>OGYL01003568.1_pt1 | contig 9982 bp, 2 predicted proteins | sample 1576541 | NCBI WGS metagenome assembly OGYL01 (sample SAMEA3541551, study PRJEB24748) | human gut metagenome | biome: human gut; feature: human-associated habitat; material: faeces | place: China | collected 2012 | reverse complement strand
TACAACTTCCCGCAGAAGTTGATGGACGCTACAGGCATACTGGGTGGCGCAAAACAGGTAGACATGGGCCCGAACGTTGACATCGACGCCGGCCAGGGCGACATGGTGGTGGCCTACGACATCAATTGCGACGGGCGCACCGAGGTGATTGTGAAGAGCTCTGACGGCACGCGCTTCTGGAACAAGGCCGCCGAGACGTGGGGTAGCTACGTGGGCGGAAGCCAGGATGCCGACACCGATGCCGACGGTATTGTAGACTACACCAAGCAGGGCAAGCGCAACCCGCCTTATTATGTGTCGATAATCGACGGCGCAACGGGCGAGGAGATTGTGCACTCCGAACTCAACTACTCGGCCGTTACCGACGGGGCCGACAGCTACGGGCGCGACAACAGGGCCGACTATCGAGACGACAACAACGGACTGGAGTATGCTTTCCTCGGAGGTTCGTTCTCGATATGCTACTTCGATGGCATACACCCGTCGCTTGCAGTTCAGTGTATGAATCGCCGAAAGAGCGACGGCCACCATTACTACATGTGCGAGTGGACGTTTGACTGGACGGGCGGCAAGCCCCAAAACTGGCATCACGCCTACACGTGGCCCATGCGCAGCGCCAATCCGCCGGCCGCAGAGTTCCACCAGTTGCGCGTGGCCGACGTCGATGGCGACGGCATCGACGAGCAGCTCGGCGGCGGCTATGCAGTCAACTCGGTCAAGGGGCTCGTCATGTCGCCCGGAATAGGCCACGGCGACCGCTACGACGTGAGCGACATAGACCCCGACCGGCCCGGGCTCGAGGTCTACGCAATACAGCAGACCAACCTGATGGGGCAGCTGCTCTACGATGCCGCCACCGGCGAGCACATCAAAGAGTGGTACCTGCCGACCATCGGCGACGTGGGGCGCGGGCGGTGCATCGACGTAGACCCGGCCCACAAGGGCTACGAGGTGTTCTCGACCATGGGCAACCTTTACGATTGCAAGGGCAACGTGATAAAGGAAGGGGAGACCGCTTACCCCGTGGAGGCCGTGTGGTGGGATGGCGACCTGCAGCGCGAACTGATTGCCTCGAGCGGCGGCAGCGGCCGCGGCACCAACGTCCACGTGGCCAAGTACGACGGATCGCGCCTCATTCAGTTCTCGCGCGAGAGCGAATGGGCCGTCCATGCGGGCGGTGCCGTGCGCCCGGCGTTCATGGGCGACATCACCGGCGACTGGCGCGAAGAGCTCGTTCTCATGAAGCAGGACGACAAGACCAGCACCGGACTGATTGCATATTCGACCAACATACCCACCGACTACAGCTTCTACACGCTGCAGGAAGACCCGCACTACCGTCTCGACTGCACCACACGTGGCTACTACCAGATGCCGTGCACGGGCTTCTACCTCGGTGGCGACATGCCCTATCCTCCGCTCCCGCCAGTGATGGTGACCGACCTGCGTTGGCAGGGAGGCGGCACATGGGGCGCGTCGGGCTCGGGCTTCACCTCGTTTGACATGACTGCGGCGCAGGATTACGCCGACGGCAAGAGCGTGGTGTTCGACCTGAGCGGGCAAAACGGGCAGCCAATACAGGTGAACTCTACGCTGAAGCCTTCGGTCGTTTACATAATGAACCCCAAGGGTCACGACTATGCCTTCAACGGCACAGGCTCACTGGCAGGCGACATGGAGCTGTGGAAGTCGCAGCAGGGCACTGCCACCATCGACATCAACCTTGACTTCACCGGGCGTACCATAATAAGCGAAGGCACGCTGTGCCTCAACGGCACCGTGGCCGGGCCGGTCGAGCTGCGCGCCAAGGGCACACTGGCCGGCGTGGCAAGGCTCAATGGCGACATCTCGTTTGAGAAGGCGCTCAACTACGAAGGCTGCCGCATCATGCCGGGAAATGACGCCGACAAGTTTGGCACAATGACTTTTGGCAAGAGCCTGACACTGCCGGGCGACGTTTACATAGAACTCAACGCCTCGGCAGCGCAGATGGGGCATGTCAAGGTTGATGGCGACCTGACGCTTGAAGGCACAAACACGTTTACCATCAATGCCGCCGAAGGGCAGATAGCCGTGGGAAGCTATGTGCTGGCCGAGTGTTCCGGCAAGCTCACGGCCGACCCCGACAGCATAGCCATGCGCGGACTGGACGGCGTGAACTGCGACGTGACGGTGGAAGGCAACCGCCTTGTGCTCACTGTCAACGAGTCGAGAGCTCCGATGAAGGATGTTGTGTGGACAGGAAACGAGTCGGACAAGTGGGACTACAAGGCCGACAACTTTGTTGCCGGCGGCGCTGCCACGCCGTTTGTAAGCGACGATGCCGTGGTGTTCAACGACGAGTCGGCCAACCGCAATGTGGCTGTGGCCGACAACATGGTGACGGATGGCGTGACGTTCGACTTTGACAACGGCACCTATACGCTCTCGGGCGAAGGGGCAATAAGCGGCAACGGCGGCCTGACAAAGAACGGAAAGGGCGAAGTGAGGATGGAGCTGGTGAACAACAGCTATACCGGTCCGACCGTCATCAACGCCGGAACGCTCACTGTGACCAACCTCGCCGACGGCGGAAAGAACAGCTCCATAGGAGCCTCGACGGCCGAACAGGGCAACCTGCAGCTCAACGGCGGCACGCTGAAAGTAGACGCCACCAACATGGCCACAGACCACATAGTGACCCTGAGCGACACTGCGACCATCAACGTGGCGTCGGCTTCGGGCACCATCTCGCTCAAAGGGCTTGTCATGGGCGACGGTTACCTGGTGAAAGACGGCCCGGGACAGCTTAACTTTACGTACGAAGGAAGCAACACGTTTGCCGGCCTCATAGTGAGACAGGGCAAGGTTGCCACGGGCGCATGGAACGCAACGTTCTGCAAGCCCGGCTCGACAATGGTGCTGGCAGGCGGAACTGTCGACCTGCTCGACGTAAACAATTCAAGCACGAGGCCCGAGTTCAACTACAAGGTCACCGTGGTTGAGGGCACCGACAACACCGTCATGGGAACCATTCGCGGCGACATAAACGGCAGCTTCACCGGCAAGGGCAACCTGACCATCGTTTCCGACGGTGTGAGGAATGACATTGGGGCCGACTTCTCGAAGTTTGAGGGCACGCTGACTGCACAAGGCGAGAACTTCCGCCTGCAGGACAACGTCACCGACATGGGCATGACGAGCCTCGTGCTGGCCGACGGTGCCATCGTGAGACACTACAACGACAACGGCGGCAACAGCCGCGCGGTGAAGACGGTTGTGGGCTCTTTGGCCTCGAAGGCCACCGACTGCGAGCTGGGCAACGGCATCGACAGCTACGAGGTAGGCCAGAACAACAGCAGCACCAAGTATGCAGGGCGACTCACTGCCAAGACTATTACCAAGCGGGGAACGGGAACCCTGACCATCAGCGGCACAGAAAGCACTTCCGACCTGGTGGTTGACGAGGGGGCGCTCGACCTTTATTGCAATCCTTACACCGCCGCGCCGACATCGCTCACCAGCGGTACGATCACTGTAAACGACGGCGCCCGTGTCATTGGCTACGCCGGGGCGGCTGCCATGGTGGTAAACAAGGGCGGCGTGATTTCTGCCGGCTACGATGACAGGACGGGCATGATGAAGTCTACGGGAAGCCTCACGCTCGGCGAGGGCAGCACCATCGTGGTGCGGCTCGGCCTCAGTTCGGGCTCAAGGAGAACCTATGACTCTTATAAGTTTAACGGTGCTGTGACCCACAATGCCGACACCGTGCTGGTGGTTGTGCCCGAAGGGCGCATGCTCGCAGCCGGCGACGAGTTTGATGTGTTTGACGGCGAGGGCAAGCAGAGCGGTTCGTTCATCATCAAGACCGTCAGCCCGGGACAGGACATCACGTGGGACAGCTCCGACTTCCTGTCGGAGGGTGTGCTCCGGGTGGCCACTGCCGACGCCATCGGGGGCGTGGCGGCCGATGCGGCCCGCGTGGATGTCTACTCTGTCGACGGCATCAAGCTGCGTGGCGGGGTCTGCCGCGACAAGGCACTCGACGGGCTTGCACCCGGCGTATATATCGTCGGCGACCGCAAAATGGTGAAGGAGTGACCTTAAGGCAACATGTAAAGGGCGCGCGCAGCAGTGTGCGCGCCCTTTTGCTACAGTAATTCAACCAATCAACGTTTGTTTCATCATGAGAATAATCCATAGATTTGGCAAGGCATTGGCGGCGGTGGCACTGTCGGCCTGTGCTGTTTGCGCCACGGCCCAGGAGCCGGCTTCAGTGTTCATAACGGCGGGGCAGTCGAACGCCGACGGCCGCGAGTATGTCAACAAGTTGCCATATTACCTCAAGGGAGGGTACAAATACCTTAGATACACCAACGTCACGTCGTCGGGCGACGGTACGTTTGGCGACTTCAAGTTCGACAAGCGGTTTGCTTTCTGCGACATTACCAACTACTTCATCGAGCAGTCTTTGCAGACAGAATTCTACGCAATAAAGTGCGCTTACGGCGGAACGGCCATCGACACGGCTGCCACTTACAGCCATTTGCCCGTTTGGTGCGCCGACGAAGGGTGGATAGGGCGCAACAATGCCTACAGAGGCGACATCAACAAGGGCAAGTCGCTCACCAAGTCGCTTACCGAAGGCTTTGCCGCCTGCGCCGACGTCACGCTGTCGAAGTTGCCCCAGGGCTATGACGTGAAGGCCATCATGTGGCACCAGGGAGAGAGCGACCGCAAGCAGGCCGGCCACTATTACAAGAACTTCAAGGACATGATAAACTACATGAGGGCGGCGGTGTACGCCAAGACCGGGCGCGAGAAAGACAAGACGCTGCCGTTCATCTTCGGCACCGTGCCGCATGCCAGCAAGCAGTACAGCCGCGGCGTCGAGGAGGCACAGTTGCGTGTGGCTGCCGAGTTGCCCAATGTTTACTGCATCGACATGAGCGACGCTGGGCTGAGGTCGGACGCCCTGCACTTCGACTCGGCCTGGACCGAGTATCTGGGCAAGCAGATGTACAACAAACTCGTAGAGCTGAGGCTTGTCGACGGCGATATGGTTGAGGCCGAGAAACCCCACAAGCCGGGTGTAAGCGACACGCTGCAGGTTGAGGCCGAGCGCCGTTGGGACTTCACCGAGGCGTGGGCTCCCGAGGCCGAAGAAAGGCTCAAGGCCGACAAGGCGTGGCCCATGTTCCAGAAGCTGGGCTACCGCTATTCGTCGGCAATGCCCGAAAACCGGGAACTGGCGGCTTCAGACGGCTACGTGTTTCCGGCCACCAAGGGGCTGTTCTTTAAGTGCAGCACGGGCAACCGCATCATTGTCAACCCCGGAAACCACATCTGTCTTTACGGCGACAACCTGTACCTGACAGTGCCTAAGGTAAGCCCGGGGCAGACGGTGACCATTGTCACCGAGTCGGCCAAGGGCGAACGGGGCATCACCACCGACAATGCCGACTTGGTGGAGCTTGTCCGCGGTGGCGGCAAGGCCACGGGAAAGGTGGTCAACGAGTGGCGCGTGAAGGAGTCGCTGGCAGGGCCTGTCGACCTCGTTTTCCACTCAGACGGAGGCGCAATCTATGTCTACAGCATACAGGTGGCTTCACCCTACGTCCAGATATTGGTTGGGGCCGACGGCAAGGTGACCTTCAGCAGCGACAAGGCATGCGACGTCAGGCCTTATGCCGGCATGATAAAGGCATACGTGGCCACCGACTATGACGCCTCGTCCGACGTGCTGACGCTGCAGCGGTTGCCGAAGCGTCAAGATACAGACGCACATCGCCGCCATCGTAAACAAAGCCGTCGGGGAATGTGAGTTCAACAATAGGTTCCATTGCTGTATCTTCGATGGTTTTGTTCATATCTATAATCTGGTCGGTTGCAACCTGTGTCAAACCGTCGACACCGAAGCCCTGAAGCGCGGTGCCTTCAGCCACGTTGCCTACCCATGCGTTGAGCGTAATCTTAAAGTCCTTGGCATAATGAGAGCCATAGAAACGGATTGCGTCCAGCTTTGTGCCTGCCGGCAAGTTGATGAGCGACTTAGGATAGATGATTTCTGTCCTTGAATTTTTATTAAATGGAGTTATCGCTCCTGCCCTGTCGGTGCTGTTGGCTTCTCCGACAATTACTTCAGCATCCGCCTTCTCTTCTGCAATTGTCACATTGACGGCTTCCGTCTGTACGTAACCGCTGGCGTAAGTGAATTTTGCGTACACGCTCACTGTGCCTGCCTCGCGAGGCATATATGAGAACGTGAATTCCTGTTCGGCGTTTTTGCCAATTGCCACAGCCTCTGCCCCTGCCAAGATTCCATCATTGACAAACAAACGGGCGGTGTATGAGCCTGCCTCTTTGGCAATTCCATTGAGCAGCTTGACAGTGGCGGTATAGGCTGTGTTGACCTCTCCGCTTTCCGGGATGTTGAACGATAATATTTTGAAGCCTTCGGCACTTTCAAGTGCCACATCCTTGACAATCGACTCTCCGTTGAAAGCCACAGTCTCTGTCTTTTCAAAGTAGCCGTCCTTGGTGACGGTCATTGTATACTCCAAATTGTCTTGATAAACAGGGAATGTGTATTTTCCCTCCGCGTCGGTTGTTCCCGAATATTCAACAATGCCCGAAGCAATCTTCACTTCCGCGTCGGCAACTGGAGCGCCGTTGGCTGTAACCGTTCCGCTAAGGGAGGTTGCTTCCTTGTCGATATGCAGATAGACCACTGGAAGATCTGCCGTTCTGTATTCGTCTTCTTCATCCAACGGGCTGTCGCTGCTGCGGTAGATTGCCATATTCTTCCTGTTTCCGTCCACTTCAAAGTTTGTGGCGATATATGTCGTACTGCGTGACTGCACTATAATGCGCAGGTTGCCGCCGGTGTAGACAAATGGTGTCGATGAGAAATCAAGGTCGAATATCGGCATATGGTTTTTGCTGTCACCGATTGAGCCGAGAACAATGTTAGGATTGCTGTACACCTTTGTCATTCCCTCGGTTGAGTGAGGTGCGGAGGCATCGGGAGCGGCATCTGTGGTGTTCTCCATCCACACTTCAAGCGACAATGGCAATTCTTTCGACGATTTGTAGCCCTTGAACGTAAGACCCTTGATGGCTGTGCCTTCTGCCAATCCAATCACATCCTGCGTGTAGATAATCTCAGAGTCTGAGTTTCTGTAGTTCAATCGTGCCGGCACATAGGTACCGGTTGTAGTCACTGTGCCCACCTGCTTGCTTCCGCTCGGTGTTTCCTGAGCCACGACAAGGCTGGCGGATACCTCTGCGGTCGCTGTGCCTTCAACGGCAATCTTTGTGGCGAATGTGCCTGCCTCGCGAAGCGGTACGTTGAACGAAACCGATGTGGATGCGCCTGAAGCCAACGCCGGCAGTGCCTGCGTCTGCATCGCTGTCTCTCCGAAATAAAGTTTGGCTGTGAGCTCGCCTTCGGCTATGTCGGCTGTACCGACATTGGCGATTGTGGCTGATGCGGTGTAGGCGTGGTTGACAACGCCTTCCTCAGGCATCACAACGCTGCTGACAAGCAACTCGTGCTCGGGAATGGCAAGCACAGTGCCGCCGACGATTGAGCCTATACGGGAATAACCCGCCTCGAATGCCACATACCAGTCTCCTGCAGGGATGGCTGGCGTGAACGATTTATACTTGAACACGTCGATATACGAATACGATGAGCCGTATTTGTCTGCCGAGAATTTGTTTGCTTCATCGCTGGCATCTTCGCTGATGGACTGCGCCAACGTCCAGTTGACACGGTCGGCAGAATAGTATACGTTCAATTTGGAACTGCTGCCACGCTTAGCCGCAGTGAATGTCAAAGACTCTCCTTCTCCAAGACGAATCTTTGGAAGTACAAACTTGGTCATCGGAGTGACGCTGCTGTTGACGGCGCTGTAGTTGCCGTCTCCGTTGGTGTATTTGTCAACTGTCCACGAATTACCTTCTACGTAAGTGCCTGCCGGGAATTTACCGTCGGCAAACGTAACATAAAGTTTCGACGGGTCGACAATCGTACCGCTGACCGGCAGCGTGATTGCCGTGCCTTGTCCGTCGGCTGGAGTGACCACAATATCACCGCTGCGGCTGCCCAAAACCGAGGCGTCCATCGTTACGGTCAGCAACAATTTTTCGTGAGCCCTCACTACAAACGGTGTAGTAAGCGTCTCTGCCACATCTTCATCCTTGATCGAATAGGTAAAGCCTTCCGGCACGGTGATGCTGTTGATGGTAAGAGGCGCGGCACCTTTGGTGTTGCGGATGTTGTATTCTTTATCCACGCTGGACTGGCTGATGCCGAAATCCTGCAGCGTGCCGTTGCTGATGACGTCGAAACTTGTCGTTGTCACCGAGAAGTCAGGCTTATAGGCATAAATATCCACCCAGCCGCCGTAGCTGCTCGACCCCGTGATGTTTTCCCTTACGTCGAAACGTGAACGTGCGCTTTCTGTCACAGGGATGACGGCGTTGAGCTCGATAAAGTCTGACGTTTCGCCTGGCTGAAGAGCCACCGCTATAGGCTGCGTATATACTTCCGTATCGGCTGCACTGCCGGTATTCTTACGCATGATGCTCAACGAGTAGTTTTCATCACCTGGATTAAGCGCAATATCGCCGTTGTTTTTAACCTTTACATTCATCTTCAGCGTAATATTGCCGGCAGCATCGGCATCGGCAGTCGCTCCCGACATCAATTTGACCAAAGACACATCCAATTCCTTGCGCAACTCGATGACGGCACTCGCTGCCGCAAACTCATCGATACTCACATCGTCGCCACAAATGCCGATACGCGTGTCGGCGGCGACACCAGGAATATCCACCTTGGTCCATTCCGTCTCGCTCAATTCCGGCACCGTAACGTCATACTTTGAGCCCTTGGAATATTTCTTTGTCGACGCATTGTAAGAACAAGTGTAGAACGTTATCGTACCACTCGACTTGTTCTTCTTCACATAGATGCTCGCATCGCCGGTAATCGGTGGCGTGACAAGCATATCAGCGACTGTTCCTTGATCCCAGGATCCGTCACCAATGGTTTGTGACCCAATGTACAGATAGGCGCCGTTGTCGCCATATCCGCCTGACTCCCTAAGTTGGTAATTGACATAATAGAAGTCGCCATAACCGTCATAGCCTTCCACTACATGACCCCAACCTGCTGGCGCAAAATCGGTCGACGATGTAGAAAGCCCCTCAAAATTGTAAGTGTAGGGACTCACAACATCCGCCCGTGCCATGGAAAAGCCCATAGACAACGCCAACATTGTGAATAATAATGTAAACTTTCTCATAAAAATATATTTGATTTAGTGTTTTGTCCTTTTATTTTCACTGCAAATATATACAATTTAACAGCAAAACACTAATTTTTCCGACATTTTTTCATAAAAACATTTAATTGAAAGATAAATCATAGGAAAAATAACGGAAAGCCATAACTTCAAAACAATCCCCACAAGAATAATTCTGCATAAAAACCTCCTGCCAACTATCGACATCCCCCATTGAAAAAACCGCCATCCATCGGTATGCGCCAACGTGCGGTGCATCGCAAAAAGCCATCCTCCATCGGCATGCACCAACGTGCGGTGCATCGCAAAAAACCATCCTCCATTGGCATGCGCCAACGGCGCGGTGCATCACAAAAACCGCCGAAGAGCGGTTGTAGAAAGATGTTGCGCAAAGGGAAAACCGCCGAAGTGCGGTTTCATATGTTAGCACGGGGTTGGCTCGCCTACCCCGTGACACCAATCCATTCGCAACTACCGCCGAAGAGCGGTTGTAGAAAGAGGTTGCGCAGAGGGAAAACCGCCGAAGAGCGGTTTCATATGTTAGCACGGTGTTGGCTCGCCTACCCCGTGGCACCGGCGGCACACGCAACTACCGCCGAAGTGCGGTTGTAGAGAGAGGTTGCGCAGAGGGAAAACCGCCGAAGAGCGGTTTCATATGTTAGCACGGGGTTGGCTTGCCTACCCCG
>OGYL01003566.1_pt1 | contig 9985 bp, 9 predicted proteins | sample 1576541 | NCBI WGS metagenome assembly OGYL01 (sample SAMEA3541551, study PRJEB24748) | human gut metagenome | biome: human gut; feature: human-associated habitat; material: faeces | place: China | collected 2012 | reverse complement strand
TAACTCAGAGTTACAACGATGTTCGAAGCTGCCACCAAGAGTGGAATCAATGCAAGATCCTCATGGCACTTCAGGTTAGGAAAAAACAGCACGTTGGAAAACGTACTACGCTTGAAGGCAAAGAGCCAATAAACGGCATATTTCTTGCCAGGAATGGACCATTCCTTCAAAGCGTCAAGCCCAGAGAGTACCGCCTTGCTATCATCGAAAAAGTTATAACGATCATGGTCTTTGTAATCGCAATCGTTTAACAGTTTTGCCTGATAGCGAATGATATCAGGGTTATTATGCTCACAAATGGCAGTATACAGTTTTTCGAGCAGATCAGGGTTGACAGTGTCATCCGAATCTACCAGAATGATGTATTCACCATTCGAAAGGTTAATTCCCCGCTGACGAGTAATAGACACGCCAGAGTTTTCAAAGCTGTACACACGGAGCTTCCTCGTCTTTTTGAGATATTCTCTCAGAATTGCTAAGGTGCTATCCTTGGATCCGTCGTTGATTACTACAATTTCGAAGTCACTGAAGGTTTGGACCAGAATGCTGTCAAGACATTTCCGGATGGACTTTTCGGCATTATATGCAGGGATAACAATGCTGAACTTTGTCATAATAATTACCTCCATTCGAAATAAGCGGATAGTGTCTGTATGTATGTGTGTAAACAAACTTTTAATATTATATTATGTATACTATAAAATGTCAACTATAAATTGCAAATTTGTTTAAAATATTATATAATAAGCACGAGGTAAAAAATATGAAGTATAAAAATATAATTAGTAAAATGACATTAGAGGAAAAGGCTAGTTTATGTGTAGGAAAAGATTATTGGAATAGTGAAAATATAGAAAGATTAAATATACCATCTATAAAAATGTCTGATGGTCCACACGGATTAAGGGTTCAAAAGGAAAATGGAGATAACTTAGGTGTAAATAAAAGTGAAGTTGCAATATGTTTTCCATCATCTGCAACAATAGCAAATAGCTGGGATAAAGATGTGGCATATAATCTTGGAAAAACACTTGGCGAAGAAGCTAAAAGTGAAAATGTAAATATAGTATTAGGACCTGGAGTAAATATAAAAAGGTCTCCTCTTGGAGGTAGAAATTTTGAGTATTTTTCAGAAGATCCGTATTTAACAGGTATAATGGCTACACAATATGTAAAAGGCCTACAAAGTAATAATGTAGGAGCATGTGTAAAACACTTTGCTGTAAATAATCAAGAAAATAGAAGAAGGACAATAAATGTAGTTGTAGATGAAAGAACTCTAAGAGAAATATATTTAAAAGCATTTGAAATGATTGTAAAAGAAGCAAAGCCTTGGTCTGTTATGAGTGCATATAACAAATTAAATGGTGAATATTGTACTGAAAATGAAGTATTATTAAATATTTTAAAAAAAGAATGGAACTTTGAAGGAATAGTTATTACAGATTGGGGAGCTGAAAACGACAGAGTAAAAGGATTAGTAGCAGGTAACGAATTAGAAATGCCTGGTGGTAGAGGGAATGGAAAAGAAGAAATAATACAAGCAGTTAAAGACGGAAAAGTAAGTGAAGAATATTTAGATGAAATAGTAGATAGGATTTTGAATATTGCATTTAAGTGTGAAAAAATAGAACATAGCTACAATAAGGAAAAACATCATGAAATTGCAATGGAATTAGCACAAGAATCAATAGTGCTACTAAAGAATGAAAATAATATATTACCAATAAATAAAAGAAAAATAGCACTTATAGGAGATATGGCTAAGAATCCTAGGTATCAAGGAGCAGGTAGTTCAACAATAAATCCATATAAAGTTGAAAATGCTTATGATTGCTTTATACAAAATGAAATAGAAGTTGATTATGCCAAAGGGTATAACAGAATTGAGACAGATGAGGATAAAGAGCTAATTAATCAAGCTGTAGAAGTTGCAAAAAACAAAGATGTAGTTATCCTATTTTTAGGATTAACAGAAAATTATGAATCTGAAGGAATGGATAGAACTAACTTAGAAATTCCTAAAAATCAAATTAAACTAATTGAAAGTATATATAGTGTAAACCAGAATATTATAGTAGTTTTATCAAATGGAGCACCAATAACTATGGAGTGGAAAGATAAAGCAAAAGCAATCATAACAGGCTATTTAGGTGGAGAATCAGGAGCTAAAGCGATGGTTAACTGTATTTTAGGTAAAGTAAATCCAAGTGGAAAGCTTGCAGAAACTTATCCTATAAAGCTAGAGGATACACCATGTTTTAACAATTTTCCGGGTACAGAAGTAAGTGTAGAGTATAAAGAAGCTATATATGTTGGTTACAGATATTATGATAAGAATAACATTAAGGTGCTATATCCATTTGGATATGGACTTAGTTATACAACTTTTGAGTATTCAAATTTAAATGTAAAAAATAATATTGTATCATTTAAAATAAAAAACACAGGTAAAGTAAAAGGAAAAGAAATTGCTCAAGTTTATGTGTCACAATGTAACCCTACTATTTTTAAACCATTAAAAGAATTAAAAGGGTTTGCAAAAGTTGAGCTAGAACCAGATGAAGAAAAAGAAGTAAATATTACTTTAGATGACTCTGCTTTTCAGTATTATAATGTACAAAATAAAAAGTGGGAGATAGAATCAGGAGAATATAAAATATTAGTTGGAAAATCTTGTGAAAGCATTGAATTAGAATGTAAAATACATATAGATTCAAAAGATGAAAAGCCAGAAGCGGATTTTCCAAAGGTATATGGAAGCGGAAAAGTTCAAAATGTTACAGATGAAGATTTTGAAAAATTGCTTGGACAAAAAATTCCTGATAGATATATAAAATTAGAGGAGATTTCTGAAGACAATACATTAGAACAAATTAAAAATACTAAAGTTGGAAAAATTATATATGAAAATCAAATTCAGAAAATGAATAGGCTATTACAGGAACAAAATGTAAATAAAGCAACAAAAGTTATGATGGATATGCAAAAACCATTAAAGAAATTTTATGAAAAGAAAAGTAGTAAATATACTAAAGAAATGATAGATGAATTAATAAATATAGCAAAGAATGATTTAGATTATAAAGAATGTAAATTCGCAAATGAATATTTAAAATAAGGGAGAATTTAAAATGCTTAGAAGTGTAATTGTATTTTTAGTACATATATTTTCAATAATTGTATTTAGAGTGAAAACAATAGGGCAAGAAAATGTGCCAAAAGAAGGAGCATATATTATGTGTGCAAATCATCAATCTAACTGGGATGCACCAATTCTAGTTTCTTCAACAAAAAGAAGGATGCATGTTATGGCAAAAGAAGAACTATTCAAAAATAAATTTATATATTGGTTAGGTGAAAAGTGCTTAGTATTTCCAGTTAAAAGAGGCAAAATGGATTTAGACTCTATGAAACATGCTTTAAAAGTATTAAAAGATGGTGAAATACTAATGCTATTTCCAGAAGGAACAAGAAAAGGAATGGCAAAAAACGGTAGAGCTCAAAATGGAGCAGCATTTATGACGTTGAGAACTGGGGTACCAGTAATACCAGTAAATATTTCGGGAGAGATGAAACTTTTTCACAAAGTAACTATATATTATGGTAAACCATTAGATTTTAGTGAATATAAAACCAATAAACCAGAAAAAGAAGTCTTAGAAAAAGTAAGTAAAGAAATAATGGATAATATTATTATGTTGACAAACAAAAATCAATAGAGTATAATTGAAATGTTAGACTATTAAATGTATAAATTATAGATAGGGGTAATAAAAAATGAATAATCAAAATATTAGAAACATAGCAATTATCGCACACGTAGATCATGGTAAAACTACATTAGTTGATGCTCTTTTAAGACAAAGCCATGTATTTAGAGAAAATGAACAAGTATCTGAAAGAGTAATGGATTCAGGAGATATTGAAAAAGAAAGAGGAATTACAATTCTTTCTAAAAATACATCAGTTATGTATAATGGCATAAAAATAAATATTGTTGACACGCCTGGGCATGCTGATTTTGGTGGAGAAGTAGAACGTGTACTTAAAATGGTAGACGGTGTACTTTTATTAGTTGATGCTTTTGAAGGACCAATGCCTCAAACTAGAGAAGTTTTAAAGAAATCTTTAGCATTAAATTTAAAACCAATAGTTGTTATAAATAAAATAGATAGACCAGGTGCAGATCCATTAAAGGTTGTTGACAAAGTTCTAGAACTATTTATTGAATTGAATGCAAATGATGAACAACTTGATTTTCCAGTTGTATATGCATCTGCAAAAAATGGAATTGCAAAAATGAATTTAACAGATGAAAGTGATAATGTAACATGTATTTTTGATACAATTATCAAAAATATAAACCCACCAGCATGTGAGCAAGATGGAACAATGCAATTATTAGTTTCTAACATTGATTATGATGATTATTTAGGAAGACTAGCAGTTGGTAGAGTAGAACGTGGAACAATTAAAGCTGGTCAAAGTGTTGCTATTTGCAAAAAAGACGATAAAATAGCACAAGGAAAAATTGCTAAATTATTTACTTATCAAGGATTAAAAAGAACTGAAGTAGAAGAAGTTGGTGCTGGAGATATAGTATGTATTTCTGGTATTAGTGATATTAATATTGGAGAAACTGTTTGTGATGTAAATAATCCAGAAAAAATAGATTTCGTTGATATTGATGAACCAACAGTATCTATGACTTTTAGTGTTAATAATGGACCTTTAGCTGGTAAAGAAGGACAATTTGTTACATCAAGACATATTCGTGATAGACTATTTAAAGAACTAGAAAGAAATGTAAGTTTACGTGTAAAAGAAACAGATACACCAGATAGTTTTGAAGTATGTGGACGTGGAGAGTTACATTTATCAGTATTAATAGAAACAATGAGAAGAGAAGGATTTGAACTTTTAGTATCTCGTCCAAAAGTTATTTTTAAAGAAATTGATGGCGTAAAATGTGAACCAATGGAAAGATTGGTTGTAAATGTGCCAGATGACTGCATAGGAAATGTTATTGAAAAACTTGGAAGAAGAAAAGCTGAAATGATAAATATGGAACCAGCAGAAGCAGGACATACAAAGGTAGAATTTAAAATACCTGCAAGAGGTTTAATTGGTTATCGTACAGAGTTCCTAACAGATACAAAAGGTGAAGGAACAATGAACAGTATATTTGATTGTTATGAACCATATAAAGGTGAAATTCAAGCAAGAACAAGAGGAGTTTTAGTTGCATTTGAACCAGGAACATCAATTACTTATGGACTATACAATGCTCAAGAAAGAGGAGAACTATTAATAGGACCTGGTGTTGAAGTATACGAAGGAATGATAGTTGGTATTAATTCTAGAAATGAAGATATTTCTATAAATGTATGTAAAGAAAAACACTTAACAAATACTAGAGCATCTGGATCAGATGATGCACTTCGTTTAGTGCCACCAGTACAAATGTCATTAGAAAAAGCTATTGAATTTATTGCAGAAGACGAATTAGTTGAAATTACACCAAAAAATATTCGTTTAAGAAAGAAAATATTAAATAATAAAGATAGAGAAAGAATGGCAAGAAGAACTACAGCAGAGTAGTAAAAATAAGGGGATTATTTTATGAATGATAAGCAAAACGACTTTAAAAGAAGAGTGGTATTAGGAAAGAAAATTTCTATTAGAAATGCAGCAATGGATGTTAACAAACCTCTTGAAGAGACAGAAGACACTAAAATTAGAAGAGAAATTAATAAAATAATATCAACAGGAATATTGAGAAAAAAGACCAGATTGGAAATACTAATAGAGTTAGGGTCAAATCCTAAATATCAAAAATATAATTCATATTTTAGAATTTGGATAAATGAACAATATCAAAAATATCATGATTATTCTGAAAAGGAAAAAGTTGAAGATGAATCAGATAGAACTTTGTAATATAAAGAAAAAAGCATTAGAAGATAAAGTACCAATAATAATGGATGATACTTTAGAAGTTATTGCTAAAATTTTAGGAGAAATTAAACCTACAAAAATATTAGAAATTGGAACGGCAGTTGGCTATTCAGCCATCTGCTTTTCGGAATATCTACAAGAAGATGGAAAAATAGATACAATTGAAAGAGATATAGAAAGAGTAAAAGAAGCAAGGGAAAATATAAAAAAAGCTGAAGTTGAAGAAAAAATAAATATATATGAAGGGGATGCGGTAGAAATATTACCTACTTTAGATGACAAATATGATGTTGTATTTATAGATGCTGCAAAAGGTAAATATCCATTCTTCTTAAGTCAAGCATTGAGAATGATAAAGCCAGGTGGGGTAATAATTGCAGACAATGTGTTATATAAAGGCTATGTTATGAGTGATTATAACAAACACAAACAAAGAACGGCTGTAAGAAATTTAAGAGAATACATTGCTGAAATTACAAATAACGAAAATCTTGAAACAGAAATATTAGAAGTTGGAGATGGACTTGCTATATCAAAGATAAAAAGATGACTCTTAAAGTCATCTTTTTCGTTGTATAAGAAAGTCTTTATTACATATTTAAATAACGCACACAAGATGCAAGAGTATCAACAATAAATATTGTAGAAAAACTATATAGCAAAATAATTTGTACAACATAAGGTATTTTTGAAAGTATAATATTTACATGCTTTTTAAAAAAAGGATAAATATGATTTATAAATAAAATAGCTATTATACCCCAAGCAAATGAATAAAAAATACTAATACGTCCATTTAAATTAAAAAACTCATTTGTATAATCCCACCAGTGCATAGCAAACATAGCATCCAAAATATAGCTAACTAAATATTCAAATGCAGAAAAAATAACAGCGGCATAAACAAAAAGCTTAAAATTATGCTTTTTATACTTATTAAAGAAAATAATAAGAATCAAAGCACCATAACCATAAATAGGGCAAATAGGGCCATACAAAAAACCTCTTTTAACAAAATGCCCAAGATTATATATTGCATAAGAAGTCTCCATAAGCCAACCAATACAAGCAAATAAAAAGAAATATAAAACAAGCACTTGTAATCTATTTAACTTTACCTTCTTTTTCGAAACATTATCCATAAAAAACTCCTTTAATACAATCTATATTATCAAACTTTCACAAAAATGTAAAGTGTTAGTTCGGGGACGTTTCTTCAACTGACATTTTTGTCAGTCGGGGGACGTTTCTTCAACTGACATAAATGTCAGCTGAGGGACAGATCTTTAACTGACACTTGACAAATAGTGTATAATTATAAGTGAATGTTTATTAGAAATGAGGAAATAAAATGAATAAATTAAAACCAGAATTATTAGCACCAGCAGGATCTTTTGAAAAGGCTAAAACTGCATTCTTATATGGAGCAGATGCAGTTTATTGTGGTACAGGGGCTCTTTCGTTAAGAAGTAGAGCAGAAGTTGACAATGATGATCTAGCTAAAACAATTAAATATGCACATAGTATAGGTAAAAAAGTTTATGCTGCCATAAATATTTATGCTTGGGATAGTTATTATGAGGAAATAAAAGAACAAGCTAAAATGCTAAATGACTTAAAAGTAGATGCTATTATTGCTTCTGATGGTGGTGTAATTGAAATATTAAAACAATATGCACCTGATGTTGAGATACATGTAAGCACACAAGCAAATACTGTTAGTTACCATAGTGCAAACTTTTGGTATAAAAACGGAGCTAAAAGAGTTATTTTAGGTAGAGAGTTAAATAAAGAACAAATAAGAGATATTATAAACAACACTCCAAAAGATTTAACAACAGAAATATTTGTGCATGGAGCTATTTGTTTTGGATATTCAGGAAGATGCTTCTTAAGTGATTTCTTGGCTAGTAGAAGTGCAAATCTTGGAGATTGTGCTCAAAGTTGTAGATGGGCATATAATGTATATGTTGAAGAGCATAATAAGCCTGGAAATTTAATGCCAGTTGAATATGATGAAAATGGTACATATATATTTTCATCTAAAGATTTATGCTTAATTAAAGAAGTGCCTGAAATAATTAATATGGGAGTAGATAGCTTAAAAATAGAAGGCAGATTAAAAACAGAATATTATTTGGCATCTGTAGTAAATGCTTATAGAAATGCAATTGATGATTATATAAATGATTCAGAACATTACGATTATACAAAATATTTAAGTGAATTAGAAAAGACAAAAACAAGAGGATTAACAACATTCTATTTTAATGATAGAAATAACAAGGATTTCCAAGAATATGATGGCAAACAGTATAATCCAAATTATGAATTTGGCGGAAAAGTGTTAAATGAAAATGGAGATAAATACATAATTGAAATTAGAAATAAATTATCTGTTGGAGATACAATGGAAATTTTAATACCTGGAAAAATAGAGCCTGTAAGCTTTAAGATAGAAAATTTATGGGACTCAGAAACAGAAGAAGAGATACCAACTGTAAATCCGGGAAAAGCAGAACAAACTGTTTTAATGAAATTACCAATTAAAGCAGAGGGTGGATGGATTTTAAGAAGAAAGAAAGCTTAGGCGCTTTCTTTCTTTTCTAATTGTAGGCTTAACCAAAAACCAATTGCAAATAAAACTAAGGAAATAAAACCTTCTAAATCAAAGGTGAAACCGTGGGTATAAAACTAATACAGAACCTAGTACAAATCCAATTATTCCATAAAAAGTTTGTGCATAATATTTACTAAACAAAAATTGTATAAGTTTTAAAAATAAAATACTACCAATAAAAAGTCCAATTCCCATAGGAAATAAAATACTTAAGTCAATATTTGCAACAGCCGAAAGGTATGTAGTATAAACACCTAATGTCATCAAAATTACGCTACTACTTACACCAGGAATAACCACTCCTGCAGACATCAAAAGTCCAGCCAATACTAAATAGAAAAAGTAATTAGAATCAAGATTTAAATTTATAAGTTGAGGTAAAATGTGTTCTAATCTAATTGATAATACTCCTATTAAAAAAGTAAATAAAAAATATAGTAAATAGTGCAATCTAAAACCAGACTTATTATTGGCTTTTTTTAATAGAATTGGCATGCTTCCAATAATCAAGCCAATAAAGCAAAAGTTAGTAGGCATAGGGTATGTGGCAAATAAAAATTTTAATAATTTACTAACAAGTAATACTCCAATAATTCCACCAAGAGCAATAGGAAATAGAAATGCAAAATTCTTTTTAAAATCTTTAAATATGTTTAATATACTATCAACTAGTTTTTCATAAATACCAAAAATAACACAGAACACACCACTACTAATACCAGGAAGTATAGCACCACTTCCAATAAAAACACCTTTAATAATATCTAGAATAAATTTCATAAACAAATCTCCAAATCTATTTATAAAATTTATTCAAAAAAAATAAAAAAATTCATAAAAGTTCTTGACAAAATATAATATAACATTTATAATAATACTTGTTCATACGAAATGCAGGTGTAGTTCAATGGTAGAATTCCAGCCTTCCAAGCTGGCTATGTGGGTTCGATTCCCATCACCTGCTCCATTTGAAATCAACTTACGGACTTAATTGTTCGTAAGTTTTTATTTTATATAAAACTTAAAAAGTTCTCTTTCTAGAAAGGAGGCTTTTTTCATGCTTAAATTTAAAGTAATTGAAAAACTGAAAACTAATAAAGATTTAACCGACATCTTAAAAGACTTTAAATACAAGGTTAAATTAGGACAAATAAAAACTATATTGCACACCAATCTACAAGTAATAATACCTACTGAATACCAAATTACATATCCTACTATTCTTACAATACTAGAATACAAAGTTAATGAAATATCAAATAAGCCTTTTTATATTAAAGAACATAATCAAAAGTATAATATTAAAGAAATTGCACAATTTTTGAAAAAGTTTTAATTTTAGGCTATACATTTTGCTTATTTGTGAGGAAACATATAGAGAAATATATTAAATTTAACTTCGTA
>OGYL01003564.1_pt1 | contig 10000 bp, 8 predicted proteins | sample 1576541 | NCBI WGS metagenome assembly OGYL01 (sample SAMEA3541551, study PRJEB24748) | human gut metagenome | biome: human gut; feature: human-associated habitat; material: faeces | place: China | collected 2012 | reverse complement strand
CATGTCGTTTTTTTATGACCTTATCATGGGAAATCAGTACTTGCGAAACTTAAATGATTTAATATAATGTGTATTTTAATATTAGATATTTACAAAAAGGCTATATGATAGATAAGAATTACAGAGTTGGAGACTTAATATATGATGCTGCTATTTATGATGGGTTAAACACATTCTTAGATGATTGGGAGTTTTACAAGAAATGGTTACCACAGGATAAAGAAGCAAGAATTCTGGAACTTTGTTGTGGAACAGGACGCCTAACAATACCTATTGCAAAAGAAGGATATAATATAACCGGAGTTGATTATACCGCTTCTATGCTTAATCAAGCAATCGCAAAAGCAAATGAAGAACAACTGTCAATAGATTTTGTGCAAGGAGATATAAGGGCATTGGATTTGGGAAAGAAATTCGATTTTATTTTCATTCCTTTTAATTCCATTCATCATTTATACAAAAATGAGGATTTGTTTAAAGTCTTGAAAATAGTTAAGAAACATCTCCAAGAAAATGGAGTATTCTTATTAGACTGCTTTAATCCTAATATCCGATACATCGTTCATGGAGAAAAAAAGAAAGAAACAATTACAGAATATACTACCGATGATGGACGGAAAGTTATGATAAAACAAATGATGCATTATGAAAATGCAACTCAAATCAATCGTATAAAATGGCATTATTATATAAATGACATGTTTCATTCAATTCAAGATCTAGATATGCGGATGTATTTTCCACAAGAATTGGATTTCTATTTAGAATGTTCCGGATTTAATATCATTCATAAGTTCGGAAGTTTTGAAGAAGATGATTTTTGTGATGATTCTGAAAAACAGATATATGTTTTGTCCTTAAAAGAGTAGTTAGATAAAACAACAGCCGAAATACTGTACATGAAGACGAATAGGACAATTTGGGAACATATATACAAAAAGAAAAGAGCCAAATATTTATAAATCAAATATTTAGCTCTCTTTCTTGTACCCAGACCCGGGGTCGAACCGGGATGGAAGTGAATCCACTGGTGTTTGAGACCAGCGCGTCTACCGATTCCGCCATCTGGGCATCACATTGATTTCTCAATTGCGGTGCAAATATACAGCTTTTTTTTGAACTCGCAATACTTTATCGAAAAAAAGAAGAAAAAAACAGAAAACCTCCGACAAACATTACCTATTCTTAAAAATATAATGTACTTTAGCAAAAAAATTAATGAGAACAATCATGGCAATAAACAAAGACAATTTCTGCGTTATCATGGGAGGAGGAATTGGCAGTCGCTTTTGGCCGTTCAGCCGCAAAACACTGCCCAAACAGTTCCTCGATTTCTTCGGCACCGGACGTTCGCTGCTGCAGCAAACTTTCGACCGCTTCAAAAAAATTATACCGACGGAGAACATCTTCGTTGTTACCAACGCCCTCTATGCCGACCTTGTCCAGCAACAACTTCCCGAACTGAAAGCCGAGCAAATTCTTTTGGAACCTGCACGCAGGAATACAGCACCCTGCATCGCATGGGCTTCCTACCACATACGGGCCATCAATCCCAATGCCAACATCGTCGTGGCACCATCGGACCACCTGATCTTGAAGGAAAGTGAATTCCTGACCGCCATCGAGAAAGGTCTGGACTTCGTAGCCGGAGAAAACAAACTCCTGACTCTCGGAATTAAACCCAACCGACCAGAAACAGGCTACGGATACATCCAGATAGCCGAAGCAGCCGGGGAAAACTTCTATAAAGTGAAGACATTCACCGAAAAGCCCGAACTGGAACTGGCCAAAGTATTTGTGGAAAGCGGAGAATTCTATTGGAACTCCGGCTTGTTCATGTGGAACGTGAATTCCATCATCAAAGCAGGAGAAGACTTGCTGCCCGAATTGGCTTCCAAACTGGAACCAGGTAAAGACGTCTACGGCACGCCGGAGGAGAAAAAATTCATTGATGAGAATTTCCCAGCCTGCCCCAACGTATCCATTGATTTCGGCATCATGGAGAAAGCCGATAATGTCTACGTATCATTAGGCGACTTTGGTTGGTCGGATCTCGGAACATGGGGCTCTCTTTATGATCTCTCCCCCAAAGACGAACATCGGAATGTAACTCTGAAATGTAACTCCCTACTCTACAACAGCCAAGACAATATCATTGCGCTGCCCGAAAACAAATTAGCGGTAGTGGAGGGATTGGAAGGTTACTTGATTGCAGAATCGGACAACGTCCTGCTCATCTGCAAAAAGGACGAAGAGCATGCCATCCGTAAATACGTGAATGATGCACAAATCAAGATGGGCGAAGATTATATCTAATATTAGATAAAACTCAAAACCATACAAATAATAAAAGAAGGGACAGCCCGTCAAGGCCGCCCCTTCTTTCCTGACTTTGTCACTCAAAAAATGTTGGATTTATAATTGCCTGATAAACAATATTATGTAATTTTGCATCACCCGTTTTTGGGTGACGCAAAGGCAAAAATTATGTTTATTCGTAGAAAAAAGCATCGCTCCGGTCGGATTGGTATTATTGTCGTTGAAAAGATTCACGGCAAGATGAAAGAACTTCACACCGTTGGTATAGCGTATGACGAAACGGAGGTTGATGCTCTAATTGCTCAAGGCCGTGAGTGGATAGACAAGGAAGAGGAACGCCGTCACCCTCGTCTGGACTTGTTCGGCGAAGAAAGGGCCAGATGTGAGGCCGAGCTTCTGAATGCCGAACAGATGCTCTCCTGCATCACCAACATTTCCATCGACGGAGCGGACCTGATTCTTGACCGTGTGTTCGACAAGGTAGGTTTCAACAGGATAGAGGACGAGGTGTTCCGCAAGCTGGTGAAGGCCCGTCTGTCCTGTCCTGCAAGCAAGGCTGCCACCGTGGAGTATCTGAGGAACCATTTTGACGACGACGTCAGCCTGTCGAAGATATACCGTTATCTTGACAAGCTCAGCGACAGCCAGCACACCATCGTGCAGGACATCAGCGTCATGCACACCAAAGAGATCCTGGGAGGATACATCGGAGTGCTGTTCTATGACGTGACAACGCTTTATTTTGAGGCGGATCATGAGGATGACCTGCGCAAGACCGGTTTCTCGAAGGAGGGCCGTCATAAGAACCCCCAGATCATTCTCGGCCTGCTGGTGAGTGTCGGCGGTTATCCGCTTGCCTATTGCATCCATGAGGGGAACAAATACGAGGGACACACCATGTTGCCTGTCGTGACCGGTTTTGTCCGCAAATACAATCTTGAAGACTTTATCGTCGTGGCGGACTCCGGGCTGATGAACAATGACAATATTGCCGATCTGGAGGCCAACGGCTACAAGTATATCATAGGAGCTAAAATCAAGAACGAGAGCAGGGAAATAAAGAAGTGGATACTGGAGCAGCCGAAAGTCAATTGTCAAATGGTGGAATACGACAAGGGAGGAGGCAGACGGCTTCTGGTAGGCTATACCGATGACAGGGCACGAAAGGATGCCTACAACCGCGACAAGGGGATACGCAGGCTGGAGAAAGCCTACAGGCGCGGCACGCTCACCAAGGAAAATATAAACAAGCGGGGGTACAACAAGTTCCTGAAAATGGAGGGCGATGTAAAAGTCACCATCAACTATGACAAGCTGGAAGCCGATGCCAAATGGGACGGACTGAAAGGATATCTGACAAACACACACATACCGGTTGAAGAAGTCCACGAGGCCTACCACAACCTCTGGCACGTGGAGCGGGCTTTCCGCATCTCCAAATCGAAGATAGAGATACGTCCCATGTTCCACTTCACGCGCAAGCGTATCGAAGCCCACGTCTGCATCTGCTTCGTCGCCCTCAAGGTCTACAAGGAACTGGAGCGGTTGCTGAAGGCATCAGACATCAACATGAGCGTCGACAAGGTCCTTGCCCTCGCGCAGACAATCGTCACCATACAGATGACGTTACCACAGAACAAGCAGACCATCAGCAAAACGATGCTGATGAAAAGGCATCAACGCATCGCCCCTCTCTTTGACGAGAATTTTTGGGTGACGCATTGACGAAGTCAGGAGGCGACTTTGGTTGGTCGGATCTCGGAACATGGGGCTCTCTTTATGATCTCTCCCCCAAAGACGAACATCGGAATGTAACTCTGAAATGTAACTCCCTACTCTACAACAGCCAAGACAATATCATTGCGCTGCCCGAAAACAAATTAGCGGTAGTGGAGGGATTGGAAGGTTACTTGATTGCAGAATCGGACAACGTCCTGCTCATCTGCAAAAAGGACGAAGAGCATGCCATCCGTAAATACGTGAATGATGCACAAATCAAGATGGGCGAAGATTATATCTAATATTAGATAAAACTCAAAACCATACAAATAATAAAAGAAGGGACAGCCCGTCAAGGCCGCCCCTTCTTTTATATATAGGAGAATATATGCTTACTCTAAAACTATTTCATCTACAAACAAAAAACCTGGATTACCTTTGCCACCATGCCATGACGGAATTTCGTGTTCAGACAGAGCTTTTACCTTGACATAACGCGTCTTTACAGATGCAAATTCCAGCTTATGGGTATAAATCTGATTGGGATCATCAGACTTCATCGCAGGGTAGGATTCCGAAGCCACTTCCTTATACGTCTGGTTGTCATCCGAAACAGATACCGTAATACCGCGGGTATCAAAGATCCAATCGCCCTTTTCTACACAAGTATGTAATGTCATCGACGAAATTTCCATCGGTTCTTTCAAGTCAATGACAGCCTCCATGTCATTCTTATAGAAAGCAATCCAACGTCCGGTTTTGTAATTCATGTTACCCGTCATTCCATCAACCAATACCGTAGCTCCAGTAAATTCATATTGTTTGTTGATGGGTTGCAACATGGTTATCGGCTTCATAGACGACTTACTGAAAGTGATTTCATCGGTTGTTACTTTCGATTTTCCAGAAGAACGAATCGCAACAGTACGAAGCGTACAGGGCTTATCTATTTTAAGCACTCCTGTATATTCCTGTGATGAAGAAGTTGGTTCACTACCATCCAACGTATAGTAAATAGGAGCACCATCAATGGTTTGAGCTACAACATCAAGCGTACCAGTTTCTGTATTTGGCCTCAAGTCAAGCCGTACATCAAATATATGCGTTGCATAATTCCATCCATTCTTTTGATAGATATCCACCAGACGGCTCACCCGCTTCAGGAATGATTCATAATCTTTCTTCTCGAGCTGACTCCATTGTACTTCACACAAAGCTGCCATACGAGGCAAAACCATATACTGTATTTGTTTCAGGTCCGGGATATATTCTGTCCACAAATTGGCCTGTACACCAATAATATATTTCTGTTCTTCGGGCGACAAAGCCTTAGGCATAGGTTCGTAACTATACACCCGTTCCATAGGCAAATATCCTCCAATAGCCAACGGTTCGGTATCCGTATCTTTCGACTGATAATAATCGAAATAGAGATATGTATTCGGAGTCATGACTACATCATGTCCTTGTTTGGCAGCTTCAATACCTCCGCCTTCACCACGCCATGACATAACAGTAGCTCCCGGAGCAAGTCCACCTTCCAAGGTTTCATCCCAACCAATCATCTTCCGGCCTTTCGTTGCAAGGAACGCTTCGGCTTCATGAATAACAAAACTCTGCAAACGTTCTTCTTTAGTGTGTTTACTATCGCTCTTTAAACCCAAATCCTTGATACGTGCCTGACACTTTGGGCACTTTGCCCACACCGTTTTGGGACACTCGTCGCCTCCCACATGAATATATTCTGATGGGAATATTTCCACGATTTCAGCCAACACGTCCTTGACAAATTCGATTGTCTTATCGTTGCCCGCACACAGCACATTATCTGAAACACCCCACTGCGTCCATACTTCGTACGGACCACCCGTACATCCCAGCTCAGGATAAGCAGTCAGAGCAGCCTGCATGTGCCCAGGCAGATCTATTTCAGGTATCACCGTAATATAACGTTCAGCATAAGCGATTATTTCCTTTGCCTGTTCCTGGGTATAGAATCCACCATAAGGCTGTCCGTCATACTTACCACTATTACGCCCGATAACCGTTTCTTTACGTTGCGAAGCAATCTCGGTCAGTTTCGGATATTTCTTGATTTCTATTCGCCAACCCTGGTCGTCAGACAGATGCCAATGCAAACGATTGATATTATGAAGTGCCAGCATGTCAATATAGCATTTCACATCGTCCACAGAGAAGAAATGACGGCTCACATCCAACATCATACCTCGATAACCAAAGCGGGGTTCATCAGTAATACTTACCGCAGGTAATTCTATACTTCCCCCCTCAGCTATACCTATTGATTTACGCAATGTCTGAATACCATAAAATACACCAGCCTCAGTTGGTGCTGCAATCACAACTTGCCCCTGTTTCACTTCCAAGGAATAAGCTTCCGGATTCTCTTTTTTCAAGCCCAATTGCAAAAGGATGCCTTTCTGTCCTTCACCACCTTCCTTTACGTTCAATCTAATCCCCGTCTGACTTTCTACATATGATGCCAAAAACTCGGCATTCCGGCGCATTTTCTCATTACCAACCGTATAATAGATTGTTGTGCCATCCTTCATAACAAAGGAGGCTTCTTGAACTGTTTTAATTTCCAAAGGAATGGGAACCACCTCATAATCGGCAACCACGGGTGCCTTACCTGCACAAGAAGCTAACAATAATCCTACTAAAGCCAAGCTTCCTAACCTGAAATCAGAAAAAATTCGCATGTTCAATAATCTTACAGAATTAATAATAAACCTAATAGCAGAAAAATTCTGCGTCAAGATACAAAAAAAAGATGAAATGAACAAGCGACTAATCACAAATCCTGCCAAAAGCCGACTTTCAACTGCTTTATTTTCAAATTTACTTTTCTACCTGTTGTCCGGCTTCCACCCAACCGTTAAAACCAGTCCCCAGTTCATAAACCTTAAAACCCTTTTCAGACAATATGTGAGCAGCTTTTTTACTTCGTTTACCGCTACGACAATAGAGAGCAACCGGTCTCGAAAGTTGCAATACGGAATCTGCAACAGCAGCAAAAGATTCATCGAGTACATTAACGTTCATACTACCAGGAATATGACCTTCTGAATATTCCGCTACTGTACGTACATCTAAACGTTGAACCTCCGGATCATTGATTACATTAACAAAGTCTTCCACAGACAACGTTTCAAAATTGCCACCTTTCTGCTGACAAGAAGAGAAAAAAGAAAATAACAAACAAAATGATGCAAACAACGTTTTCATAACCCTATTCTATTAAAAGTTATTCGGCTATCAAAGGCCGGTACTCAAAGGTATATGTCTTCACTTCACCCGAATAAGTATGCACATGCAAGCTCACCTCTACCGTATCAACTCCTTCATCGGCATACTGCAATAAGGGTATCGAACAATAGGCACGCTGGCTATAAGCCGGCGTGTCGCCTCCATCATCATGATACAACGTCAATTCTACTGACGAACGGTGTGCTTCGATATCAACATCCACCCGATCTTCCACATAATGAAACTTATGTTTCTCATGCTGCGCCTTGACCGTGAGCATCAGGTTCAGATAATTGCGTCCCATCCACACGCTCAGCACATCTACTGGGTCAGTCTTCACACCTTCGGGAAATTTTTCGGCAGGCAAAGGTATCGGAGCAACGGCTGCCGACACGGCATATAGGTGCACTCCCTCGTCTCCTTCGTTGTGCACCCATTCATAATTACTGACAATACGAACCAAAGAATCGGGACGGATATGCGAATGGGAGTCATCAACCAGCACCGCATATTCCTCACCATCATCCGTCAACACCCGCTCCAACGTTCCGTCATCCCCCGAATAGGCTGTAAGGAATTCTAGTTTGACAGACGGATAATGATAGCTATCCTCCCCACAAGCTGTCAGCAACAGACATAACACGCCCCACAGACAACCACACCAATAAGCCGCCATTACTTTCCTCTTCATACTTCCATTGCCTTCAGATGATTCTTCAGCGGATTGGCATACATCTCGAGCATCTTGGTACGCAGAAAGGCTTCATCCTTATTTTCCAACGTAATACGTGACAATTGGCTGGCCAGATAGCTTTCAAACTTCTGCTTGTCATCGGTCGTATAATGCCCGGCATAGACATTGGTACCTGCCAAAAGGTCAGCAGCCACATAGTTACACGGATACAAACGATAACCGCGATGAATTTCTCTGTCTATCATCGCCGAAACAGTAGAGAAAAGCTCCTGACGAGGCATCTTGCGATCCAGGCCAGCCAAGTGATCGTTGATACAAGAAGCAATGTGGAAGTGTACCCGTCCCTTATAGCCGAACAAGCCTGTCTGCATATTCTTCAGGTCATCGGCCGTCGACTTCTTGTAATCAGGATGGTCGCGCTTCAGCTGAAACTCCCATGCCTTGAGAAAATCACAAGGATCAAACTCGTAAGAAATAGAAAGAGGCGCGATGTTCATCTCCATCAGGCGATCCAACACATCGCCCTCGCCGCCGATAGCCAGCATCTTGAGTACACTATCCTGCGTGCGGTCGTCTGAGTCTTTGGCGCGTCCCTCACGCTGGGCTATCCAGATAGACTGCTTCTTCTGCGAAATGGTGTAGTGCATGTAGCGTGACATGCGGGCCGATGACTCAAGCATCTGCCGCATGGGCAAGCCACGTTGTACGATGAACGACTTGTTGATACGTACCAATCTTTTTATCCACGGATAAATGAGCAGGTTATCACCAATGGCTATTTCTACCGTATCACCTCCCTGATCTACCAACATAACAGACAAAAAGCCCGAATCGAGAATAATATCTCGATGATTGGAAATGTAAGTGTACGATTTCGTTTTGTCAGCCAAAGAGTCATTATCCAACGTCACACCATCTGAGGCCTTCTGCATAATGTCTTTCATTATGGCATATCCAAAAGTTTTTTGGAACTCCAACTTGGTCTTGCAACTGCGCATTTTGGCAGCAAGCATTTCAAAAGGCACACTGGGAAAGGCCGCGGAAGCCACTTGCCTGAAAGCTGGATCGGCTATCAGCTCCTCGTACACTTCGGGAAGTTCCTCGTCGTGATAAGGGCGGATTTCGTCAAATTCGTCGTACATAGTAATGGAAGGTTAAAACTTGTTTTCTATAATGTCTGTCATCACGTCCTTAATGTCCAAGCCGGCGGCACGCACCTGCTGAGGAATGAAGCTGGTGGCCGTCATACCCGGCGTGGTGTTCACCTCGAGCAGGTTGATTTTATCACCCTCAGTCACAATATAGTCTACACGGATAATACCCTGTGCTCCCAGAATGTCGTAGATGGCCGAGGTAAGCTTCTTCACCCGGTCGGCCAGCTCGTTGGAGATGCGGGCAGGAGTGATTTCGTCGGACTCGCCATTGTACTTGGCCTTGTAGTCGAAGTATTCGTTGTGGCTCACCACCTCAGTGATGGGGAAGACCACCGACTTGCCGCGCGTCTTGTAGCAGCCGCAAGTCAACTCGGTGCCGTCCATAAAGGCTTCCACCACCACTTCCTGCGCTTCGTCGAAAGCCTTGGCAATGGCGGGCTGTATCTGTTCACGTGTCTTCACCTTGGTCACACCAAAGCTGGAGCCTCCCAGGCTGGGCTTGATGAAACAAGGCAGGCCGATCTTCTCCACCACTTCGTCATCGGTAATGGCCTGTCCCTGACGCAAAAGGAGCGACTCAGCAATGCGCACGCCATAGGCATGCAGATACTGATTGCAGGCAAACTTGTCATAAGTAAGCGCTGCCGCCAACACACCACAACAGGAGTACGGGATGCGGAGCATGTCGAAGTAGCCCTGCAGGCGTCCGTCCTCGCCCGGCGTACCATGGATGGTGATGTAGGCGAAATCGAATTTCACTTTCTGCCCGTCCAGCTGGAAGCTGAAGTCGTTACGATCTACGGGAAGGGAACCGCATGCACACGATCAAGGCAGTCATGCTGGC
>OGYL01003562.1_pt1 | contig 10004 bp, 9 predicted proteins | sample 1576541 | NCBI WGS metagenome assembly OGYL01 (sample SAMEA3541551, study PRJEB24748) | human gut metagenome | biome: human gut; feature: human-associated habitat; material: faeces | place: China | collected 2012 | reverse complement strand
AAAGGGAGGTGGATTTTTGCGCAGCAAAAAGACGGAGGGATTGTAACGAAAATGGAAAACTAACTGCTGTCCGCCGGATGGCGACAATCCCCCAGTCACGACCAAGGTCGTGACAGCCCCCTTTACACAAAGGGGCCACGCGCCCGTCGCAAGTGGAGTGCGCTTGCTTGTGGGACAATGCTGGAGAAGATTCTTCGCTGTGCTCAGAATAACAGTAAATAAGCAGGGTCCTCGCAAGCCTTCCCCTTGGAGGGGAAGGTGGCGCGGCTTTATGCCGCGACGGATGAGGTGGAAAGCAGCAGATTATGGTGTGCTGACGGTTTCACGCAATATTAAAATGACATCCTAACCACTATATTGCTAAAACCTTATAGACTTTTGACACCTCATCCGCTTCGCTTCGCTCAGCACCTTCTCCTCAAGGAGAAGGCTTGCGCCCGCCGCCAAATATCGTAGATAATTTAACGATCAAAGAAGCCACGCGTCCGCCGCTGGTATGCGTAGGATCCCTCGACGAAAACGCATTGACAAGGAATGTGCACCGCTGTAAAATAAGGGCGCGAATCTTTACCCAAAGGAGAAAACGATGCTATGAAAACCACCATGAAAAAAGCGCTCTGCGTGCTGCTGGCGGCAATATGGTGCTTGTTCAGCGTGCCGGTCGTGTCGGCGGAGGACGATGTGCTGCTCACTCTCGGCGGCAAAACGCTGACCGGAAATATGACGCTGGCGGATATTGCCGCCGTGTTTGGTGCGCCGAAGCTGCAAACGCCCTCGGCGTTCGGCGGCACGGTCGCTACCTATTATGAAAAAAGCGGCAGCAGCTACGATTATTATTTGTATATTGAAACCGATGCAGCGGGTCAGATCGCCAGCTATGCGACCATCACCCCCGGCTACACCGCGCCCAATCGCCGCAGCTATCATGATACCGACAGCGGCACCGTCAACTACAAACAGGGGTGTTATGCCTCGGATTACGATGATGTGATCTGGGCGGGATGCTACTATACCGCCGCGGCGGATTTTCGCGCGTATCTGCAAACATGGCAAAGCGATCCGCAGCTCTATCTGATCGGGCTGCAAAAGCATTCCGCCATGATGTACAACGCCGCGGGCACCGTGTTCGGCAAGAACAGCTTTGATTTTGAGTTTGATGAGAAGTTGTTCTATACCAACGAACAGCTCAAAAGCACCGATAGCAATCTGAACGACTGGGCCGATGCCACCGGCAAAAGCGCGTATGTGTATTTTATCGACAGCGGCATGGTGCGGATGTGCAACTATGCGTATATGCCGAATCCGATGCTGTTTGTAGGCACCGCCCGCAACTATACGCCGCCCGCCGACAACACCTATGCCTGTCTGGATGTGACCATTAAGCCGAGCGGCGACTGCTTCAAATCCACTGCCTTTGTGAACCCGGCGATCCTGAACCCGAGCCGCAAAGTGGAGCTGACCGACGAGGAAAAGACGCTACTCAAGCGCGCCCGTGCCCTCTATAAGCAGTCGGTGGCGGATTTTAACGAGGCGGCCGCCGACGGCTATTTTGAAACGGACTATCAGTACAAGAGCCTGCCGCTGCAAGCCGGCAAAATGAGAGAGGGCGTGCTGAAAGGCACGCTGGGCTATTTGAACGCGATTCGCGCGGGGGCGGGACTCCGCGAGCTGACCTTGTCCGACACCTTGTCGGACAGAGCACAGCACAAGGCGGTTCTCACCGCCTATATGGCGGCAAACCACATTACCAATTCCAATCCCCACAATCCCAGCCAGCCGGCGGGCGTGGATGATGAATTCTATAACCTTTGCAAACCGGCGGCGGGGGAGAATTTGTACTATAATGGCATGTTGGGCGGTGATTTTGTCATCGGCAGCGTCAACAATGCACTGCAAGAGGCGTATGGTGACACGATTGCCTGCGGTCATCGGTACAATTTGCTGGACCCGGGCTGGGCTCAAGTGGGTTTTGGCTCTTGTAATGGACAGGGCGTGCACGAATTTTCCGGCTATGCCGCTTCGGATACGGATGTGGTTTGCTGGCCGTCCAAAGGCATTATGCTGACCAATGCGGTGCACGACAGCTACCGCTGGACCATTCACTTTTACGGCAACTACGCGGTGACCGAGGGTACCACCGTGGAGATCACCAATTTGAATACCGACACCACTTGGGTGGAAAGCACCTCGTCGAACGATTACCGGATCGTGAATTCATCGCTCATCAGTTTTTATGATGGCTCCATCACCCATTCGGTGGGGGATGTCGTGCAGGTGACGGTCAAAGGGCTGATCCAAAACGGAAAGCCGGCAGAATACAGCTATCGCACCGTGTTTGCGACGACCAACGAGGATAGTTTGTCGGACGAATCCAGTGATGTTGATATTTCCGCCACCGCCATGACGCTGCGCGCCGGCAAAACCGGCAAGCTGCAGGCGAAGCCCAAAGATGCCGAGATGGGGGATCGGTTGATTCAGTGGTCCTCGTCGGACGAGAATGTCGCTACCGTGCGGGCGGACGGCATGGTAACCGCGGTGGCTCCGGGCACGGCAGTGATCAAAGCGGTGTCCCATGCGGATCCTACCAAGCTGGTGACCTGCACCGTTACGGTGGTGGCTGCCGACGCGGTTGTTCGCGGGGATGTGAACGGCGATGACGCGGTTACGGTGGTGGATGCGTTGATGACGCTGCAAGCGGCGGCGCAAACGCTGTCGCTGGAGGGTGTGCCGTGGCTGGCTGCCGATGTGGATAACGATAGCGCCGTTACGGCAGCGGACGCACTGACCATTTTGCAATTCGTCACCCGCCGCCTCGCGACGCTGTGAACAAGGTTATTCTACCGTATAAGAAAAGAGGCAGAGCGATTGCTCTGCCTCTTTTTATGTTCCCGCATTATTCCGCGATATAGTTGAAATAGCCCACGATCTCGCCATGTTGGAGATACACGCGCGGCACCCGTTTGCCGATCAGACAGACGATTTCATACGAAATGGTGGAGCCCAGCGCGGCGATTTCCTCCACCGGCAGGGTGAGATCGCCGTCCTTGCCGAACACGGTCGCGATCGTGCCTGCCTCCACCCCGGGGATACCGGTCACATCCAGCATGCATTGGTCCATGCACACCCGCCCGATTACCGGCGCATAGTGACCGTTCACCAGCATCCGCGCGCGACCGGACATGGAACGGGGATAGCCGTCAGCGTATCCGATCGGCACCGTCGCCACGGTGGTGGGGCGGTCGGTGGTAAAGGTGCGGCCATAGCTGACCGGTGTGCCGGCAGGAATGGTTTTCACCATCGACACCACGGTTTTCAGCTCCATCGCCGGTTGCAGATCCCACAGCGACTGCATCCAGGACGGATCCGGCGCCAAACCGTACAAAATAATGCCGGGGCGCACCCGGTCCAGATGCATCTCCGGGTGCAGCATAATGCCGGCGCTGTTGCAGCAATGCCGCACCGGCAGCGCAAATCCCTGCGCGCGCAGCTGCTCCACCACCTGCGAAAAGCGCTCAAACTGCCCGGCGGTGTAACCGCCGTCCTGCTGCTCATCCGCCGAGGCAAAGTGGGTGAACGCCCCCTCCACCTTAAGCTGCGGCAACCGGCAGATCGCGGCGGCTTCCGCCACCGCCTCGTCGGTGTCCGCCGCCTGGCGGCAGGGCAGCCCCACCCGGCTCATGCCGGTGTCCAGCTTGATATGTACCCGCACGGTGCAGCCCGCTTTGGCGGCGGTATCGTTCAGCTTTTGGGCATAATCCGGTGTCACCACCGCCTGCACAATCGCGTTTTCCGCCAACTGTGCCGCTTCCTCCGGCGGGGTGTAGGACAAAATCAAAATGGGATGGGTGATCCCGCCGCGCCGCAGCTGCAGCGCCTCTTCCATGTTGGAAACGCCAAAAAAGTCCGCGCCCGCCGCGTCCAATGCCTTGGCGACCGGCACCGCACCGTGTCCGTACGCGTCCGCTTTCACGATCGCGATGGGGCGGCAGCCGGGAGTCAGCGCGCGGGAGATCACGGAAAAATTATGAGCAATCGCATCCAGATTCACTTCGGCCCAGGTGCGTTTCAAAAAATGCGACATGATGGCACAACCTCTTTTTCAGAATAGTTTCATTATACGCAGATTCCGCGAAATAATCAACCGCTTTTTGCATATACTGGTATGCGTTATCTTGGAGAAGGAGGCATTTCCCATGGCAAAACCCGAAGATACACAAACTCCCGCGCCCCAGCCGCCGGAGCCGCCCCCGCGCTCGCCGCTGGTGTTTCCGGCGGGCGATTTGGACGCGATGATTTTCCACGACGAATATGTGGTGGAGCAATCCCAGCGATAGGGCACAAAAAGGCGGGAGTTTTCTCCCGCCTTTTTGTTTGGCAATTTCTAAAATATTTTGTGGATGTGTCTTTCCTAAGCGGGAAAAATATGGTACAATAAAGCGACAACCATGCACTAGATCACTAGATGCTGTTTAACAGGAGGAATAGGATCATGTCGGATGTGATTCGGGTATTCGTAGAAAAACGAAAGGGCTTCGATGTGGAGGCCGGGCAAATACTGGCCGATCTGCGGGACAACTTGGGGTTGACCGGGATCGAAGCGCTGCGTCTGGTCAACCGCTACGATGTGGAAGGACTGTCGGCGGAGGAATTTGAACAGGCGCGCGGCACGGTGTTTTCGGAACCGAACGCCGATGTGGTGTATGACGAAACGCTGCCGGTGGAAGCGGGCTGGCAGGTGTTTGCGATGGAATATCTGCCCGGTCAGTACGACCAGCGGGCGGATTCCGCGGCTCAGTGCGTGCAGCTGCTGACCCAGGGCGAACGCCCGCAAGTCGCCACCGCCAAGGTGATCTGCCTGAAAGGCGATCTGTCGCCGGTGGATTTTGAACGGGTGCAGGATTACCTCATCAACCCGGTGGAATCCCGCCGCGCCTCGTTGGAAAAACCCGAAACGGTGGGCATGACCGCCGTGCGCCCGGATGATGTGGCGCGGGTGACCGGCTTTACCGCCATGACCGAAGAGCAGATCGCCGCGTATTGGCAGCAGATGGGCTTTGCCATGTCGGTGGCGGATCTGGCGTTCTGCCGCGACTATTTCCGGGATGAGGAGCACCGCGATCCGTCGGTGACCGAGCTGCGGGTGATCGACACCTATTGGTCGGATCACTGCCGCCACACCACTTTCCTTACCCGGCTGGAAGAAATTGAGGTGCAAAAAGGCGCGCTGTCTGGCGTGATCGAGGATGCGTTGGCGGCGTACTATGCCGCGCGGGAAGAGGTGTACGGCGCCCGCTTGCCGCAAAAGAATGTCTGCCTGATGGATATGGCGACCATGGGAATGCGGCTGCTGAAAAAGCAGGGCAAGATCCCCGATCTGGACGAATCCGACGAGATCAACGCCTGCTCCATTGAAGTGCCGGTCGTGATCGACGGCAAAACCGAAAAAGCCGTACTCCGCGACGTGCAGTTCCACCCCATCCGCGAGGAGATTCTCCACATGGACTTTTATCGCGTACAGCCGGGCAAACCCGTAGCCATTTCGATCCCCGTACGTCTGACCGGTAATGCGGAAGGCGTGAAGATCGGCGGTAAGCTCGTTCTCTCGGCCCGCAAGCTGACCGTGAGCGCACAGCTCGACAAGCTGCCCGACGAACTGGTTATCGACGTAACTCCGCTGGGCGTAGGCAAGACGATCTTCGTGGGCGACCTGAACTTCGACGGAGTGAAATTCCTCACCCCGGCAACGACGGCCGTATGCGCCGTGCGCGTAACCCGTGCTTCGCGCGGTGCCGACGCTGCGGCTGCGAAGTAATCTCAACGGATTACCCTTATGAAATACCTGATCGTTGGTCTGGGAAACATCGGCGCCGAATATGCCGATACCCGGCACAACATTGGATTCGACGTGTTGGATGCTTTAGCCGAAGCATCCAACACCTCTTTTACCACCGACCGCTACGGCGCCGTGGCCACGCTTCGCAGCAAAGGGCATACGCTGGTGCTGCTCAAGCCCTCGACCTACATGAACCTTTCGGGCAAGGCCGTCCGCTACTGGATGGACGCCGGGAAGATTCCGCCGGAGAATCTGCTCGTCGTTTCGGACGACATCGCGCTGCCTTTCGGCACGCTGCGCCTGCGCCCGAAGGGGAGCGCCGGAGGGCACAACGGACTGAAAAACATCTCCGAACTGCTCGGAACGGAGGAGTATGCCCGCATGCGCTTCGGCGTGGGCGGCGATTTCCCGAAGGGGCACCAGGTGGAATACGTACTGGGCGAATGGACCGACGAGGAACGGAAGGCCCTTCCCGAACGGCTGAAGGTCTTTGTCGACGCCATCCGGTCGTTCGCGACCGTGGGAACCCAATTGACCATGACCAATTTCAACAAGAAATAGGAAAAGCGGCTTTCGGGCCGCTTTTGTTTTGCTCGAAGCCTTCCGTAATATAGCCTTTTGTATTTCACGTTTTCCCCTTTTATTGCAATGCCTGAAATTCCCTACACGCCTATTTCGAAAGCCCGGTTATTTCTTCTGCAAAGTTTGATTGCCGGTTGTTTGTCCTGTCAAGGAACGCTTATGCTTGCTGCTGAAAAATCTTCCTTTCCGACATGTCGGAAAGAGTATTTTTCGCATCCTCCTTGCCTGACAGACCGCCAATCTTGTGGGCAGAAAAATAATCAACCTTCCGATACAGGATGTATCAGAGGGAAATAAAAACAACTAAAAATTTTAATGATATGACATTCAGAGCATTTATGGCAGAGAACGGGTATAACGTACAGACTACTTTTTGGGAAGATTTTTCAGCGGCCGACATTTTCGGGTTATCGGCTATTCAGGACACTTTCAACCGTGCCTTTGAAGAGTGGAAAGGCAACTGCAAGTACCTTACGGAATTGGTGTTGGTATTGAATCACAAGATATGGCAGCACTATAAAACGAAACCGAATGTGGCGGCGTTGTATGATGCACTCTGGAGACAGGCAGACCAGTATGCGGTTGAGAATCTGAAGGACGAAGAGTTAAGCTATTATTATGACGTAACGGACTGATTGTATAACAAGTTAATGTAAATTGAGTATGAACACGAATAACAAGCCAAGCACAGCAGGAAGGACAACGGCTGATGATATATTGCAACGAGACGCACGGTTCAGATATATGCTGTTAGCCAGGATGCAGTCAGATTGTGAGTATTATTTGGATTACGGAGGCAGAGACCCCAAACGCCTGTGGGCAGGTGATGAAGAACGGCAAATCGATTTAATGATAAAGTTGCACGACAGCTTCAAGGAAGGAGAAAAGCCGCAGTGGCTGACAATGGACAAGATTTTGGAATACAAAAAGGAAATGAATAAATGACACCAAGCCCCCTAAAAGTCAAGCAAAACCTTTGGGGGGGCTTATATTGATATAACGAGGATGCTATTCATGACGCAGTTTTCCTCTTTTAGTTTTCCTTTTTTACTGTTCCCTTGCGTGAACAGTTGGCAGCAATGATTATTTATCATGACGGAAGCAGCTTTTGCTGAATCCGCCAAATATGCCCTTCACGATTTTGCAAAAGACATAAAGTACCAATACTACGACTATAATTTCTCCCATATCCTTTTTTATATTTAGCGTTACAAATTTCCAATAAGGGTCAGAGGCTTCCCTAAATATACTTAAACTGACAGGCAAATCCGTCACTAATATGGCATCGGTTGCCTTGACTTCCTATTTCCTATTTCCAGGTACGCGGCCAGGTTTCCTGCTGAGTGCCACATTGTACTTGCCTAAAATTTGGTACACAGTACTTTTGCTCTTGACATTGCAATGCGCCATGATTTCATTGACTGAATACCCGTTGTTGTACATGTCCACAGCTATTTTATCCCGCTCGGTCTTGCTCAACATTTTGCTCGTCTTCACCGGTACACTGATACTCTGTTGCAGGCGTATCACCCGGTCAGATGACTTGCGTAATACAGCCACTTCTTCCGGAAGAGATCCGAACATGGTCAGCACCTCCGCCGCCGTCGTGTCCGGAAACAATTCACCACGGGAGTCAATCTTGTCATGGATGGAAATAATGCGGACCACTTTGATCCGGCATAACTCTATCAATGCGGCCAACTCCCTCAAACCGCGCACGGCGTTACTGAATTTCGAGACAACCAGTTCGTCCCCTCTCTCAAGATTTGTCATGAGCTGTTTCCAGCGAGGTCTGAGCGTCTCGTGCTGGACTGATTCCTCTATCACTTGTACACAACCGTACTGGCACATCCATTCCTTGTCCGCATCATATTCATCATACGAATTTGCCTTAAATATATAACCAACTTTTGCCATGTCAATATCCAATACAAATGATAACAAGTGCAAATATACAAGTTTTATTTGAGTGGCCAAATCAAACCATTATAAAAATCGAACTATTTATTTTTTCGTCCTTTTTCCTTTCACTTGTTTTCATTGATAATCATACTATTAAGTACGATATTGAAAAATACACAAAATACAGTTCCAATGGTATTAAGTATAGAAAATTATATATAGTTTTGCGTGAAATAGTACGAAAACATATAGTATGAAAATTCAAAAAACGAACCTTAAAGCATCAAGTTTTTTACACATGATAGCTGCCGCTTCAATCACGGTATGCATGTTCACATCATGTAATGGCGGATTGACTGAACAGTCCGAAAGCGATCCTGCCGGTACATACAGAAATTATCTGCTCGAAGTAAGGAAGATGAAATCTATTTCATTTGAAGAGCTGTCAGAAAACCTTTGCCAATGGCAAGCCATAAGAGATTCCGTTTTTAACCATGTCCGGCAGGACACGGTTGGGATCCATGGTCAAGACCTTCGTAAGACATGCGAAGGCATACATGATTCCCTACGCCTGGAGTTCTCGCGTCTGGCTTTGTCAAGGCCACGTTCCTATCAGGAGTTATTCCTATTGAAAAGAAAACTTTCATCTAATGACAAAGACAATGGATTAATCCGGACCGTGGAAAAGATCCGTCCATTCTTTGAGTCATTAGATAAACGCCCAATCCATAAGGGAGACAGGAAGCAAATCATTTCGGATTATCGTACTTTGCTGGCCAACACTCTCCGAAATGGCATACACGGGACAGATGACATGACAGAGTTCATCGGAAAAGAGGATGCTATTTTTCGGGCGTTCTTGCCATATCTGTGCAGCATTGGTGATGAAGACATTTCCGATATAACGCGTGATACGGAAAAATGCTGTTTGCAGATTTTGTTTGCCGCCGAACGTAAAGAGATACCTCACCAGGATGCCCTCGTTTACCTGGCCATGCGAACCAATCGCAGACTGATACTTAATACCGGAACCTGCATCAATGACATTCATAATCAAAAGGTCCAAACAAAAGCACAAGCCTACGCATATATCTGGATGCTTATGCGCCCATACGTTTCTATGGACAGTTTCCACCTGTCGATGCTTTCTTCCAAAGACCAGGAACAGCTTGAACGGTTTGCCGTACAGACTCCGGCCATATTTGAGACTTTGTGCCGAATCTTGAACTCGGGAGACAACCGCCTGGATGAATTACCCGGAATGCTTATGGAGATTTACATTCACACGCTATAAACATAAAATCAAATGAATATGCTACGACACTTTCTGAAAGACTTTATGACGTTTGTCCCCCTTCAGTTGCCACAGCTGCTCGATGTAACCACTATGGAGGAGCCGCAGTTTTACGGGGACTATGTCCTGCTGACTTTTCCATTGCATGATCCTTATGACCTGGAAGAAGTGATGGATATGCTGGAGGATGATATGGAACTGATTGTGCTTTATCATCACATTCCTATGCAAGACGAACCGTTCGGCCATAGTACATGCGCTTACTCCAATCCATCTTTCGGCCAAATGTTCAAGGTGAACGCTAAGACTGATTCCGATGGCAAGGTCCATACCGTCCTTGTAACCATATATGATTCACTTGAACAAATGTACGGGGATCTCTGCCTTGACTTG
>OGYL01003561.1_pt1 | contig 10008 bp, 11 predicted proteins | sample 1576541 | NCBI WGS metagenome assembly OGYL01 (sample SAMEA3541551, study PRJEB24748) | human gut metagenome | biome: human gut; feature: human-associated habitat; material: faeces | place: China | collected 2012 | reverse complement strand
CCAGTGCAAACACTTTTGTTCCCTTGCTCTTTTCGGTGCCGATTTTATTAAACCACTCGGCGCCGTTTAAAATAATCTGCGTAATGTTTGCATAAGTTTCAACGTTGTTCAGCAAGGTAGGCTTTTGCCACAGACCCTTGTTGGCAGGGAACGGCGGTCTCGGTCGGGGTTCGCCCCTGTGTCCTTCAATTGACGTCATCAGCGCTGTTTCCTCACCGCAGACAAACGCGCCTGCGCCAAGTCGTAATTCTAAATCAAAGTTAAAGTCTGTTCCAAAAATGTTTTTACCTAAAAGGCCATATTCCTTAGCCTGGTCAATGGCAATCTGCAGCCGTTTTACGGCAATGGGATATTCTGCACGAATGTAAATATAGCCCTGGTCTGCGCCAACCGCATAGGCAGCAATGGCCATTGCTTCAATTACTGTATGGGGATCTCCCTCAAGCACAGAACGGTCCATAAATGCACCAGGGTCACCCTCGTCGGCGTTACATGCCACATATTTTCCGTTTGCGCCGTCTGCGTTTGCCGTAAACATCCATTTCAATCCTGTGGGAAAGCCTGCGCCGCCGCGTCCGCGGAGACCGGAGGCTTTAATCACTTCAATCACTTCGGCGGGCTTCATTTCCGTCAGCACCTTACCCAAAGCTTTATAACCATCTGTAGCGATATATTCTTCAATGTTTTCAGGGTCGATAACACCACAATTTCTCAGCGCAATACGAAGCTGTTTTTTATAAAAATCAACTTCATTTAAGGATTTAATGGTATCGTCTTCTACGGTTTCATCATATAAAAGGCGTTTTACAATTCTTCCCTTCAGCAAATGCTCCGTTACAATTTCTTCAACGTCTTCCGGCTTCACCATGCTATAGAATGATCCTTCCGGGTATACAACCACAACCGGACCCAACGCGCAAAGACCGAAGCAACCCGTTTTTATTACTTTTACTTCTTTATCTAAACCGTTTTCTTTAAGGCTTTTCTCAAATTCGTCAATGATAACTGCACTGCCTGACGAGGTACAGCCCGTACCGCCGCAGACTAACACGTGCGCTCTTGCAAAATCCATTTACTGTTACCCTCCCTGATTATTTTTCAGCTGCGCCAATAGTATATTCGGTAACAACGTTGCCGTTTACTATGTGCTCAGCAATAACCTTTTTCGCTTTTTCTTCCGTCATTTTCACATATGTAACCCTGTCTTTTCCGGGTTCTAAAACTTCAACAATGGGCTCTAAACGGCACATGCCAATACACCCTGTCTGTGCCACCGTGACATGGGACAGCCCTCTTTTTCCTACCTCGTCCACCATAGCGGAAAGAACGGGCCTTGCGCCTGCCGCAATGCCGCAGGTTGCCATGCCGACAACGATTCTGATGGTGTCTTCATCGGTATCCTTACGCACATCAACCTGGTTTTTTATTTTGTTTTTAATTGCTTCAAGTTCTGCTAAGCTTTTCATTACTAATTACCTCTCTTCATAAATGAATAAATTATAACGAGATTTCTTTCAGTCCTTCTTTAATGTATTCCCTGAGCCAAAGCACAATTTCAGGACTGCCCAGACTGATCTCTTCTCCCAGAATCTGTTTGATTTCACGGGTGTCAAGCGAAAATGTCTTGTCGTTTACCGTATGCGTGTAGACAAAGTCCACCGTTGTGTTGCCGGAAATTAACGTCAGCATGGTTTCCGCCATGTCTCCTAATGGTTGCCTGTCGATATGGTCGTAAACAAAATCCACCAAAACGCGTGTTCCAACGCCTTTTTTCGAGTCAATAGTTAAACCGCCGCCGGTGCTCTCCGCCGCCGCCTTAAATAAAGAAAGCCCCATTCCAACCTTACGGGTTGTTCTTGTTGTCTGAAACGGGTCTGTCACGTGGGCTAAAAAGTCTTCATCCATTCCGCAGCCATTGTCCTCAATTGAGATTTTAAGCAAATTGTTACGAATTGCCTCGTCAACAGTCACCTGGATAAGGCTGGCGCCGGCTTTTACGGAATTATTCACAATATCTAAAATATGCAGCGACAATTCAAGCATGACAACCTCGCAAAATTACATGTACTTTTCTAAGATACCGTCTACATCGTCAGGAGTAAGCCTGCCGTAAACGTCGTCGTTTACAGTCAGAACCGGCGCTAAGCCGCATGCGCCGATACAGCGTGTTGCATCAATGGAATATTTCCCGTCGGGCGTGCATTCGCCGACTTCAATGCCGAGCTTTTCCTTAATTTTGTCTAAAATGATGCCGGAGCCTTTCACATAGCACGCCGTTCCAAGACAGACAGCAATTTTATACTGTCCCTTCGGATTGGTGGTAAACTGTGTGTAAAAGGTTACAACGCCGTAGATTTCGCTCATGGAAATTTTCAGATTTTCTGAAATGATTTCCTGAACCTCAATGGGAAGATAGCCGTAAATTTCCTGTGCCTCGTGCAGCACGGGAATCAGCGCCCCATCCTTGCCTTTGTGCTTTTCAATGACCTGAATCAACTTTTCTTCCTGCTCTTTCGTGCCGGAAAACGCGACTTTTGTTTGCTCGCTCAAGTGATTTACCCCCTTAGTTTTATATAAGTATTAATTAAAAACATTGTGAATAAAATAACAAATAATCACAAATCAACGTATATAGTATAACAGAAAAATTTCATGCTGTCTATAGAAACTTACTATTTTTTTGTCTAAATTCCGTCTTTTTTCGGTGAAAACCACAGAATTGCAGAAAAATAAGCAAAACAAAACCAGCCGCCAAAGTTTGGCAGCCGGTTTCTCTTTCGTAAATAGTGTTTAGCGCATAATGACACAGACAAATTTTGCCGGCTTTCCGTCTAACGCTTTCATGCCATGGGGATAGCTCGAGTCAAAATACAAGCTGTCGCCAGGTTCTAAAATCACAATATTTTTGTTAATCATAATTTCCATTCTGCCCTCAAGCATGTAGTTAAACTCCTGCCCGGTGTGAACCGTTTCCTGCATGGGCTCGTTTTCATCGGACACGGGAACGGTTACCAGCAGCGCCTCAGAGTGCGCATGGGCAAAATTATAGGACAAACTCTGGTATGTATATTCTTTTCTTCTGGTTACGTTTAGCCCTTTCCCCTGCTTAATAAAGCTAAAATCCTTCAGCTTCGGCGCAGAACCCGACAAAAGCTCGGTCAGTTCCAGCCCGAAATGGCCTGCAACATCATATAAAACGCTTACCGGAATGTCTTCCTCTGCATTTTCATATTTTTTATACGTTTCAATCGGCACACCAATCACAGAGGCAAGCTGTTCGCATGTCATGTCCTCCGCTTCCCTCAGGCCCACCAAACGCTGTGCGATTTGTTTTACCTGTTCTGTCATTGCCATCAACCCCTCATCATTTCTTTCTTCGATATTATTATATCAAATTTGTACGCACATGAAAAGAGTTTTTTGCTCTTTTTTTATTTTTTTATTAATAAGCGGCAGGAAATATGAATTTGGTATGAAATTTCGCGGTTTTCTATTTACAGCTTGGATAAAATAAACTATAATGAAGATAATAAAAGTTTCGGGAGTGTCGAATTTGTTTAGACAATTAATGTATTCTGGTTTTAGTTTTCAAAGCATTATTTATGTGCTGATACTGGCTGTGGTTGTGCTGTTGGCTCTTAGCATTCATGAAACGGCTCACGGGTTTGCAGCCTATAAGCTTGGCGACCCTACCGCCAAGTATGACGGCCGGCTTTCGTTAAACCCTTTAAAGCACATTGATCCCATTGGCGCTCTGAGCCTATTCTTTTTTGGATTTGGCTGGGCAAAACCTGTTATGATTAACCCTAATTACTTTAAAAATTTAAAGCGTGACACCGCTCTTACAGCCCTTGCTGGTCCGGTTTCTAATATATTGCTGGCGTTTGTGGGCATGCTTTTTTGGGTGCATCTGGTTCCGGTTTTGCACAACGCCTATTTTACCATGTTTATCCGTATGTTTATTTTGCTGAATGTCAATCTTGCAGTGTTTAATTTGCTGCCGATTCCGCCTTTGGACGGTTCAAAAATATTTTTAACGCTTCTGCCACAGAAAATTTATTATGAAATTATGCGTTATGAACGTTTTGGATTTTTGATTTTGATTATCGCACTTTATCTGGGCGTTCTTGACCCGTTTTTATATTTTTGCAACAATGCAATTACCAGCGGGCTTCAGTTTCTGGCCGGAGGTGGCTTTTAACCGATGGAGGAATTATATGAAACAGACAGGCACGCGGTGAAGCTGTCTGTTTTTGAAGGGCCGTTAGAGCTTTTGCTGCACCTTCTGAAAAAAAACAAGGTCAGCATTTATGAGATACCCATTGTAGAAATTACGAAGCAATATTTTGAATATATGGAAACCTGCAAGGAATTTGATATTGAATATTCCAGTGAATTTATTGTTATGGCGGCAGAACTTTTATACATAAAATCGAAAATGCTGCTGCCCAAACGTGAGGAAGCAGAGGAAGAAGACCCCAGGGCCGATTTGGCCAAACGGCTTTTAGAATATCAGAAAATGAAACTCATTTCTGAACTTTTAAAGACAAAAGAATTTTCCGATTTTCACAACTTTTATAAACGCCCGGAACCCCTGCCAAAACTTGCGCCGGACTATTCTGACCAACGGTTTGACATTGACAGGCTTTGGCAGGCATTTCTAACGGTTTTGGACAAAAAAGAACGGAAAGAGCCGCCTTCTAAAACGGCATTCGGCGGCATTGTCGGCCGTGAAACGGTTTCGGTAAAATCGAGGGCAGATTTTATTCAGGAACGGTTAAAACGCAAAAAACGGGTTCCGTTCGCTTCCCTTTTTAACGGCATTGATTCGCGTCCGGCTGTCATTGCAACCTTTTTAGCGCTTTTGGAAATGATTAAGCTGGAAATTATTCAGGCCAACGGCATTGGCGGCGAACTTTACATTGAACAGCTCAAGGAGGGTGACATTGTAGATGAATATTAGTTCGGTTTTGGAAAGCCTGCTGTTTGTTTCGGGCGATGGTGTTACCATCTCCCAGCTTGCCGAAATTTTGGAGCTTTCAGTAGATGATGTTTTGGGGCAGATTGCAGAGCTAAAAACATTTTATGAAACGAACCGGCGGGGTATTACCGTGGTGCAGTATGATGAATATGTGCAGCTGAAAACCGTTGAAGAAAATTTTGGGTATGTAAACAGACTTGCAGAATCGAAAAAAAAGCTTCCCCTGTCCCCTGCCGCTTTGGAGGTGCTGTCCATTGTGGCCTATCACCAGCCAGTTACTCGGTCAAGCATTGAATTTATTCGGGGAGTAAATTCCGACGGTCCCATGGGAAAGCTGTTGGAACGCGGGCTGATTGAGGAAGCTGGCCGCCTGGATGTGCCCGGCAAGCCGATTTTATATGTCACCACAAAAGAGTTTTTGCGGAGTTTCGGGCTTCGTTCTCTTGCCGACCTGCCAGACACAGAAACGCTGGAGGAGGCTGTTCCTCAGCCCCAGCAGGAGGATTTGGAAGAAACGGCACAATAAGATAACGGACGGGTGATGGATTTGGTTGCTGGATTGATTATATTGGGTGTTGTTTTTCTTATTCTGCTGCTTTTGTTTATGCCCATGCGGTTTGGCATTCGTTATGAAAAAACAGCGGCTTTAGAGAAAATTCATGTTTATGTCAGTGTTTTTGGTATTTTAATCCGAATTCCGATTCATAATAAAGAAGAACGCGGCACAAAGAATACGGACAAGGACAAAGGTAAATTGCAGGAGCGTTCCGGACAGGAGCTTACGTTTGCATCTTATAAAGAGCATGTTGACACTTTTGGCGAAGTGTTTGAAGTATCAAAAAACGAACTGAAAAACATGCTTTCCTTTGCGCGGAAGCACTTAAGCTGCAAAGAGGTTGACTTTAACATCCGCTTTGGGCTGGACGATGCGGCAAGAACTGGGATTGCCACCGGCGCTGTGTGGACTTCGGGAACCTTTTTGTTAAAGTTAATTGACACGTTAATCGGCATAAAAAAAATTAAAATGAACGTGTATCCCGATTTTAACGAAAAAAAATTTGAGATTTATTTGAAAACCATCTTGATTATGCAGCCCATTCATTTTATAATGATAGTAAATCAGATTCGTGATACAATCAAATATATTAAAACAAAAATAAATTAAAGGCGGTGTTATTTATGTCAGAACATCCGATAAACGGACTGATGCAAACAGCAATGCAAAGTATTAAAGATATGGTAGACGTAAACACAATTGTGGGAGAACCGGTTGAGTCGAAAGACGGGACGGTTATTATTCCAATTTCCAAAGTTTCCTTTGGGTTTGGCGCAGGCGGCTCGGATTTCGGTCAGAAAAATGTTGGAAATTCCGACGCAAATTTCGGCGGCGGTTCCGGCGGCGGCGCTTCTATAGAGCCTGTTGCGTTTATGGTAGTGGGACAGGAGCAAATTAAGCTGATGCCCATTGAAAAGAACACCTCGCCGGTGGAAGACATTATTGACAGTGTTCCCACCTTGCTGGATAAAGTAATTAAGGCGATTAAAAAGAAAAAGGACAAGCCGGAAAAAACAGAAGTGAAAGCCGCCGACAGCGCGGAAGAGGTTGAAACGGTTTAATATTTTAAATAACGAAAAAAACATCCAGCGGAATGCCGGATGTTTTTTTCGTTAGATTAAATTTTCACATTTTACATCAAAATTATTTTCATCTGCATCAACTAAAATTTTGCAGTGTTTTTTTGCTTCGCCCCGAATAACCAATGACGCAATGGGATTTTGAATATATTTTTCAATGGTTCTTCTTAAGGGCCGTGCGCCAAATTTGGGTTCATATCCTTTTTTAAGCACCAGGCTTTTTGCCTCCGGCGTCAGCTCTAAAATAATATCCTTTTTAAACAGCTCACCTGCAAGTTCAAACACCATCAGTTCCACAATTCTTTCCAGGTTCTCCCTGCTCAGTGCGTGGAACGTGATAATATCGTCAACACGATTTAAAAACTCAGGACGGAAAATTTCTTTCAGTGCCGCCTTTGTCCGGGCGGAATTTGAATCGTCCTCCGTTTTGTTAAAACCATAGGTAGAAATTTTCGACTCAGACCCGGCGTTAGACGTCATGATAATAACCGTATTTTCAAAGTTCACAATTCTGCCATGGCTGTCTGCCACCCTGCCGTCATCTAAAATTTGCAGCAGGATATTAAACACGTCTGCATGGGCTTTTTCAATTTCATCTAACAGAATAATGGAATAAGGTTTTCTGCGGACCTTTTCCGTCAGCTGTCCTGCGTCGTCATATCCCACATATCCCGGAGGTGCGCCAATCAGCTTCGAAACGGTGTGCTTTTCCATATATTCTGACATGTCAATGCGAATCATCGCGTCTTCGCTGTTAAACATAACGCGGGCCAACGTTTTTGCAAGTTCTGTTTTTCCCACGCCAGTGGGGCCTGCAAAGATAAAGCTAACCGGCCGGCGGGCCTTTGTTAAGTGGGCACGGTTTCTGCGAATTGCTTCGCAAACAGTGTCAACTGCATGGTCTTGCCCCACTACATACTTTTTAATTCTGTTTTCCAAATCCAAAAGCTTTGCACTTTCCGATTCCGTTAGGTTTTTAACGGGAATTTTTGTCCAGTCTTCAATAACCTCTGCAATGTTTTCAACGGTAATCGGCGTGTCAATGCCGGAATTGTTCAGTTCGTCGATTTTGGCAATTAACGCACATTCCGCTGCCTTTAATTCCGCCGCTTTTTTATAGTCCTCCGTGGAGTCGCTGGAAACGGCAGTATCTTTTTCCTCCTGAATGCGTTTCAGCTCGTCCGTCAGCTTTTTCAGCTCAATCAGCTTCATGTTGGAAAGATTTGCCTTAGAACCTGCTTCGTCAATCACGTCGATTGCCTTGTCCGGCAGAAACCGGTCTGTAATGTAGCGTTCTGACAGATACACCGCCTGGCTGATAACTTCGTCTGAGATTGTCACTCTGTGATATTTTTCAAAATAGTCCTTAATCCCCTTTAAAATTTCTATGGTATCGGAAACACTCGGCTCATCCACAATAACCGGTTGAAAACGTCGCTCTAAGGCCGAGTCCTTTTCAATGTGCTTTCGGTATTCATCCAGCGTTGTGGCGCCTAAAATTTGGATATCGCCCCTGGCTAAAGATGGTTTTAAAATGTTTGCCGCGCTCATGGCTCCCTCTGCATCGCCTGCGCCGACTATGTTATGAATTTCGTCAATTACCAAAATAATATTGCCCAGCCGTTTGGCCTCTTCTAAAATCTTTTTTAAACGCGCCTCAAACTGTCCGCGGAACTGTGTTCCTGCAACAATGGCTGTAAAGTCCAGCAGATAAACCTCTTTGTCAAACAGCTTGGCTGGAACGCGCCGTTCGCTAATCCGCACGGCAAGTCCCTCTGCAATGGCAGTTTTCCCCACGCCGGGCTCGCCCAACAAAATAGGGTTATTTTTCGACCGTCTGTTTAAAATTTGAATTACCCGGTCAATCTCTTGATTTCTGCCGATAATCCGGTCAATTAGCTGGTCTTCGGCCTTTGCCGTCAGGTTTGTGCCAAAGCTGTCTAAGATACGTTTTTCCTTTTTGGGCGGGCGTTTCGCCGTCTTCACCGTTTTTGGGCTTTCGTGACGGGCAGGTTCATTTGAACCCATTTTACCAAAAAAATTACTCAGGCCGTTCATCATTGCCAATGGAGAATTATCTGCGTCAAACCCGTCCTCTTCACCCGCAGGCTCATATTCACCCATGGAAGTGATGATTTCGTTCATACCATTATTTATTTCATCAAACTGTTCCGGCGTGATGCCCATGTTTTTCAAAATCTCGTCCACCGGGCCGATATTCAGTTCCCGCGCGCAGTTTAAGCAGTAGCCTTCATTGGTCTGCTTGTTTGTGGCAGGGTCGAGCCGGTTTACAAAAAGCATGGCCGGATTTTTTTTTGCATCTTACACACAACATATTTATCATCTCACTTTATTTGATTTCCTATGGTTATTATAGCATATCATTTTTATTTTAAAAAGGGGTATGTCAAAAAGTTAACATCTTAGAAATAATTCCTTTGCAATTGAATAGTTCAAATTTGTTTTGGTAATAATGTTTTTACAATCCAAAAAAGGCAGGTTAATGAACTATGACGAACAAAGTGGAAATATGTGGAGTTAACACGGCTAATTTGCCGCTTCTGTCTAATAAAGAAAAGATGGAGCTTTTTGAAAAAATTAAAGCGGGTGATATGGCGGCCAGGGACAAGTTCATCGGCGGAAATTTAAGGCTTGTTTTAAGCGTAATTCAGCGCTTTAACAACCGTGGTGAAAATGTGGACGACCTTTTTCAAATTGGGTGTATCGGCCTGATTAAGGCCGTTGATAATTTTGATACGTCACATAACGTAAAGTTTTCAACCTATGCGGTGCCCATGATTATCGGCGAGCTGCGCCGCTATCTGCGGGACAACACTCCAATTCGAGTAAGCCGGTCGCTGCGGGACATTGCATATAAAACTTTAAAGGCAAAGGAAGAATATATTAATCTTCATTCCAAAGAACCCACCGTTGAGGAGCTTGCAAAAATCATAGAAATTCCCAAAGAGGACATTGTGTTTGCCTTAGAGGCAATTCAAGACCCGGTTTCGCTGTTTGAGCCTGCCTATAACGACGGCACAGACACGCTGTTTGTTATGGATCAGGTAAAAGACGAAAAAAATTCCGACGAAATGTGGCTGGAGGAGATTGCATTAAAAGAAGCCATGACACACCTTTCCGACAGGGAAAAACACATTGTGAACCTGCGCTTTTTCTCCGGCAGGACACAGATGGAAGTTGCTGATGAAATCGGCATCTCTCAGGCGCAGGTCAGCCGCCTTGAAAAAAAGATACTGTTACGGCTGCGGCAGGAGGTGCGGTAGATGTGATTTGAAATAAAGATGTATAAAATTTCCATACGCAGGGAACAATTTACTGAAAAGAGAAAGGGGAAATGCACCATGAAGAAGAAAAAAATGTGGTTTTATGTA
>OGYL01003559.1_pt1 | contig 10021 bp, 10 predicted proteins | sample 1576541 | NCBI WGS metagenome assembly OGYL01 (sample SAMEA3541551, study PRJEB24748) | human gut metagenome | biome: human gut; feature: human-associated habitat; material: faeces | place: China | collected 2012 | reverse complement strand
TTTACCGCAGCCGCAGGCGACAGCGGAAAATACAAGACCGGAGAAAAAGTTACAGTAGACCTTCTGACACAGGCAAACAACGAGACCACAGTGCTTGAGAGCGCGGAAATCGAACTCGACGAGGGCGCGTTCAAGAACTACGGCACAATGTTTACCAAAGGCGCGAAAGGCACGTTTATCCGCTTCTCTTACGGAGGTACCAGCGAGGTGCATTTTGACGATGTAGTGATTACTCAGAAGACCAAGGCAGGCGACAAGGTGCGCACCGTGGCCCAGCAGGTTGAGACAACCGGACTGTCGGCGAAATTCACTTATGAGCCGGCGGCCAACACGGAATATTCTTACAAAGTAGTGGCAAGCGCCAGCACAATCACAGCCGTTGGTATGGACGATGTGGTTTATTCTGGTGCATCCAACGAAATTGTAGTTGGTGGAGCAGACGGTGTAGCCGATGTTGCAGCCGCAGGATTCAAAGTGTTCGCCCGCAACGGACGTCTCGTTGTCGATGCGGCAGAGGCAGCCCCAGTCACCGTTGTTGACGCATACGGCCGCGTTGTAGCATCGTTCCAGGCACATCAGGGCGAGAACGCTGTTGATTGCCAAGGATTTGTAATTGTCCGCGTAGGCGACAAGGTAGTAAAGACCATTGTAAGATAGAAAAAACGGAATTGCATATTTGACGAGTGTGCCGGACGGATTGTTCCGGCACACTTTTTTTGAAAAAAAGTATTGGAATGTCAATGTTTTATGTAATTTTGTAATTGTAATAGGAAAAATATTTAGGCAACATAACAAAAACCGCTTTATGAATAAAATTTACTTGTTGACAGCGATGCTTCTCGTTGCCGCGGCTGCGATGGCAGGAGTGTCCGCGCCCCAGCGTGGACCTCAGAAGCTGGCGCATGGATTGCCAGTGCCTGTTGTCAAGCCGGCCACCAACGTCAGCGATGCCGGGTTTACCGCCAATTGGGAAAAGGTCTCAGGAGCCAACTGCTACACCGTCTACACATATATCCGCCACAAAGCGCCGGCTGATGAAACCTACTATTTCTACAACGATGATTTCAGCGGATTCAAATACGGCTCCATCGAGAGTCCGTTCGACATAGGTTGGGGATGGCTCGACGGCTACACCAACCGCAGCAACTGGTATGTCTATGGCGCATATTCATGCCATGGCGTTTTTGGCCTTTACAACAAAAAGTCGGCAGAGCAGAACGGAATGCTCATGTCGCCGATGTACAGCTTGCAGAACAACAACGGCAAGTTTACGGTGACGTTCCGCGCGAAAACCACCGGCACAGCCACTGTAGCCGTCTTCGCCACTGAATATCTGATGGCAGGACCCTCATACGCACTCGGCAAGGTGGGCAAGGTGGAGCTGACCAAGGAGTGGGCAGACTATACGCTTGAGCTCGACGGCGGAATCCAGGGCTGCTATGTGGAGCTGGATATGGTTGGTGGCGACAGCAACGCATATTTTGACAATATGACAATCAGCCAGCCTATGAAGGCTGGCGACGAGGCTATGCTTGTCTACGACTTTGTGGAAACAGGCGACGTGTCGAGCCACGACGTCGCGACAGGCGACAAGGTGGCAGGCGACGTGTATTGGTATCAGGTGGCCTCGCTGAAGCGGTTGTCGTCAGGGTCGGAACTCGATGATTCTAACTACAGCGACCTCGTTGAGGTGAAGCAGGAAGGTGCAGTGTGCGCATTGAAGGCCTCTGCGGCACGCGCTTATGCCACAGCCGACGGCGTGGTGGTTGAAAATCCGGAAGGCGCCGATGTGGCGGTCTACGATGTCGGCGGAAGAGTGGTTTATGCAAGCCGCGACGGAGCGGAGAAGCAGATGGTTGTCCTGCCTTCGGGGGTCTACGTAGTGAAGGTGGGCTATAAGGTGATGAAAGTGATGAAATAACTTAATAAAAAAAGAACTATGAAGAAAATTCTAATGAGTGCTGCCGCTTTGTTGTTGTCGGCAGTTGGAGCGTATGCCGCTCAACAAAAGTATTATTTCCTTTATGAGGAGGGACATGAGGATCAGCCTGAAACCAGTTGGTTTATCCTTGACCGTGAGGCTAAAAAATACATTCCTGACTCTTGTGGAGATGATGAGCTGACAGTGAAAAACTATAAGAAGTCGGGAAATACGGAAACGTTTGACTGCTATGACAGATCGTCTTTTATGCAGAGTGTGATAATGAAGAAGAACGACAAGGGACAGACAGTGGTGCAGATTTCTTACGAAAAAGGTAAAGCAAACGGACGGAAAATCGTTTGTGGAACCGAGGCTGAACAGAGTAAATACTGGGAAGAGTATGAAGCCAAAAACGGAGGCGGCAGTTCGTCGTCGTCGTCGACATCGAGCAATCCTGTGGACAAAGCCACAAAAAAGGTTAAGTCAGGATTAAAAAGCGGCTTGAACAAGCTTAAAAAGAAAAAATAAGACAATAAACGTGGCGGGAGGCGGTATGCCTCCCGTTTTTTTTGTGCCACGCCGTGTCTGCTGTGCGACTGAGTATAAGAGATTTAGGAAATTTATTGGTAAAAAGCCAATAAAATATTTGCAAATCGCCATTTTGTGTATTATCTTCGCATCAGATTTCCAAGAAAAACACACAAATCAAAACCGAGAATTATGTTTGAGCACAAAATCATGAGAAACCAAGAACTGATGGCAAACTGGCAACGCAGCCTGAAGAAAGCCATCGAAACCAACCGCTACGACAGCCGTTACAACGTGATAGACCGTGCGCTCCGCGGCGGCACACCACGCTACGACGTGAGTTACGACTACGCGTTGCGAATGATGTATCAGATGGTGCGCGACGGCAAGCCATGCTCCTGCCGGAGTAAACTGAAGCGTCAGATGTGGGAGGAGATAAGCCTCCACGTCAGGCGCGTCATGCACAGGCGCAAATGCACGATTGCCGAAGCCGTGGCGACAGTGCTTGCCGAGCAAAAAGCGTCACGCTACTTCCTGTCGAAAAAACAAGCTTCAAAAATCATCTACCATGAAACACACAACCGCAGCAATCATCGTAGCCTCACTGTTTAACCTATCCTCGTGCCACAGCCATAGGGCAGTGGAGAGCACTGCGGGATTGCATACACACACGGAAACGGCCGACAGCGTCGCCGCCACACGCCGCACCACGGCATCGGCGAAAGAGGCATCGGAAACCGTTGAGATAAACTTCTTTGCCCCCGACTCGACAGGCCGTCAAGCCGTGAGAAGCATAAGCCGGCACCGCCGGTTTGCAGCCGAGAAGCGCACCGACACAGTGGCGGTGGCAGCCACAGGCGTGAGCATCGGGACGACAGAGCAGACCACATCGACGCGCCGGCTGCCTACGCGCTACCGACTTTCGCTTGCCGCATTGCTTGCGGCTGCAACAACACTAATCTTGATAACCTTTACAATTAAAAAAAGACAATGAACAACACACGAAAAATCACAATCTCAATCGACATTGAGCAAGTCCTTAAAACAGTTTATGCCGAGAGTGCGTGCCTCGCCTTGATGAGCGGCCGCGACAGTCGTCCGGCAGTAATCTCGTCCGACAACCGCCGATTGCTCGGCGTTTATTGCCTCAACGCCTGGCTATGTCTTGCCGGCGAACTCGCGAGCATCGTAGACAGCCAATCGTTTTCGATTCCCTCCGACAGCGACACCACCTACACGCTGTCGCTGACCGTTGACGGCGTCGGCACCGCCCAGAGCCTGCGCCGCTATGCAGAGCGCTACGTCGCACAGTCGGTGCTTGCCAGCTGCTATGCCGCCCGCGAGAGTCTTGCCATGCAATTCCGCGACAACGCCGCCCGGACGCTATCCGGTCTGCGCCTTGCCGCCACGCTCTCCGACAGGGTCGATTGTTGGCTGTAAAGCGTTGATAGACTGCCTTGTTATCAAATTTTCACAAAATGATAGGTATGCCGCAGCGGTCAAATTACGCTGATTTAGGTATTGCAGAAGGCAATGCGCCGACGTAATTTTACGACCAGAAAAACAACAATGAACAATTAAACTACACGAAGATGAAAATTGGTATTTTTTATGGCTCAACAACAGGCGTTACCGAGGCTGTTGCAGAGCGAATAGCGAAGAAACTCGGCGTAGCCTCCGCCGACGTGCACAATGTAGGGTCGGCCACAGCCGCCGATGCCGTGGGCTACGACGCGTTGCTGCTCGGCACCTCCACATGGGGCGCCGGCGAGCTGCAAGACGACTGGTACGACTTTCTCGACCAGCTGAAGTGTCAGGACTTGACAGGCAAGAAAGTAGCATTGTTCGGCTGCGGCGACTCCTCGTCGTTCAGCGACACGTTTTGCAGCGCCATGGGCGAAATCCACGACGGTCTGGCAGCCACCGGCTGCACGTTTGTCGGTCAGGTCGATGCCTCCGGCTATACCTACGATGATTCGGCGGCAGAGAGCGGCGGCAAGTTTGTCGGTCTGGCACTCGACGAAGTCAACGAAGACGACAAGACCGACGGACGCATCGACGCCTGGGTCGCACAGCTGAAGAACGAGGGCGTGGAATAACCGAGAGACAGAAACAAACGTCAATGACAAAATAAAAAACGACCAACGACAATGATGGAAATAGTCAACACGATGCTGTCGAGCGAGCTTCAGGTGTTTCTCAACTATGTGTACGAATATAAGAAAGGCGTGCGCAACATGGTGCTATGCACGCTGAACCGTCGCTATCTGGCGGCAGCCGTGGCGCGACTCGACGATCAAGGCATCTGCCACTTCGAGCAGTCGGCCAACGAGAACAACGTCAATCTGTATTTCGGCAAGCCGGAATGCATTGCGGCGGTAAGGCAGTTTATCGTGCGCCCGCTCCATCAGTTGTCGCCCGAGGAGGATTTCATCCTCGGAGCACTGCTTGGCTACGACATCTGCCTGCAGTGCGAGCGGTTTTGCACGCGCAAGAAGCGAGCCGACGCTATGGCGCAGTGCGCCGGATGAAAGAATTAACGAAGTGTCTTTTCAAGCCGTCCCGGCGAGGACGGCGAAAAAGAAAGGCGAGTCTCTTTCGGGACTCGCCTTTTTAGATTTATTGAAGTGAAATGTTATTTCACGAGAACCTTAGTAGCCTTGCCATCGACAACAACTACGTAGATGCCGCTTGCAACGAAGAACTGAGCGTCCTTGCTGTTTACAGCAACAGCCTGTCCGGCAGCGTTGAAGATAGAAACAGCGTTAGCCTCACCGATGATGCGGATTTCGCCGATACCAGCAACAACCTTAGCCGCTTCAACGGCAGCGTCGTTAACGTTGTCGCCCAGACGGACAGCATAGATAGTGTTGAGACCGAGGTCGACAGTGATGCTGTATGCACCGCTCTTGATCTTGTAAGAAGTGTCGCCGTTCAAGCCGATAGCAGACATAGTCTTGTCGGCAAGCTCAGTATCCTTTACAGCCGGACCGTAGCGATGAGCGTTGACATCGGCCCAAGTGCCAGGAGTTGAAGTGAATGCGAAGTAGCCATAGTCGTTTTCATCGGCAGCGAGAATCGAGACGTTATCAATCTGATAGATGCCCTCAGATATTTGGTTGGCAACGTGAGTCTCGTCGGCAGGATCCCAAGCGTTAGGCTCTACAGAGCCAAGGAGGTAAAGCTTCTCAGGATAAACCACCGGAGCTTCGCCAGCAACGAGGACAGTCATGTTCTTGAGGTCGACAGTGAGTTCGAATTCGCCTTCCTCAGCCACGCGGATAGCGCCGACAGCCTTCACGATAGGCGTAGCCTGGTTGAGAGTAACGGCAGCGTTGTCGGTCTCAAAACCGTAGCGGTTTGCATTGACAACATCCCAGTCAGCGTTAAGCACTGTAGTGATACCGAAGTTGCAAGGACCTGTTAAAGTGCCAGTGTAGACACCGTTCTCACCCTTAGTCAATTTCACGCCGTCTTCAGGGTTCCATACATTATCAGAACCGATGATGTAAACAGAAGCAGGATACTCGTCGCTTGAGATGTTGATGTCGTAGCTGCTTGGAGCGGCAACAACCACTTCACCGTTTTCGCGGGGAAGAGCGACAGTTTTCAACAACTCACCGCTGTTGCTGACAATGTAGAGGTTGTTTGCGCAGTCCCAAGCGATGTCGTTGAGGTTGCGTCCGATAGTCGTAGCGAATTTGTATTTCTCAGTCAAAACAGGAGCGCCATTGTCGTCCTTAGAAACCTCGAATACTGTGAGAGTCTTGTCAGAAGTACCGATGGCGAGGAGAGAGAAGTCGGCGTTGAAGCGGATGCCGCCACCGCCGTAGAAACCGCCCTTGTCGTTAGAGTCAACCTTGTAGTCCTCTACGCCCTCAGCGTTGATGTGGACCAAAGTAGGTTCCGCTTCCGTAGCTTTAGAGCGAGAGTTGGCATACCATATACCGCCCTCGTTGTCGTAGATAGCAGTAGAGTTTGTGTGAGTGATTGTGTATTGACCAGTCAACGCGTCGATAGCCTTTGAAGGAGCACTGTCCCAAGTAGAGGCCTTGCCGAGGAGGTACTCGTCAGTGCGGTAGCCAGAGTAAGAGAAGCCAGTGCCGCTTGCGTTTGTAGAAAGCATCAACAGCTTGAGACCATAGCCAGAGCCTGCGAGGTCCATACTTACGTTAGGCGCAGCGATAAATTCGCCAGCCTCGTTAGTGATTTCGTAAGTGTCAGGGTTTGCAGTGCCCTTGATTACCGGCTTGAACGCAGCGTTGAGGTCGGTTGGGTCAACCTGCCAGAGCGCGATGCCGTTAGAGTTCTGACCGCTCAGGAAGATACGGCCGTCGGCAGCGATGCGCACTTTTCGAGGGTCGTAAGAAGTTTTTCCATTAGGGAATGTAGTCTGGAAAGTCTGACCGCCCTTGAACGCATATTTACCTTCCGAATTCTTGATAGGGTTCATGGTCGGGTCGAAAGCATACAGACCGTTGTTTTCGCCAGAAGAGTGGTAGCCGGTAGGTTTCGCCGCCATAGCCTCGGCAACAAGGATTCGTCCGAAGTTAGGGCTGTCGGTGTTGTTGTCCACGTCCACGCTTGACGGGTGGTAGAAGCTGTATTTCTTAGTGTTTACAGTAGGTTCTGCAACAGTTGCGCTTGTAACGGCAACTTTGAATTGCACCAACGCGTCTTTAGGAACGTCGGCACCCGGGACTTCAACAGAGTTGAGGTTTTTGAGGGTTGTCATTTCGTAGTCACCGTAAGTAGCTACAGTAGTACCTTCGTATTCCTTTGTCATTTTGCCGTCGACAAACATCTGAACCTTTACAGATTCAGCAGGAGCGTTCAAGCGATAAGAAACAGTGTAGTTTTCAGCAGCAGGTTCCACCTTGATGTCGTAAGCGTAAGCGTTGCGGGCCTCAAGAGCAGGAAGCGGCTTAGGAATAGAGAATGTGTACTTTGCAGCTATCTGACCAGGAACGTATTGGTAGATTGCAGCAGTGTATTCGTCTACCTTCTCTACAGAAATCGCGTTCTGGTTAGGAGCGGCGGCAGATTTTGAGAATTCGTTTTCGTGAGTTGCAACCACCTCGTTTGTTGTGCGGTTCACAACCTGGAAGCCGTCAACGTAGTTTGTTCCGCAAGGCTCGAATGTGAACAAAGTTCCGTCGAGAGTGACAGCGTCACCACCAGCGGTAAGGTTTGCCGTTCCGACCTTTGTCAAGCCGTCAAAGAAAGCTTGCGCGCGTGCCGGACGCACAAAAATGTTGTCGGTTTCAGGATTGTTGTCGGCAGGTTGAACATGTCCGTCGGAAGCGCATGCGATGCCAGCAGCGATAGCTTTTGACTTTTCAGCGACCTGAACACCCTTTGCAACAAAGATTTTTGCAATTTTTCCAGAGTTGGCAGGAGTGATGTAGAAAGCACCGCCTGTTTCCGACATAACATTGCCGACAGCGCGACCCAAGAAGTCCATACGGCCGGCTGTCACGCCTTCAGGAAGAGTGACTGTCAAATCAATCATCTCCGTTGTTCCAGCAGGGAGAATCTTGAACGTTGTTGAAGAAGCGGCGTTAGGAAAACCATCGTTTACGATGAAGTTTCCAGCTCCATCGACAGTGATTGCTGTACCTGCAGCGCTCGTTGCTACAGTGGTTTGCCCCTCGGCATTAATAGCGATGATTTGAGGCACGCTTTTGTCGTTGGTGTAGACTTTTCCGTCGAAACCAATGCCCCAACGGGCATTGCCGGCTGTAGGCAGACCCTCGGTCACCTTCCAGTCCTGCGTCAAAGTCTGTGCATTCATAGCCATAGCTGTCGATGCAATGGTCAAGCCAGCCAACAGAATGTGTTTAAAAGACTTTCTCATAAAAAAGATTTTAAGTTAATAAATGATGTGTATTCTGTATTTTTCTTTGTTCTTTTTCGGTTAGGTTATTACTAAACTGCGTAAAGATATGAAATTTCTTTGAGAAACAAGCATCGGGAACAAGTTTTTAACTTATTTAACCCACAGAATGAGCGGCAACTGCCGCGGTAACGGAACAGGCATCCCAGGCGAACGTCAAAAAAGCGCGTTGAGGATGCTAAAAAAACGTATAATTTGCTTGGCAGTGTTAAATATCGCTAATTATAAGACAGTTTTTGAGCCGTTGAAACCAAATGTTTGTGCATTTGTCTATTAATAAGTATATTTGCAGACGGAAATGGAGGGGGCGGAAGTCTTCTCCATTGTTTTATTAATACATCAACAATTGAAGAATGATTGACAAAAGCGCGCTGACAGCAGTCTTGGAGCGAGGAATGGAAGGCACCGACCTTTTTCTCGTCGACGTCAGAATCAGCAAGGACAACAACATCGTGGTGGAAATCGACAGCGACACAAGTGTGGACATAGATGAGTGTATCCGCCTTAACCGACTTGTTGAGAGCGAGTTTGACCGCGACGAGGAAGATTATGAACTTGAAATCGGCTCAGCCGGACTGACATCGCCACTGCGCGTAGAGCGCCAGTACCACAAGAACGAAGGCAACGAGGTTGAAGTGCTTACCGCCGACGGTCGCAAGCTCAAAGGCATCCTCAAGAGTGCCGACGCCGACGGCTTCGTGCTTACGGTGGTCAAGAAAGTGAAACCCGAAGGCGCCAAGCGTCCGGTGGAGCAGGAGGAAGACCTCCGCTTCGGTTATAACGAAATAAAATATACAAAATACGTAATCCAGTTTTAAGACATTATGGCAAAGAAAGAGGAAACCATAAGCATGGTAGACAGCTTTTCGGAGTTTAAAGAGCTGAAGAATATCGACAAGACCACAATGATCAGCGTGTTGGAGGAATCGTTCCGCAACGTGCTGGCAAAGATGTTTGGATCGGACGAGAATTTCGTCGTAATTATGAACCCAGACAAGGGCGACTGCGAGATTTATCAAAACCTCACAGTAGTGGCCGACGGCGCTGTAGAGAATCCGAGCATGCAGATCGGTCTTATCCGATAGTTTTAGTTTTATTAGCCGTTGTTTTAACGACGATTTCTGCTTTGATTCCTTCCTTGAAAGCAGCCAAGAAGAAACCTGTGGAATGCTTGAGAAGTGACCAATAACAATGTATGATAGGAACTTACAAGGAATAGCGAATATGGATTTAAATATTACTCCAGGTAGAAGCTTGAATCTTCTTTATATAATCTTGGATAGTATTTTTGTTATATTCTATGTTTGTTTCTTGTTTTATAAGAAAAGAAAAGATGCTGCAATTATTGGATTGATATTTGGTGCCGTTTATTACATTGTAGATTATGTTTTCTTCTATCATGTCAGTCGTTCTAGAGTAGTTATTTTTAATGGTGAATATGCTTCGGAATTAGGATATGCCATGTATTTGTTATGGCATGAATTATCTAGTGGAATAACTAATTTTAGTCTTTTATGGCTTTGTATAAGTAAAGATAAAGATTTGAAATTATGGTTGATATTAGTCATTGGATGGTGGCTTATATGCCCTGCAATATCCGAACTTGGTGGAAGTAGAAATATTGTTACATATAGGACAACTACTGCTTACCATGGTCCTATGGCTATAATCCTAGC
>OGYL01003556.1_pt1 | contig 10028 bp, 7 predicted proteins | sample 1576541 | NCBI WGS metagenome assembly OGYL01 (sample SAMEA3541551, study PRJEB24748) | human gut metagenome | biome: human gut; feature: human-associated habitat; material: faeces | place: China | collected 2012 | reverse complement strand
TGAGCGCAGTGGGTGGCAGCAGGTCAATAGCGTCGTAATGGTGCAGCGTCCGGACACTGACACCGGCAAGCCTGCTGACTTCGTGAATGGTCATCATGGCAATCCCTCCTCCGTGTGAGTTTAGCATACACTATGACGTTACGGGAGAGTCAAGAAGAAAATGTGACATTTATGAAAACATCTATTTTAGTATCGTTTAATACAAAAATTGTGCAAATTCATCGTTTTCTTGCTTTCCTCGCCAGAATATGTTATCATAATAAACAACGCCGTCAAGTGTTGCAATAGGCCTTGGCAGTATGGCTGCGATAGATCGAATGCCCTGCCAAACGGCAGGGCATTTTTGTATATTAGCAGGTAAAAGATTATGCTTATGCGTATAAAATCGCCGAAAGATGCTCATCGATAAAGATATTACAGAGGTAAAGGCTGCGCGAAAAGAGCATCAGCCCAGTCTCCATTACAAAAATGAAAGAATGGCCATCGTCAAAGAAATACTTTTGAAGATTTGCACACCACTGGTTTGTGACACCGAAAGTATTTGAAAGACTAAGCCGAATAAAAGGCATATAGCTTATAATGATCAAATAATCATATTAATTCGACACACCATGGGGCGTTGTTGCAAGGAGGGAATCCATGAAATCAAATTTTGATTTTCTGAATCGATACTGGCCTGCATTGGCACAGATCGGCGCAACTGCAGAAACCTATGTCTATTCTGACCCCAATGCCTGTATCTATAAACTCGGAATGTTTGCCGAGCGCTTAGTGCAGGAGATCCTTGTCTTTGAGCACATTGCGGAGCCGGCTGTTGACAACACCCACGCAAATCGAATTCGCATTTTGAAGCGAGCCGGTTTATTGCCGCACGAAATTGACAACACGCTATATGTTCTTCGCAAGACAAGAAACTCGGCAGTACATATAGGTACGGACTCCGTGGACGAAGCAAAGACATTGCTATCCTTGACATACAATCTTGCTGTTTGGTTTATGGAAACCTATGGAGACTGGGGATATATTGCGCCTGAGTTCGTTATGCCGAGCGAGACCACGCACGAAGATTTGGAATCCGTTATTGCCGAGCAGGAAAGGAAAATCGAGGAATTGACGAAGCAACTGGCCGTGGTCAAGACCGCCGCTTCGGGCAAAACGCAGAAGGAGCGCGCAAGGCGATCAGAATCTGTCTCCGCTATGATGAATTGGAATGAGGCGCAGACCAGATGCTTGATTGACGAGCAGCTTCGTCTTTCTGGTTGGGAAGCTGATACGCAGAACCTGCGCTACAGCAAAGGAACGCGTCCTGTAAAGGGGAGAAATATTGCCATCAGCGAATGGCCTACCAATTCGGCCTTTTACAAAAACGGGTATGCGGATTATGCATTCTTCGTTGGCGAGAAGCTCGTAGCATTGATGGATGCAAAAAAGATGTCGGAAGATGTGGCATCTACCATCGATGTGCAGGTAAAGGACTATGCTGCACATATTAAGCCGGAGGATATTCCACATACGGTTGGAAACTGGAATGGTTATCAGGTCCCCTTCCTCTTTGCTTCAAATGGCAGGGCGTATTTAGAGCAGCTGCGGACGAAGTCTGGTATTTGGTTTTTGGATGTCCGGGAACAGGAAAATCAACCGTATCCTATTCGGAACTGGTTTAGCCCAAGTGACCTGATGGAAAAACTTGGTCAGAATACAGTGGCGGCCAATCAAGCGCTGGCTACAGCAGATAATTCGTTTATGACAGATCCTAATGGGTTGAATCTGCGCGACTACCAGATCAAGGCCATTGATAAGGCAACAGAGGCAATCGTTGACGGCAAGAGAACGGCCTTGCTTGCAATGGCCACCGGAACGGGCAAAACCCGTACTGTTCTGGGACTTATCTACAAGATGCTGGAATCCAAGCGTTTCCGTCGTATTCTTTTCCTTGTGGATCGAGTGTCCCTCGGTGAGCAGGCAATGGACACTTTCAAAGATGTCAAGCTGAAGGAACTGCTGACGCTGGATAAAATATATGAGATCAAAGCGATCGATGACAACATCATCAATCTGGAAACCAAGGTCAGCATTTCAACGGTGCAGGGGCTTTTGAAACGCACGATTCTGGCAGAAGAACCGGATTTGATGCCCGGTGCATTTGATTTGATTATTGTGGACGAAGCCCACCGAGGCTATATTCTTGACCGTGAAATGACGGAAGAAGAAATCCTCTACGATAATCAAGATGATTATATGAGCAAGTACAAGCAGGTTATCGAATATTTCGATGCGGTGAAAGTTGCCTTGACTGCTACGCCCGCCCTGCACACGACCGAGATTTTCGGGGAGCCGGTCTATACCTACAGCTACCGTGAGGCGGTTATCGATGGCTGGCTGGTGGATCACGACCCTCCGTATCTGATTAATACGGATTTCATTGAAAATGACGCACAGTTTAAGAAGGGTGAAACCTTGGCGCAATATGACCCCAACACCAATGAACTTTTGAACGGTGCAGTTTTGGACGATGAAATGGATTTCGATGTGTCGGAGTTCAACCGCAAAATTGTTCTGCCGGATCATACCCGTAAGGTGCTGGAAGAAGTTTCGACCTACCTGAATCCAGAAAGTGGAGAAAAGACGCTGATTTTCGCAGTAAATGATGCACACGCTGACCGTATTGTGGATACGCTCCGAGAAATTTACAAGCCCTATGGCATTTCCAATGATGCCATTATGAAAATCACGGGCAAAACTGCCGGCGGCAACAAAAAGAAGATTTTGCAGGTGATCAAGCAGTTCAAGAACAACCAGTACCCCAACATTGCCGTAACAGTCGACCTGCTGACTACCGGAATCGATGTGCCGGCAATTTGCAATTTGGTGTTTATGCGCAAGATCAACAGCCGGATCCTCTTTGAGCAGATGCTGGGACGCGCTACTCGCCTTTGCCCGGAAATCGGAAAGACGCACTTCAATATCTTCGATGCAGTTCGCGTGTACGAGGACTTGGACGACACTTCCAATATGAAGTCAGTCTCCGTCAGCAAATCAATGGCTGAATTGTTGGAGGATTTGTTCCGTCCGGGTGAGGTCAGCAAGCAGCCTGTCAAAGATCGCATTTTGGCAAGATTACAGCGCAAGAGCAACAATCTGACCGATGAGCAAAAGTATGATGTATCCGAGCGTTTAGGCGGAAAAACAATTCGAGAATATGCGAAGGAATTGAAAAGCTGTACAGAAAACGCCTTTGTGCAGCGCTGCCGGGAGGATAAGGATTTTCTGCTTTGGTTTGACAACCTGAAGGGCAAAAAGCGCGGACATTACTATTCCGAAAAGGAAGATACTCTTTTGGAAACGACCCGCGGCTATGGTGACACGGAAAAACCGCAGGATTATCTGGACTCTTTTGTGGCCTATGTTAATGAGAACAAAGACCGTATCGAAGCGATCCGCATAGCCTGCACCCGCCCCAGCGATATGACCCGGGCGCAGCTTCGGGAGTTAAAGCTGGAACTGGATAAGGAGAATTTCACCGAGAGCAGCTTGAATGAAGCGGCCAGTGCGGTGAGCAATGAACGGATCGTGGCAGACATTATCGCCTTTGTTCGTCGGGCTGTACTTAAAACGCCGCTGGTGAACCACGATGACCGCGTGAAAATGGCCTTTTCTAAACTGATTTCGGCGCATCACTTTAACAAAATGCAGCTGGATCTGCTGGAAAAGATCAAGGTATATATGCTTCACGAGAGCATCCTCAATACCGAGACCTTTGAGGCACCGGCGTTCAAGATGGATGGCGGTTTCGCACGCTTTAACAAGAAGTTTGGCGGGCAGCTTGCGGAGATCATCCGCGAGATCAACACTTATATTTACGAAGGAGCAGCTTAAATGAGCACGCAAGATATTGTACAGAAACTTTGGAACCTCTGCAATGTGCTGCGGGATGACGGTATTACTTATCACCAGTATGTGACAGAACTGACCTACATTCTGTTTTTGAAAATGGCCGATGAGACCGGTGCAGATAAGGATATTCCCGAAGCATATCGTTGGGGCTCTTTGACCAGCCGTTCCGGCATTGACCTGAAAAAGCACTACTATACGCTGCTCAGCAAGCTGGGCGAAGAATCCGTTGGCCGTGTGGCACAGATTTACGCCAACGCATCCTCCAGCATCGAGGAGCCGAAAAATCTTGAAAAAATCATCACGGAGATTGATAAGCTGGACTGGTATGAGGCCAAAGAGGATGGCCTGGGCGACCTGTATGAAGGCCTTCTGGAGAAGAACGCCAACGAGAAGAAGTCCGGTGCCGGTCAGTACTTTACCCCTCGTGTGCTGATCGATGTGATGACGGAGCTCATCAAACCCCAGCTGGGCGACAAGTGCTTTGACCCGGCCTGCGGTACTTTTGGCTTTATGATTGCAGCCAACCGCTATGTCAACGCGAATAACGATATGTATGCACTCTCTGACCGTCAGGCAGATTTCCAGCAGAACAAAGCGTTCAACGGTGTGGAGCTGGTGCACGAAACCCATCGCTTGGCATTGATGAACGCCTATCTGCACAATATGAATGCCAATATCACATTGGGGGATTCTCTTGCACAAAGCGCCAAGGGATTGAAAGATTTTGATGTTATTCTGACCAATCCACCCTTTGGCACGAAAAAGGGCGGTGAGCGCGCCACCAGAGATGATATTTCTTTCCAGACCTCCAACAAGCAGCTGAACTTTTTGCAGGTGATTTATCGCAGCCTGAAGGCTGACGGCAAGGCCCGTTGCGCTGTGGTGCTGCCGGATAATGTGTTGTTTGCTGCCGGTGACGGTGCCAGCGTGCGCCGGGAACTGATGAATTTCTGCAATCTGCATACCATTCTGCGTCTGCCCACAGGTATTTTCTATGCACAGGGCGTCAAAACCAATGTGATGTTCTTTACCCGCGGGACAACCGAGCAGGATAACACCAACGAGGTTGCATTCTACGATATGCGCACCAATATGGACAGCTTTGGTAAGACCCGGCAGCTGCGTAAGAGTGACTTTGATGAATTCGTGGCAGGGTATGAAGACCCATCCAAGCGCACGGGCGAGCGCTGGAGCAAATTCACTCGTGAGGAGATCGCCAAGAATCCGGATGATAGTCTTGACCTTGGCTTGATCCGCGACGACTCCATCGTGGATTATGACGATCTTCCTGACCCTGTAGAAAGCGGCGAGGAAGCGATTGCAAATTTAGAGGAAGCGGTCGATCTGCTGAAAAGTGTTGTGCGTGAGCTTCGTGCTCTGGCGGAGGAAAAGTGATGGCAAGAGCAAAAAAAGAAGCCGCCCTCACGCCCGAAGAGCGTTTGCAGGCAGCCGTGGTGCCGGATTGGGAGTGGCCCTATAAGTTGCCGGAGAATTGGTGCTGGACAAATTGGGGCGAGTGCGGGGAATTCATTGCAGGAAGTGGATTTAAAAACGAATACCAAGGTTTTACCAATTATGATATTCCATTCTATAAAGTTAGCAGCCTCAAAACTGCTAATGAAACTGGTTATCTGTGCGACAATACTAACACAGTAGATGAAACGGTACGCAAAAAGCTTAAGGCAGCACTGATACCAGCCAATTCTCTTCTCTTCGCAAAGATTGGTGAAGCTATCCGCTTAAACCGGCGTGCAATAAATACTGTGCCCTGTTGTGTCGATAATAATATGATGGCTTTTGTTCCTATAATATGCCAGCTTAAATATGTATTTTATTGGAGCAAAGGAATTGACCTATATGATTTCACAAATGCAACAACTGTTCCGGCAATCCGAAAAACCGATTTAGAAAAGATTCCTATTCCGCTCCCCCCTCTTGCCGAGCAGCAGCGTATTGTTGACCGCATCGAAAGCCTGTTTGCCAAGCTGGATGAGGCCAAGGAAAAGGCACAGGCCGTGGTGGATAGCTTTGAAACCCGCAAAGCCGCTATTCTCCATAAAGCCTTCACCGGTGAACTGACTGCGAAATGGCGGGAAGAGCACGGCGTGAGGATGGAGAGTTGGGAAAAAAAGAGACTGTCAGATGTAGTTACTGAGTTCAAATATGGTACATCAGAAAAAAGTGACTACAATAACAAAGGAATACCTGTCCTTAGAATTCCCAATATTGGTGATAATGGGATCGATTTATCAGATATAAAATACTTAAATCATAGAAATGTAGATTCTGAATCTCAAATTCACGAAGGAGATATACTGATCATTCGTTCAAATGGTAGTCGAGACCTTGTAGGAAAGGCTGTTCTTGTTCCGGAGCTTGGATGTGAATATGCCTATGCTTCTTTCCTAATCAGAGCGAAGCCAAATCATTCCATAATAAATGCACACTATTTGACGATTTTCCTAAATTCCACGGATGCAAGAGGGCAAATGTTTAGAAGGGCTAAGTCATCTGCTGGTATTAACAATATTAACACAAAAGAACTGGGAGCTATTTCACTAACAGTACCATCACTCCCAGAGCAAGACGAGATTGTTCACATCATCAACGAAATGATGGACAAGGATCAACAGTCCAAAGAAGCCGCCGAGGCAGTCCTTGATCAAATCGACCTGATGAAAAAATCCATTCTCGCCCGTGCCTTTCGCGGTGAACTGGGTACGAATGACCCGAACGAGGAGAGCGCGGTGGAATTGCTGAAAGAAATAATAAGGAGAGGATAAATATGGCACTCACAACATCATATTTAACAAGCACCAAGAACTTTGAAGGAATAATGAATTCTATTTTGGGCGCGCGGGCACCAGAGAGATTTACGAATAAGTTTCTTGAGGATTTGGGATATAAAAGCAGCAACGATCGGCTGATTACGGGGGTTCTCAAAGCTCTTGGACTGCTGACTGACGCAGGTGAGCCAACACAGCGTTACTATGCTTTTTTGGATCAATCCCAGTCAAAGAAGATTATTGCCATCGGAATTCAAGAAGCTTACGAGGATTTATTCAACCTCAATAAAGAGGCACAAAAACTCTCACAAGAGGAACTAAAAAACAAGTTGCGAACACTGACACAGGGCCAAAAGGGCGATAAAGTGATTGAAAATATGGCGAGAACCTTTCGGGTGCTCTGTGATTATGCTGATTGGACTGATGTAGCGGCAAATAAACAGCCAGATGCAACTCCCATACAGCCTAACTTGGGTGTACCTGAGGAGACACACTATAGTGATGTGAAGGGTAATTCTTCGTCGCATGCGGCTCAACTTGGCCTGCATTATAACATACAGATTCATTTGCCAGAGACAACGAATATGGCTGTTTATGATGCTATTTTTCAAAGTTTGAAAAAGCATTTGCTGTGAGGTTTTTATGAACGAAGATAAGCTCTATGCTTTTATTATGCGGGGCGAGTTAACAAAATCCGCACTTGAAAAAACGGAAACTGTAAGCAAATATTCTATGTCCGAAGTATTAGCGCATGAATATATCGATTCCTTGTCATTGGATTTGCTTGATGAAGAACTTGTTAACTCGGCAAGGGCAATGGCAACTGTTTACACTGCTATTGCTGCTTTTGAAAACTCTGTTCGGCGCTTTGTTGTTAAAATTCTCATTGAAACCAAAGGGGAAAATTGGTGGGCGGATTGTGTTTCAGAAAAAATCAGAAGGAATGCCGAGAGCCGAAAAAGAGAAGAGGAAAAAATTCGATGGCATACTCCGCGTGGTGACTCAATGATTAATTACACTGAGTTCGGAGATTTGGTGTCGATTATGTCTCAAAATTTGGATTTGTTTGAAGCGTATATAGTGTCGATAGATTGGGCAAGACAGATTATTCAAACAATTGAACGATCCCGTAATGTTATTATGCATAGCGGAGAGCTCGGCCGTAAAGATATTGAGCGTATTGGAACCAATATTCGTGATTGGATTAGTCAGGTGGGTGAATAAATGAAGCTTGATTATATTTATCTTGATAGTTACAAAAATCTTAAAGACTTCGAAGTAGCCTTCAATGAGGGGTCTTCGGTCAATGCACTGATAGGCAATAATGGTAGCGGAAAATCCAATGTGCTTGAGGCATTGGCCACTGCATTTGCTGCGGTATACAATGAACAGACAATTGACTTTATATATGATATTTTCTATCGGATAAACAACAGCAAATACCGGATTTCTAACCGAGGTGGTACGATTTTCACCAAGGATGGAAAAAATGTAAGGAAGGCTGAACGGCGGTTTTCTCTTCCACGCGGAATTTTTCTATATTACTGTGGCGAGACAGAGCGTTTGAAGAATATTTCAGACACATATATTGACAAGGCGTTTTCAAAAGCACTTAAAAACAATGGTGAAACGGTTCTTAAGTATATATCATTTGTTGGATTAAGAGAGTTTCCTGCGGCTATGCTTGCAAATGCTGTTTATAAGAGTAATTCTTTTGAAAATATTTGCGACTTGGTAGGAATAGAGAGTATTGGGGGACCAGTTGAGTTTGTATTAAAACGCCCGACTTGGAGTAAATCAGCGCCTATAACCAATGATTCTTTCTGGAACGCGCAAGGGACGGTTGCCGCTGTTTTGAGCCAGTTGGTGGAGATGGGCGTATTAAATATAAGCAATAAAGACAGTGCCACGATTACAGTAGATAACATTGCAAATGTTAGAATTGATTCCGAAAATTGCTTTGACCTTTTTGCTAAGTTAGAGCTTCTCTTACAGGCAGATATTCTAAAAGAAATCCGATTTAATGTCATAAAAGATGATGTTTCTATGCAGTTAGAAATGCTAAGCGAAGGCGAAAAGCAACTTGCTCAACTTCTTTGCTTATTGGAAGCAACTAAGGAATATCGAGCTCTGTTTCTCCTTGATGAATTTGACTCGTTTCTTCACCCGAACTGGCAGCGCAGATTTGCAGAGATTATTTCCGAAATCGAGATCACAGGCCAAGTGTTATTTACTACACATTCTCCCTTAACACTTGGAAAGATGAGAAAAGAAAACATACGGATTTTGAAAGACGGACAGGTCTTTGAGCCATCTGCCGACACTTTTAACCGGGACATTACAGAGGTGTTGGAAGAGATTATGGATGTCGGGAAAAGACCTGTAGATGTCGAAAAGGCAATGCGAGATTTTAGAAATTCTGTTATTCACGGAAACAAAAAAGATGCTCTTATACACGAAAATACACTTCGTGAGCTACTATCAAGGGATGATCCTTTTTGGGTAACGGTAGGGCACTTGCTTTCGAGGATGGGTGACTAAATGAAATATATAGAGAAAAGAAAACCACCGGAATCGCTTGAGCGCTACAAAGAAACTGCAGGTGCTAATTTTGATGATCTCCCTTCAAATGTAAAGAGCGAGTTGAAACAGCAATTGGCGGATGAGCAAGGTGATATTTGTTGTTATTGTGGCAAGCGCATTTCCCCAGACCATCATTCCGTCATCGAGCATCTATTACCAAAGGGAGATAAACGATATACGCACCTTCAATTAGTATATACAAATCTAGTATGTTCGTGCGACGGCGGAAAGCAAGAAAGGACTGGAAGGCCAAAGCGGGAAAAGAAATTATTCCCATCTCATTGTGATGATAAGAAAAACGATTCCATCATTCCTGTCACTCCGTTGGATGAAAATGTTGAGTCGTTATTTTCATATGATGATGAAGGGCATATCTATGGAAGAACTACAGATGCTCAAAAAACGATTGAAATATTGAACTTGGATTGTAGTACAATTGTACATAGGCGAAAAGCAGCTTTTGAGGCGTATTCCTCGCTGGATTCAGCGTCCGATATAGAATGGGCGAGCGAAATAGCTCGGCTGAAGGGGCGTAATAAGGACAATCAGTATGAAGAATACTGCTTTGCCGTTATATACTTTATAGAGCATTATCTTGCGATTTGATATATAAGCCAGACTCAAATGCATCTGTGCTTGTTCACTTTTTAAGTTAATTGAAAAGAAATTTTAGAGGCGCAGCCTTCGGAGAAATCCGTAGGCTGCGCCTCTTTTTGCGTCTTGATAGAAAAATTGAGAAATTTCTCGAAACACCCTGCCAAATGG
>OGYL01003555.1_pt1 | contig 10030 bp, 8 predicted proteins | sample 1576541 | NCBI WGS metagenome assembly OGYL01 (sample SAMEA3541551, study PRJEB24748) | human gut metagenome | biome: human gut; feature: human-associated habitat; material: faeces | place: China | collected 2012 | reverse complement strand
GAAAGAAAAAACAAGGAGCTCTTTGAAAAGGTCTCCGAAAAGCAGCTTAAATACGCAAAGAAAACCATGCTTCTGATTTTTGTTCTGATAGGAGCAATATTTCTCATAATGGGACTTGTGCTTATAGCCTGCGATATCCGCGATGCGGAAAACGGCGTTCTTGTCGGCATAATTTTCGCGCCGCTGGGAGCATTTTTCATACTTCTGGGGCTGACACTGCGCTTCGCTGTGCCGAGAACCTACAACTATGAAAACTACAAAAAGCGCATGGAAAAATACGGTTATTATGTAAGCACATATGATATGTATATCACCGTCGCTCTTCAGGAGGAACGCATAGCCGAACTTGAAAAGAAGGTAAAAGAGCTTGAAGAAAGGCTCTGAAAAACGGAGGAAAAGAAATGAAAAGCAAAGCCTGCATCATGACATTCCGCCCATTCAATATTCCTGCGGTATACAGCGATGATATGCTCGCACGTCTCACAGAAGAATTTGATATGCTTCCGTATATCTGCTCAAAGGATGACTTTCCCGCGCTCGAGGGCGAGTTGCAAAAGGTAGCGCCTATGTACCAGTCGGTGGTCTCTGGGAACATCTCCCATATGCCGTCTGCGGCGTTGACATCGAATACCGCGAGGTTAAACGGCATCCTGACGAGCACGCAAAGTATGCCCTTTTGGGCGAGCGACTCCATGAGCGGCAGATATGCCGTGTATTCGACCTTGCCGCCGGGATAGAATATCAGTCCCTTTGTCGCATTTTCGCTCTTGCAGACTATATTACCGTTGTCGAGTTTGATTGTCTCGGGCAGGGAACTGCCGTCCTGAAGCCCGAATGATTCATCTGCGGGAGTTATCGCGTGATAGTAGTCGCCGAGATAGACGGCGCACGCGCCGAAAAGCAGCGCAATGACCGCGACTATCGAAACGATGCATATTATTATCTTCCGCTTTTTGCAGCCTGCCTTTGCCATGATAATACCTCACTGTTTCTATATGATTAATAAATCGGGAACATTTTGCGCAGCCAGTATTTCATCATTAGCTAAGGACCCTTCAATCAGCTCCCAGTGGTTGCTTACATTGTCGCAATGGTATAAAAGTTTAGAGTATTCATTGTTTCGCTTTGCTGTAGCCTTGACAACACTATATCCATATCTTGGTAAAAGCTGGCTTGCAGAGACGAACGAATTTCTCATCGCTTGCGAAATTTCACAAATTGGACTAAAATCATCAAAACGACTACTGCGGCAAATACAATAACAGCAAAAAATGCAACAATTGTTTTTGTCATCTGAGTATTGTTTACATCATAAAGGATTGTTTGATTCCCTTGACTATCCTCAGTTATAAGTTGCGAATAAGATGATGCCAAAAAGTTAAATATTCCCATGTCGTTTTCGACATAATAAGAAGCCTGTCCAATATTTACAGATTTCTTTTTTGCTATTTGATTCCATAGTGAATTGTTTTTCACACTGCTATCATCAGTTTTAACCATATTAATTAACTGCCCGTCTTGCGAAAATTCAATAACTATGGAACCTCTGACCAACATTAGCAGAATATTGCCATCATTCCATTGAACATAAAATGAACCGTCATTATCAAATTCAAATAATGTCAACACATTATTTGAATTTGATATAGCAATCTTATTTTCTTTAAAGCCCAAAAGTATTATGCCGTCTTTAGAAACATCAAAAGAAACAATAGGCAATTCGATGCTGTCTAAGGATTTCAAATCAGAAGATTTCCTTAAATTAATATTTTGCCATATTTGGTTAACTTCATTCTCTGATAAGTCAGTCGTTTCGAATTCATAATTTGTCATTGCATACACATTCAGTCCTCCGAACAGTAGAAATAGATATATGACACACACTGTAACAAAACATTTTCGCATAAATCACACCTACCATTCCATCATCTTGACATAAATATTTTTAGATAAGAAATAGATTCTATTTCATTCATGATAAATACTTCCCTAAATTAATAATATCACATTTGGTGTACAATAAACTGTATTTAGCATTGTTTGAGTAACAAACATTTAAATTTAGTTTAGCACATTTAAAAAAGTATGGCAATGTTTTTATTATCTGTTGCAGTTTTTCCCGTCCTCGGTTATGATATTAGCGTAAAGGAGTGCTGTTATGTTTTCGGAAAAATTTATCTGTGCGGGCTATGATTATACAACCTATACATTCCATGTCCCCGCGCCTTATTTCAGAAAGACTTTTGAGATAGACGGCGAAGTCAAAAAGTGCGTTATTACGCTGACGGGACTCGGGTTTTATGAGCTCTATGTCAACGGGCAGAGGCTGACTAAAGGCATTTTGGCCCCGTATATCTCGAACCCCGACGATCTTGTCTATTACGACGAATATGACATAACCGAGTATCTCGTGCCGGGCAAAAATGTTCTCGGCATCATGCTCGGCAACGGAATGCAGAACGCGCCGGGCGGTCAGATCTGGGACTTTGATATCGCCGCCTTCAGGGGCGCGCCGCGCACGGCTTTCTGCGTCTCGACGGAATATATTGACGGCGGAATTGATATTTTCGAGGCTGACAGTTCGGTCAAAACTGCGCCCTCCCCGGTCATTTTCGATGACCTGCGCTGCGGCTGCTACTATGACGCGCGCCTTGAAATTCCCGGCTGGTCAGAGCCGGACTTTGACGACAGCGCGTGGAAAAACGCCCTGCCTGCGGAGACTCCGCGCGGCGAAAAGCGCCTGTGCGAGGCGGAACCGATAGCGCCCGTGCGCGAGATAAAGCCGGTTCTGATAAGAAAATGCAGGCTCAAGGAATACATAACCCGCGGCGACGTTGTCAAAGAGGTGAAAAAAATCGCGAGCGACGAGCGTGACGGATTTTTATACGATTTCGGCGTGAACTCGGCGGGCACGGTAAAGCTCAGGATAAGCGGCGAGCGCGGGCGGCAAATCGATTTGCAGTTCGGCGAATATTTTGCGCCCGACGGCGAGCCGGACACGAGCAACATCTGCTTCTATCCCGCCGGATATTCCCAGCGCGATATGTACATACTTAAAGGCGAGGGCGAAGAAATTTTTGAGCCCGTGTTCACCTATCACGGATTCAGATACTGCGTGGTGCTCGGTATAACCGAGCAGGAGGCGACCGCCGATCTTCTGACTTTTGTTGTGCAGAACTCGGCTCTGCGCGAGATCGGCTCCTTCGGCTGCTCCGACGATATGACAAATAAACTTCAGGCGATGACAAGAAACTCCGATCTCTCGAATTTCTATTATTTCCCGACAGACTGCCCGCACCGCGAGAAAAACGGCTGGACGGGCGACGCCGCTCTCTCCGCCGAGCACATATTGATGAATCTCGATGCAGTCAACAGCTACCGCGAGTGGCTGCGCAATATCCGCGCCGCTCAGCGTGCGGACGGTGCGCTGCCCGGCATAGTGCCGACGGGCGGCTGGGGCTTCGAATGGGGCAACGGTCCCGCGTGGGACGCTGCGCTGACGTATATTCCGTATTTCTGTTATGTCCTGCGCGGCGACAGAAAGATAATCGAAGAGAACGCGACGGCGATATTCCGCTATTGCGAGTATATCTCGCGCCGCCGCGACGCGCGCGGGCTTGTAGCGATTGGGCTCGGAGATTGGTGCCCGGTGACGAGGGTCAAATCGCCGCTCGAATTTACGGACAGCGTCACCTGCATGAGTATTCTCAAGAAAGCCGCCTATATTTTCTCGCAGCTCGGACTTTCGCTCGAACGCGAGTTCTGCGAAAAGCTCTATAATGAGATAAGAGACGCGGTCAGACGGCATCTGATAGACTTCGGCACTATGACTGCGATAGGCTCCTGCCAGACCTCGCAGGCGATGGCGATATATTACGATGTGTTCACTCCCGGCGAAAAGCCCGAGGCGTTCAAACGCCTTCTTGAGATAATCAAACGGCGCGACGACCATGTCGACGCGGGCATACTCGGCATGCGCGTGCTGTTCAGGGTGCTCTCCGACTTCGGCGAAGCCGACCTGGCTTTTAAAATGATAACCCGCCCGGACTATCCGTCCTACGGCAACTTCGTTGAGCGCGGGCTTACGGCTCTGCCCGAGGATTTTCTGCGCGAGGAGGACAGACCCAATTCGCTCAATCATCATATGTTCGGCGATATTTCCGCGTGGTTCATTGAATATATCGGCGGCATCCGCGTCAATCCTTTCCTTGCTGATCCGTCGGAGGTTGAGATATCGCCCGTATTTATTGAAAAGCTCGACAGCGCCGAGGCTTCGTATGAGACGGTCGGCGGCAAAGTGAGCGTCAAGTGGCACAGAACATCTTTGGGCATAAATCTTGATATATCCGCAGACAGCGGGGTTCACGGGCGCATAAGACTGCCCGACGGCTACGCGTTCGCAGACGAGCGCGGCAGCATCGAAGAGCTTCACAGCGGGAATTTTGAAATAATCAGAGAGTGAAAGTAGGAGGAAAAATGAAAGAGAAAATACTTTTCGTCAATTCGTGCGTGCGCGGTGAGAACGAGTCGCGCACTTTGGCGCTCGCCAAAACCGCACTCAGCCGCCTTGACGGCGATATTGAAGAGATACGCCTTGCCGACGCGGATTTGAAGCCGCTCGACGCGGCGGGACTCGCGAAGCGCGCCGAAAGCGCGGAAAAAAACGACTTTTCCGACCCGGTCTATGACTGCGCGAAGCAGTTCGCCGCCTGCGATACTGTCGTTATCGCCGCGCCGTTCTGGGACTACAGCTTCCCGGCGTTTTTAAAAATCTATATAGAATCCCTGTGTGTCGGCGGACTGACTTTTCTCTACGGCAGCGATGGCGTCCCGATAAGCTATTGCAGGGCGAAGAGGCTGATTTATATCACCACTTCGGGCGGATATATCGGCGTCACGGACTTCGGCTTTGAATATATCAAGACGGTCACGAAGTCGTTCTTCGGTATTGAGAACTTCAGCTTTTTCAGTGCCGAGGGGCTCGATATCCTCGGCAATGATCCGGCTGCGATACTGAAAGCGGCGCAGGAGAAGATAGAGCGCGAGCTCTGATACAACTCAAAATTCCAAGCCCCCGGTGTTTTTCTTCGCCGGGGGTTGCTCTTTTATGAATAGCTGTTTTATTTTTGAACAAAAATCAGTATATGAAAAACATTTTTTATGGAGACTATATAATTCTAATAAGTGATTAAAAATAATTTATTTTGCAGTAGAATTATTTTGAAATACATTTGGCATATATTTATGTCAGACCGATACTTATTACGAAGCGAAAAGGGGATCGCAATGAAGAGGGTAACGGCAGTTTTGTTAGTCCTGTTGACGGCGCTCGCGGTTTTTGCCGCCTGCTCCAAAAACTCAGTCCACACGGTGACATTCGACAGCTCGGGCGGAACGCAGATAAAGACCCAGCATATCCGCGACGGCGAGAGCGCCAAAAAGCCGTGGGATCCGCACAAAGAGGGCTTCACTTTCATCGAGTGGCAGTATAACGGCGCAGCGTTTGATTTTAACACCGCGATAACTGGGGACATCACCCTTGTCGCGTCCTACAGCATCGACGAGGGCACGGATATAGTCCTGCTCGTGCTCTGCTACGGCGACGGCAGGGAGAACGAAATAATCGAGATAAAGCGCGGCGAAGCGGCGTTTGCGCCGCCGACTCCAGAGCGCGAGGGATATAAATTCGAGGGCTGGTTCAACGGCGACACCGAGTTCGATTTCTCAACGCCCATAAACGACGATTTGAACCTCACTGCGAAATGGAAAGCGACGGGAAAAACCGAGAGCGGGTCCGAAAATCAGCCCGCGGCGGCGGAGGAATCCGCGCAGAAATATTCCGATACCGCGGCGAAATATTCCGGCAGATGGTATCTCGACGGATATTCCGATATATTTGTCGATGTGTCGAACTCCGCGAGCGGAATGAATCTGCGCTCGTATAATTTCTCGCTGCCCTCCTCTTCGGGGAACGTAGCGGCGTATACTCTCTATCCCTCGAAGTCGCTTTCATCCTCGGGCGGCAGCTGGGGCAACTCAATTTCCGTGCCGTTTGCCTCATGGGAAAGCTCGCTGAGAGCAAATAAAATAATTCTCGGCAGCAGCTGCTTCTATATCAATAATAAGAAATTCGTGAAATCTCCCGGTACTAAGGACAGATACACCGGCACCTGCTACAGAGAGGCGCGCGGAGTGTGGTATCTGTTCAACAATCCCGACTCCACGATTGAAATATACACCGCGCAGAAGGGCGGCGACGAGACGGGCGACCGCTTCGGCATAAAGGCGACGAATTTCGACATCGCAACTCTCAGCACCTATACGAAGTCATCGACTGGCGGCGGATATGCGGACAGAAAGAGCGACTGGGACAGCTACGGAATATCCGTCAGTAACGGCGTTCTGACGATAAAGAACAAGAACGGCACAAGGACATTTTACAGCAAGAAAAAATACCAGAGCGTGACGGGCGTCAGGCTCAGCGCAACGGAAGCCAAACTCAGAGTCGGTCAGACGAAAGTGCTCACCGCCACTGTTATCCCCGCCGACGCATATGACAAGGACTACACCTGGTCGAGCGACGATCCGTCGATAGCGGAGGTCTCGGGCGGCATAGTCGCGGCGAAAAAAGAGGGCACAACGAATATCAGAGTCACCACAAAGGACGGCAACCGCGTGGCGGTCTGCAAGGTGACGGTATATATCGACCATGTCACAGGCGTTACCCTGAGTTCGTCCGCGCTCGATTTAACAGTCGGCGATTCGAGGCAGCTTTGGGCGACTGTCGCTCCGCGCAATGCGGCGAATCAGAAGGTCACATGGTCGAGCAGCAATGCTAATGTAGCATCTGTCTCGAGCTCAGGGCGCGTCACGGCAAAGGCGAAGGGCACCGCCGTGATAACCGTAAAGACTGAGGACGGAAACAAGACCGCTTCATGCACAGTGACCGTCAAGAACCCGACCCTCGCGGCCGTTGCGGCGGCACAGGTGTCGAACAACGGTACCGCCGCGCCGCAGATACACGCGTCGGCGCTCGTCTCCGGAGGAACCGGAAAATATACTTCTTATAAAATAAAGATATTTTTGAACGGCGCACTCGTGGCGGGAAAATCGGAAAAGAGTATGTCATATACCCCGAAGGTCAGCGGAATGTACACCGTGGAAGTCACTGTTACAGACTCCGACGGGGAAACGGCGAGCGGAAAGATGCTCATAAACGTGTCTGTAGTCGAGCCGACCGAGAAGCCCACGGAGAAGCCGACCGAGAGGCAGACGGAAAAGCCTGCGGAGAAACCGACAGAAAAGCCAACGGAAAAACCGACGGAAAAACCGTCCGACGAGCCGATAAATCCGATCCCGTCGGGGCCGGCAGTCCCCGTGACCGAGCCGGCAACGGAAGCACCGGTTACCCCCGAGCCCGCACTGGACTGGATATAAAGCACAAATAAAAAAGACTGTCGCAGATATTATTCTGCGGCAGTCTTTTGCTCATTTTATGCCTGGTAAGTCCCCATAAAGCTGTTGACATCGCTCTCGCATGAGCGCATGGCGAGTATCGTCTGCTCGAAGAGCTTTTCAAGCTCCCAGCCGAGCCTCTCCGCACCCGTGCGGATAACATCGCGCGAGCAGCCCGCGGCGAATTTTTTGTCTTTGAACTTCTTTTTGAGGCTCGAAACCTCCATGTCCATCACGCTCTTGGACGGGCGCATCAGCGCCGCCGACCAGATAAGCCCTGTCAGCTCGTCCGCCGCGAAGAGCACCTTTTCCATCTCGTGAACTGGCTCGATATCTACGCAGATGCCGTAGCCGTGGGAGCAAATTGAATATATCATGTCGTCGCCGACTCCGCCCGCCTTGAGCAGCTCGGGAGCCTTCTTGTTCCATTAACCAGCCTAATATTGCATAAATCATAAATAATAAAAAATACATTCGTATATCATAACCAAATATAGTCATTTCTATAAATTCTCCTTTTTTATTTTTTTTAAGTTTTCTATTGATTTTATAGCAATTTTGTAGTAATATATTGAAATATTCAGAAAAAATTTCACTATTAAATTTACTTTTGAAGGTTTTATTCCTTCTTAATTTTGGTAAAAGATTTAGCAAAAGTTCATATGGATCGACTTCCTCTAACTTCCTTATTCTTTTTACCTTGTCCAGCCATCTTTTAGGTGGCTGGACATCTTTTTTTATTACTATATAGGGGGCGCGGTTAGATATATTTTAACCGGCCCCCTATTTTTATTTTCCTTCAGTTGTTGTTTCTGAAGTACCTTCTGCTGATGTTGTTGAATTACCTGAGTATGAATTCATTAATTGTTGATAATATTGTTGATATTGTTGTACTTTCTTTTGTATATCATCATAATTTATTGTATTTGGCATTCCATAATTTGCTCCATATGTTTCTACTGCTAAATTAGTTATAACAGGTGCACTTTCTGGTGTTGAAGCTTCTCCACCTTCTGAATCAGCTTCTTTAACCTTTACATTTGCTATTTTTTCAACAATATCGTAACCTTCTATTACTTTACCAAAAGCAGCGTAGTTTCCATTTAAAGAATTTAATGTTTCTTGGTTATCTGTTGTTACAATAAAAAATTGTGAACTTCCTGAATTGTATCCTTCTGATGTTAGCCCATATGAACTAAAATCTGACCTTGCCATTCCTATTACGCCTTTTCCAAATTTTAAATTGTTATTTACTCCGTTTGCAGAAAACTCTCCTTTTATTGAGTATGTATGGTCAGATTCACTTCCTGCTTGTATTTTTTTATCTAAGTCGCTTAAACTTGCTGAACCTGAACCATTACCTTTTTTATCTCCACCCTGAATCATAAAATCAGATATAATTCTGTGGTATGTCAAATTATTGTAAAACCCATTATTAGCTAATTGTATGAAATTTGATACGGTTTCTGGAGCTACATCTGGATTAAGCTCTATTTTTATTGTTCCTGTTTGTGTATTTCCGTCATTATCAACATATGATACATCCATTGTTGCTACTGGCTTTTTCTCCCCTTTTAATGCTCCATAACATATATATGCTATTACTGCTGTTATAGCTATTATTGCTATTATTAATAATAATTTACTTTTGTCTTTCATTATCATTCTTCCTTTCGTTTTTTATTTTACTTTTGTTTTATAATTTATAAACTTAAATTATCAAAAATAAATTGCTCTTGCATTCTTTTTAGTGATTGTTTTATTGCTTTTGCTCTTATTTCGCCAATTCCTTCAACTTCATCCAGTGCTGGTATGTCAGCTTGAATAATGTGCTGAAATGATTTAAAGCTTTTTACCAAATTTTCGACAATATTATTTGGCATTCTTGGTATTTTACTTAAAATTCTGTAACCTCTTGTAAACACATTTACTTCTTCATAATTATCAAAATCTTCATATCCTAAAATTTTAGCTATAAGTTGTGATTTCATTAGATCTTCTCTTTCAAGTTTTCGTATACTTGATAATGCTTTATCTACTGTTTTTTCTGAGTTTTGTTTTTTACTTGATATTATATAATCTTTGATAATTAAAGTTTCTTCAATTGCTAGATTTCCAAATAACTCGTCAAGTTGCATTTGAAATAATCTACCTTCTTCTCCAAGTTCATATATTGCTCTTTTTACTTCATCTACAACCTTTAATACCATTTCTGCTCTTTGAATACATACAATTACATTTTGTAATGTAACTATATCATTAAATTCATATTCATTCAATAAATTTAATTTATCATCAAAAACTTTTTTATATTTTTCTGCTGTTTGAAGTGCTTGATTTGCTTTTGTTATTACCTTTGAACTATCTTGTAACACATATCTTAAGTCTCCTTTAAATATAGTTATAACATTTCTTCTTTGTGATACACTTATTACTATTTCTCCGGTTTGCTTTGCTGTACGTTCTGCTGTTCTGTGTCTTGTTCCTGTTTCATTTGTTGAAATTTCTGGAGATGGAATTAATTGTGCATTTGCATATAAAATTCTTTTTAAATCAGCACTTAATACTATTGCTC
>OGYL01003547.1_pt1 | contig 10037 bp, 9 predicted proteins | sample 1576541 | NCBI WGS metagenome assembly OGYL01 (sample SAMEA3541551, study PRJEB24748) | human gut metagenome | biome: human gut; feature: human-associated habitat; material: faeces | place: China | collected 2012 | reverse complement strand
AAGGCAAAAAATGGCAATTATATGTTTGGCATCTGGGTTAGAGATGATTCTCAGGGAATTGGAACAATGTCTTTTGTTTACGAGAATAAATATTTTGCCCTAGGTCATGGAATAAGTGACATTGATACAGGTAAGCTTTTGTCCTCAAAAAATGGTTCTATTTATAATGCAAATATTTGGGGAATTAAAAAGGGACAAAAGGGAGAGCCGGGTGGTCTTCTGGGAAGCATTATATACAATAATGAAAATTATTTAGGAACCATAAAGTCTAATAATAATTGTGGTATTAATGGCGAGATACAATATAATCTTGTAAAAAAATACAAATTAAAGAAAATGGAAATGGCATTAGGAAATAATGTGCATACAGGAAAAGCAAAGATTCAACTTATTTGGGACAATAAAGCCACCTGGTACAACATAGAAATCTTAAAAGTAAATAGAACAAATAAAGAAAAAAATATGATTGTTAAGATTACCGATAAGAATTTATTAAAAAAGACAAATGGAATTGTTCAGGGCATGAGTGGTTGTCCTATTGAACAGGACGGAAAAATAATAGGAGCAGTAACACATGTATTAGTCAACGACTCTACAAAAGGATACGGTATATTTGCAGAAAATATGTTTCTTGCAAATTAATTTGATTTATAAAAATATTTCAAAAGAAAAAATGAATATTTCATATATAAATAAGTCGGAAAATGTAGTATAATGTATAAATAAACAAATTTAAGGAGACCTAAAATGGCAAGAAATAATACAGAAATTGTATATAAAATAGAAGAAATGATAAAAAAATATAACAAAAAACCTGAAAAGAAGGTTAAGAAAAAAGATATTGTAGATTTATTGCAAAAAGCAGATATCATTATGGCGATGAAGAGTGATTTTGAAGATGCTTCTTTGTCATATGAAACTATAGAGGGTGTTTCAATGAAACCTGACATTGTGAAAGATGGTGGAAGAAGCAGATTGCTTCCGGTATTCACATCTTATTCACAGATACCTGAGGATTATATGGAAAATTTTTCATTTGTAAAGGTTTCTGCAACATATGCATATAATTTTATGAATGAATGTGAAGAGTTAAACGGTATGGTTCTTAATCCGTTTACAGAATATAATTTAGAACTTAGAAAGAAACATCAGACGTCAGGAGAAAACCTGGCTGCAACAAAGCATTACAAAACTCCAAAGAAGGCTACTGCAAAGTCTGTGGAAAATGAAGTTCAGGCAATGATTATTTATAACAATAAGAAATATCAGATTAATAGAATTCCGTTTACAATTGGAAGAGAAAATGCAAATATTGTTGTGCCGGAAACTTACATATCCAAGATTCACGTGGTTATTTCATGTAAGGATGGAAAATACCGTATTGCAGATTATGATTCAACTAACGGAACTAAGGTTAATGGTACACAGCTACGTCCGAAAGTATATTACGAACTTAGAGACGGCTATAGAATTGAACTTGCTGAAAAGGAAGAAATGGTAGTGTACATTAACTAAAGAAAATATTGACATTATTTTAAAAAAATCGACATTTATATATGGTTTTTATAAGCTTTTTTACATTTTTTAACACTGTGAAAAAATATATGTAAACTTAATTGTCGAAAAAAGGATTTTTATGCGAATTCTTTAAGTTGAATATCTTCATCTAACAAACTATAATCTTCTTTGTCAAAAGAATTTAAACAGTGCTGTGTTTTGACAAAATTAGGAGGAATGATGAACACGAACTTAAATAATCGCAATATAAATAAAACATATACCGGAAACTCAGAAAAAATATCTGTTATTATTGTTGATGACAATGAAAAAGTAATCGAAAACATAGATTCAGCATTATCAAAAGATACAGCAATTCAGATTATTGGTAAGGCTAAAAATGGTCAGGAGGCTTATGAATTAATAAGAAAGTCAACACCTGATGTTGTTATTTTAGATTTAATTATGCCAAAGATGGATGGCTTATCGCTAATGAATAAGGTTAATGAAGATGGTGCAATGATTAAGATGCCTTTTTTCATTATAACTTCAGCAATTAGTAATGAGAATGTTATTCAGGATGCATTTGGTTATGGCGCAGGGTATTATTTACTAAAACCATTTGAAACAAATATGATAGCAGATAGGGTAAAAGGTGTAAAATCATACAACAAGAGAATACCTGAAACTAAAAAAATTATTGGTGCAGGAGAAGATAGAAAACATTTTATGGAGCGTAACATTGAAAATGATGTTACATCAATTATTCATGATGTTGGAGTGCCTGCACACATTAAGGGATATCAGTATTTAAGGGAAGCAATTATTATGTCGGTAAATGATAATGAAATGCTTAATTCCATTACGAAAATATTGTATCCTTCAATTGCAAAAAAATTCCAGACAACATCCAGCAGAGTTGAAAGAGCCATAAGACATGCTATTGAAGTGGCATGGAATCGTGGAAGAATGGATACTATTGATGAGTTGTTTGGATATACTATAAATGCAGAAAAAGGTAAGCCTACAAACTCTGAATTTATAGCATTAATAGCTGATAAGATTAGACTTGAATACAAATGTAGATAATTAAGCATATAATACAAAAGAATTAATCTGGAGGAGGAAGATATGAAGAAGATATTATTTGCAGCATCAGAATGTGTACCTTTTATTAAAACAGGGGGATTGGCAGACGTTGTAGGTTCTTTACCAAAATGTTTTGACAAAGAAAAATATGATGTTAGAGTTATGATTCCAAATTATATGTGTATTGACCATAAATGGAAAGAAAAAATGACTTATGTTGATCATTTTTATATGGACTTATGCTGGAGAAGACAGTACGTTGGAATTATGGAAATGGAATATGAAGGAGTTAAATTCTACTTCATTGATAATGAATATTATTTTTCAGGAGAGAGACCATACAGTGATCCAAGATATGATTTAGAGAAGTTTGCTTTCTTTTCAAGAGCAGTATTATCGGCTCTTCCAGTAATAGATTTCAGACCGGATATTATACATTGTTGGGGAAGTGAACTTTGTTATGGTCTGATAGCTCAGTATATAAGTATACCTGTGGTAATGCATATTCAGGGAATCATCAATCCCATTTATCAAGCATTTCGTCCGGCTGGTATGGACGGATTTTCAATATTGAAAGCTTCTGATTATAATTTGTTGAAATATTATAAACTTTATTGCCGTGCGAATGTGGTTATGAAACATCAAGCTACAAGAGAAAGGGATATGCTGAAACATATCAAGTATTTCATTGGAAGAACTGAATGGGATAGACAAGTGACTCGACTCATGTCTCCGGAATCTACTTATTATTATTGCTCGGAAGCCTTACGCACCCATATAACAAATTCTCCTAAATGGACATGTAATTCAAAACGTAAGTTGATAATTTCTTCAACTATTTTACCTCCCTTATATAAAGGAGCTGATGTAATATTAAGAACTGCTAGTATTTTAAAGACCTCGTATAAAGGTGATTTTGAATGGAATATTTATGGAATGAATAGTATACATCTACAAGAGAAATTTACGGGTATAAAGAGCGGACAGGTAAATGTGTTTTGTAGAGGAAAGGTGGGGCCGGATATCCTATCAGAAAAGTTATTAAAGTCAGATGTTTTCGTTCATCCGAGCTATATAGATAATAGTCCTAATAGCGTTTGTGAAGCACAATATTTAGGTGTGCCAGTGATTGCAACGTATGTTGGTGGAATTCCCTCATTAATAGCAGATGGTGCTGGTTTGCTAGTACCTGCTAACGATGTATATCAGACCGCATGGAACATTATTCGTTTGAAAAAGGATATTGATTTAGCAGAATCTATAAGTGAGAAAGAAATTACACTAGCAGAAAAAAGGCATAACCTGAAAACTATAGTAAATGATTTATTGGGGGTTTATGAACAGATAAAAAGAAAAAATACAGATGAAATATGATGTTGTAATTCCTGTAGCAGGAAAAGATATAGGGTTTATATCTAAAGTTGTTAAATATATAAGGCAATGTTTTAATGATGCAGATGTTGTGTATATCATAACTAGTGTTAGATATATTGACAAACTTGTAAATTTGTTAAAACGATATGAGCGATGTATTGTACTTGATGAAAATACACTTATTCCTGGCTTGACTTTTGATAAGCTAACAAAATTATTGCGTTTGCATAAAGAGGGCTTATCAACAGGGTGGTTTTTCCAGCAGTTTTTAAAATTAGGTTTTGCAAAGACAAAATATGCAGGTGAATATTACTTGACTTGGGATGCTGATACTTTACCTCTTTCTCATATTGAATTTTTTGATGGGAACCATCCATATTTTACTCGAAAATATGAGTATAATGAGAATTATTTTTTTACAATAGAAAGAATACTGGGAATGCAAAAAAAAACAAACTTTTCTTTTATAGCAGAGCATATGATGTTCAATTCAAGAATAGTGAAGCAAATGCTTGGCGAGATAGAAGGAGCTCCTGTTGATGGTGATAGTTGGTATGAGAAAATAATAAATGCGGGAAACTATGAATCTGTGCTACCTACGTTTTCGGAATTTGAGACCTATGGAACCTATGTAATGTATAACTATCCGGATTTTTATCATATACGTCAGTTGAATACTTTCCGATGCGGTGGTTATATACAAGGTTATAATATTACAGATGCTAAGCTTCAAGAGATTTCATTTGATACAGATACAATATCTTTTGAAATACGTCACGAGCCTCTTTTCCCGTATAATTTATTTAATAAAATAGTATTATTGAAAATGAAGATAGCAAAGGCTAAAAATCGTTCTTTAATGGGGAATCTTGAGAAAGTTGTGAAACTGATAAAAAATAAGTGTTGGGGTAATAAATCTCAAGAAGAATATTTGGAAAAAATTACTCGGATAAAAAAATAAGCGTATTTTTATTATTAAAAGAGGATCTTCATATTAAGATGTCGCTCTTTATGTTTGGTTTTGAGCAATATAACTATTAGATAAAAATTATATATGTTAGAAACTAAGATTTCGTATCAATATGAAAAATGGGATTATTTTGTAGTACTGACTTTTGTATTAACAACAGGAACTATTATTTGGTTTCATTACTTGTCTCCAGGACTTTCTTTATCTTTTTATTTCTTAATTGCAACTATTAATTTGTTAGTTAGAGATAGAAAAATTAGGCTAGTTAGGAATCTTTCTTTCTATTATTGTATTTATATATTTATAATAGCTTTGTTGGGAGGAGTTCTTTTTTATAGTCATTACGTGGAAAATGCAACAATCGGATATTTAATTTCTGCAATATCTTCATATTTGATAATTTCCACTTACAGCTTTGTGTACTTTAAGAAAATATTAACCAATGTGGTGTTTTATATTACATTGATTGGAGAATTAGTCTTTATTTTGTCTGAATTTGATTTATTGCCTTTGCAAAGTATTGTTATAGCAGGTGATGTTAAAATTATTTTTTATGGGTATTCATTAGGTTGGCCTAATTTATTTCATAGATTTGCAGGGCTTTGGCATGAACCTGGAGCGTGCCAAATAATTTTGAATACTGTTATTTGTTTGCATTATCATGAGTTTGTAACATGGACATGGCAGAAAAATCAATTGTTGAAAATGATAATTATAATAATAGGAGTATTGTTAACTCAGTCTACGGGTGGCTATTTCGTTTTTATGTTATTTATGCTAAATGTAATGTTTGGTGTGAAATTTAAATATAAGCATGCCATGTTTCTTAAATTATTGTTATTCATTTTAGGAGGGGTTATTATTTGGCATTTGTATCATTCACCTATAATACAAGAAAAAATATTTAGTGATGAAAATGGTAATGAAAGCATGTCAAAAATTCAAAGGACTACTGAAAATTTAGCAATGTTTCAAATGTTTTTAGAAAGACCTATATGGGGGTGGGGATTGGGAACACATGAGCAAATTGAAATGTTTGACAAGTTAGATAATGGGGGATGTAGTAATGGTGTATTGTATATGTTATGTTCTTGGGGAGTAGTATGGTTTTTTCCATTTTTATGGATGGTGTATAGAAATATGAAACAAATGTATGGACATTTCTTTATGATAATGCTTCTTGCGTTTTTTTTGATGCAAAGTAATGAAAGATATTTAGAGTTTCCTATGTCATTCATTTTTGTATTTCAATTTAAAAGAGAGGGTATATATGGATAAGAGTTCTTTGAAAATATCAATTATTACTGTATGCTTTAATGCGTCTAATACGATTGAAGAAACTATAATATCTGTTGTAAAGCAAACTTACAAGAATATTGAATATATTATAATTGATGGAGGAAGTTCTGATCAGACAAATAATATAATAGATAAATATAGTGAATTTATTTCTTACTATTGTTCCGAACCTGATGATGGAATTTATGATGCAATGAATAAAGGACTAGAATATGTCACAGGTGATTATGTCCTTTTTTTAGGTGCGGATGATCATCTGATTTCTTATTCGGTAATTGAACAAGTATGTAACAAAATATTGTTATATAATGAAGAAAAAGTTTTTTATGGAGATGTCTTTAGGCCTATTTTAAATGATATTTACTGCAATAGATTCACCAAAATTAAATTAGCTGTAAAAAATATTCCTCATCAAGGAGTGTTCTATCCTAGGTGTGTTTATAAAAGATACAAGTATGATTTAAAATATAACTTGTTTGCGGATTATTATTATAATATTTCATTATTTTCAAGAATAGGATTTGAATATTTGGGATTGACGATTTCATATTTTAATGATTTAGGTAGTTCGGCAAGATTAAACGATTTGAATTTTGAAAAAGATGAAAAGAAAATAAAAATCTCAAAGTTAGGATATTTACCTTTTTTATATTCTGAGCTATACCATTTTTTGCGTAATCTAATAAAAAAATGAAAATAAGTGTTTGTTTAGCGACTTTTAATGGTGAGAAGTATCTGCAACAACAAATTGAATCAATACTGATTCAATTGGGAGATAATGATGAGTTGATAATTTCAGATGATGGAAGTTCAGATCAAACCTTAAATATCATAGAATCGTTTTCCGATAAGCGTATTCATATTTTTCACAATAAGATGAACCATGGGTTTATTGGAAATTTTGAGAATGCTTTGCGCATAGCAACGGGAGACTATATATTCTTATCTGATCAAGATGATGTTTGGTCTTCTGATAAATTGCGGATCTCTTTACAAGCACTGGAAAAAGCGGATTTAATAGTTCATGATGCTGAGATGATAGATGGAATGGGAAATAGTTTAGGAAAAAATTATTATTCTATGATGCACTCTGGTACAGGATTTTTGCGTAATTGGTTGTATACAAGATTTCTAGGGTGTTGTATGGCGTTTAATAGAAAAGTTCTTAATGCCTGCTTGCCATTTCCTAAATATATAACAGGTCATGATTATTGGATTGGTATGTATGCGTTACTGAAATTTAGAGTTCGTTTTATTCCTGAAAGATTGGTGTATTATCGGAGGCATGGTAATAATGTTTCATCTTCTAGTGAAAAATCGAAAAATACATGGGCATATAAAATTATAATAAAACGTTTGGGAATAATATGGGCGTTGATAAATAAATAGGAATGCATTGTACTTTTAATCTTGTTGAGATACACTGTTTGTGTCACTATAATTAAAATCTTATAGAAAATATACATTAGGAGTGATTTGGGAGATTTTTTATTTGTTATAGGAGTAACTTATGTTTGTCAGGCTTGAAATATGTGAAAAAATTCTTTCGTGAAATCGTAAACGATTGTAGAGGGTATAAAAGGCTGTTGTTGATGACAATCGAAATCAAGATTAACAATATTAAAAAATTAAGTTCCAATTTTTGATTTATTTATAAGAAAAAATCCCGAAGAGAGACTTTCGCTATGTGATACGTCAAATTGGACATTTGCTTTATACTTATATAATATCAAAAAGATTAATTTATGCGTATCTTGCATATTTCAAAATATTACTTTCCTTATTTAGGAGGCGTAGAGGGTATTTGTAAATATCTTGTGGAAAGGATGCCAAAACACATTACAAGCGTGGTCTGTTTTAATAATCAACGGGAGAATGCTGTAGATGAAATAAATGGTCATCGTATATATCGTATTGCAACTTTTGTAAACATTGCTCGTCAGGCATTGTCATTGTCGTATAAAAATGGATTGCGATGGGCTATTTTAACAGAAAAACCAGATGTAATACAATTTCATTGGGCGAATCCTTTCCCAGCTATATTGTTGCGATTAGTAATGCCGAAGGATGTTAAGTTGGTGTTGCATTGGCATATGGATATTATACGTCAGTGGTATCTATACTGGGCGGTACGCCCTTGGGAAAAATGGATTATTAAACGAGCGGATTGTATTGTAGTGACGAGTCCGCAGTATAGGGATGGTTCTAAGCCTTTACAAAAAGTGAAAGAAAAAATACGTATAGTACCGAATGCAATTGATGAAAAGTTATTTGAACTTCGAATAGGAGATAAGGAACGTATTCAGGAAATAAGGGCCCTATATAATGGTAAACCTATTGTTTTCTTTATGGGCAGGCATACTAAATATAAAGGTTTGCCGCATTTGATAGAGGCGGAACGATATATGAAATCCGATTGTGTCATTGTTATCGGTGGTAAAGGTCCTTTGACAAAGGGATTGAAAGCATTAGCTAAGAAACGTAACTCGGCACGTATTCATTTTGTTGGTAGGTTGTCTGAGGATGATTTGCGTTGTTATCTGTATGCGGCCAGTGTGTTTGCTTTTCCTTCTGTCACAAAGAATGAAGCATTTGGTGTAGCATTGGCCGAGGCTATGTATTGTTATACTCCAGCTGTTACTTTTACAATTGAGGGGAGTGGCGTAAATTGGGTTAATCTTAATGGAATTACTGGTATAGAAGTTTCGCAAAAGGGGAACTTGAATCAAGTTTATGCGGAAGCTCTAGATAAATTGGTAAGAGATACAAGTTTGCAAAAAGAATATTCTAGGGCTGCACATAAGCGTGTTGCAGAAAATTTTTTAATAGGACATATGGTGGATGCTATGGAAAAAGTGTATCAAGAATTATGATGATAAAAACAATGATTAAAAGTGGATTCTTATTAAGCCTGTTTATATTCATCGGGACAGTATATGCAGATGCGCAAATCAACTACGGCACCACAGGTCTGATGAATATGCCCACTGCCGACATGCAGCGTGACAAAACCTTTATGGCAGGTGGTAACTGGCTGAATCATCACGCTACCGTTCCCCGTTGGTGGTATGATACATGGAATTACTACATAAACATAACTATTTTCCCTTGGTTGGAAGCCGGGTACTTATGTATGGGGCATAAGGCAGTACCCACGGACTATGGTAATCGTTCGGGCTATTGGGTTCCTTCTACGTATGGTAAATTTATTAATCAGGACCGTTCCTTTCATTTTCGGCTTAGAGTGTGGAAAGAAGGCTGGTGGAAAGAATGGACCCCCCAGATAGTTCTCGGGGCGAATGATGTGATAGGTGATTCATGGAATGGAGGATCGCTGTCCAAACCTTCAGAATTAAATTATGGTAATGGTTTTCTTAACCGCTATTATCTGGCCATAACCAAACATTTTTATTTTGAGAATGTGGGTACATTAGGTGCACACCTGTCATGGATATACAGCAACCGTTTTGATAACAAGTTGAATAATCCGGCTATGGGTGCGAACTTCCGGTTTCATTTGAAGGACAGTGATTCTTGGGTGCATAAAGCCATTAATGGTGTTAATTTAATGGCAGAAATGGTTCCCGGTTATACGGATGTGAAGGAGGATTTGACTTTTGACCCTGACGGGGCGAAGTATCAGGTAAATCTTGGTATGGAGTACAGCTTCTGGAAAGACTACATCAACGCCGTAGTAGAACTGAACCGTTGCAAGTACTTTTCCGGTGGCTTAGTCTTCAAAATCCATTTAAAATAATAAAAAGCGCTCATTCATAGGAATTTCCAGATAGAATTCGTTTCTTTGCGG
>OGYL01003546.1_pt1 | contig 10046 bp, 8 predicted proteins | sample 1576541 | NCBI WGS metagenome assembly OGYL01 (sample SAMEA3541551, study PRJEB24748) | human gut metagenome | biome: human gut; feature: human-associated habitat; material: faeces | place: China | collected 2012 | reverse complement strand
CCAAGGATCGCACCACCTTTGCGATTGCCCACCGGCTGTCCACCCTGCGTGGCGCTTTAAAAAGGAATAGGAATATCTAAAAAAAACTATATATTTGTACGTAAATCTAAAACGACCATACCATGAAATTAATAGCTGAAAGCGGTTCAACTCGGACAGAGTGGGTTTTAGTCGAGGATAACAACTTGATACAAAGATCCTTTACTGAAGGCCTCAACCCTTTCTTCCAGCCCCGACGCGAGATCAGCCGAAGCGTACGGCTGGGACTGCCTGAGCTATTTTTCAAGAAAAAATTGGAGCAGGTATATTTTTACGGAGCCGGATGTTCCTCCCATGAAAAGAAAAACATATTGGGTGCATCACTTGTAGCCCAATTTAAGACCCCCATCCAAGTAGAAAGCGACCTGTTGGCTGCTGCCCGAGGCCTCTTCAAATGTGAAGCAGGCATAGCATGCATTCTTGGAACAGGCTCTAATTCATGTTTCTATGACGGAAAAATCATTGCCAAAAACGTCAAAGCGGGTGGCTACATCTTGGGAGATGAGGGCAGTGGAGCTGTTATGGGCAAGCACTTTTTGTCTGACGTATTAAAAGGCCTTGCTCCCAAAGACATCACGAATGATTTCTACGACAAGTTCCGCATCAACGCCAACGAAGTAATGGAGTCTGTTTACAACCGTCCCTTCCCAAACCGCTTTCTAGCCACTGTTTCTTATTTCTTAGCAGACTATCTGAATGAAGACTACGTCTACAACCTCATTACCAGCAATCTACGCAGCTTCTTTACACGCAATGTCTGCCAATACGACTATCAAAACTACCCTGTCCGTTTTGTTGGCTCGCTCGCCCACTATTATGCCGAGTTGCTACGTGAAACAGCCAAAGAATTTGGTATCGACCTAAAAACAATAGAAGAAACTTCCATCAACGGTCTGATAGAATACCATGCAATGAATAGAGAAGAGGTATAATACAATACCCCCACACGACAAATCCCTATAAGAGAGCTATTTTCTACAACACCATACCCACATCTGTCTATCAAGATATTCACAATTTTACAGGTCAGGAAACACAGCTGGCTATTGTTTAAAAAACATAAAAACATGTATCCGATACTTAAATAAGGCAAGAATAATGTTTCATTTTAAAAAAATAAAATACCTTTGTTGAGACACAAAAGAAAATGTGAACCCATATTATAAACATTTTCCGATTTAGAAACAATTATTAACAAGTTAACCCTTAAAAACAATGTGCCTATGAATATAAATAAGAGGACTTTTTACAAATCAACCTGATTCGTTCAATATCAGGAACAGCACTTATTCACAGGACAGGCAAGCAATTATCCGCCATTTTGGAATACAACCTTGTCAGACCCTTATTACCAACCAACTTAAAATCCTTTCTTTTATGAATGAAGATCACAAACAAACGAGATTTACCTACAGAGGTAAACTTCTCACTGCAGCAGCCATATGTGGCACACTGCTCTTCGGCAATGGACAAATCTATGCCATTCCTACCATTCCAAGTCAAAACTTAGGGATTACGGAACAAATGCAAACAATAACCGTAAACGGACTGGTAACTGACCACAACGGAGAACCTATTATTGGCGCAAATGTTCTGGAAAAAGGAACCAGCAACGGTAGCCTGACAGACATAAACGGAAAATTCACCTTGAACGTACAACAGGGAGCCATCCTGCAAATATCATTCATCGGGTACAAATCACAAGAAATCAAAGTTCAACAAAGCACCATCAAAGTCATACTTGCGGAAGACAATGAAATGTTGGACGAAGTTGTGGTCGTAGGTTACGGTTCACAAAAGAAAGTCAATGTAACAGGTGCTGTTTCTACAGTAGATGTAAATAAAGCATTGGAAGCCAAGCCCCAAATGGATGTAACCAAAGCTTTACAAGGTGTAGTTCCCGGCTTGACTATTCGAAATACACAAGGAGGTATTAATGAGCAGCCAAGTATGACAATTCGTGGTGTAGGTACACTGAGTAATAGCGAAACCAGTAACCCCTTGATTATCGTCGATGGTGTACCTTTGGATGACCTTTCGCTCATCAATCCACAAGACATTGCTAGCGTTTCCGTTCTAAAAGACGCTGCCTCTACCTCCATATACGGCTCGCGCGCAGCTTTTGGTGTGGTATTAATCACAACCAAACAAGGAACTAAAAAAGATAAATTTACGATTAACTACTCTAACAATTTTGCATGGAGCACTCCAAGCATTTTGCCTGACTATGCAGACGTACCATCCCAATTAAGAGCTTTAATTGAGGTCAACGAACGTAATGGTACAGATCCCGAATTATTTGGTATGTATTTGGACAAGATGCTCCCCTATGCCGAAGCCTGGCAAGAACAACACGGCCATAAAAAAGCTGGATATCGTGAAATGCAGCCCTTCCAAAGTATGGATAATATAGGAGACTATTACTTGGATCCTACAACAGGTACTGCCATGTTCTATGCTGATTGGGATGTCGTAGGCATTATGTATCAAAATTGGGCCCCCTCACAAAGTCATAACGTAAATGTACAGGGTACCAGCGGGAAAACAACCTACTATCTATCTGTTGGTTATGACAAGAAAGAAGGACAACTCAATTTTAATCCAGACCAACTGAAACGTTACAATGTAAACGCAAATATCACCTCTGACGTAACCGACTGGTTACAAATTGGTGGTAGATTCAATTTCACAGATCGTACTTATACAGAACCGAATACACGTCGTACTCCCTATCAATATATGTGGAGATGGGGAAGTTTCTTTGAACCATTGGGTACCATTAACGGTACAGACTTGCGCAATACCATTATGTATCTGAAGCAAGCTGGTGACACAGAAACCTCTACCAACTATGTCCGCATGACAGGTTTTGCAAAAGCAAAACTAGCTAAAGGCTTGACCGTGAACGCAGACTATACTTATAACGTAAAAAATCTTTTCCAAGATATGGTAGGTCTGCCGGTTTCAGGATATAATACATGGGGTAATATGTCTGCTCCAACAGATATTCAAACCGACTCTTATCTGCAGCAACAAAGCGAAAAGACTACTTCTTATGCTTTTAACCTTTATGCCAATTATGAATTTACCTTGGCCAATAAACATAACTTTAACATTATGATCGGTGGTAATGCAGAAGGAGAAGAATACTATTGGCATCGTTCTAAGAGAGAAGGCTTACTGAATCCAGATCAGCCCGAATTCAATCTGTCCAATGGAACACAAACGGTTAGCGGACGTCATATCCACTCTGCTACAGCAGGTTACTTCGGCCGAATCAATTACAACTGGAATGAAATCTGGTTATTGGAATTGAACGGCCGCCTCGACGGTTCTTCATCTTTCCCCTCCAGTGACCGCTGGGCTTTCTTCCCGTCAGGTTCATTAGGTTACCGTTTCAGCCAAGAAGGTTACTTCGACAATCTGCGTAATATCATCAGCAATGGTAAGCTCCGTGCTTCTTTCGGAGAAATCGGTAATGAAGCTGTCGGCGAAGACATGTTTATCTCAACCATCAATTCATTAAGCGATAGATATTGGCTGGGAAGTGACGGAACTTTTGTAAACATGTATGATACTCCATCGTTGGTATCCAGCACATTGACATGGGAACGTATCCGTACCTTTGATATCGGTTTGGATTTAGGTTTCATGAACAACGAACTGAATGTATCATTTGACTGGTATCAACGCAAGACATTGGATATGTTGGCTCCAGGTGTAACTCTGCCCGACATGTTGGGAACAACCGAGCCCTATACCAACGCAGGCTCACTTCGCACACGCGGTTGGGAATTGAACGTCAGCTGGAACAAGAGATTTGGTGACTTTACTGTATACGCAAACGGGAACCTTTCTGACTATAAAACAGTCGTAACTAACTGGAATAACCCAAGTGGTATCCTGAGCGATTACTTTAGCGGTAAAGTATATGGCGATATATATGGTTTTGAGACTGATCGTTATTTCACAAAAGACGACTTCACTTACGATGCCAATGGCAATCGTACAGGTTATGCACAAGGCGTAGCTAATCAAGATGGTCTTGTCAGTGGAGGTACATTTGAATATGGCCCCGGCGATATTAAATTCAAAGACTTAAACGGAGATGGAGTCATCGATGGCGGAAACGGTACTAAAGATGACATGGGTGACCTGAAAGTTATTGGTAACTCTACCCCTCGCTTCCAATATGGATTCCGTTTAGGAGGTTCATGGAAAGGTATTGACCTCGACATGTATTTCCAAGGCGTAGGTAAATGGGATCAGTGGTCAACAGGTGCATTCGTAATGCCATTCTCACGTGGTGCTGATGGTATCTATGCCAACCAAATGGATTACTGGACAGAAGAAAACACTGATGCTTTCTACCCACGTTTATATCCAGGCAACGGAAGTGGCGGAACAGTTTCTGGCATCGCAGATGGAAAGAACAACTTCTATCCTCAAAGCAAATATTTGATCGACCGTTCATATCTGCGTTTCAAGAACTTAACAGTAGGTTACACCCTGCCACAAGAATGGACTAAAAAATGTTTCATGCAGAAAGCACGTATCTATTTCACTGCTGAAAATCTTTGTGAGTTGATCAACAACAGTTACGCACCAGTAGACCCAGAAATCGATGCCAGCGATACGGGCAGCAACAGTAATGGTGTATGGGGACGTGTAGCACCGATCACACGTACCATCTCATTCGGACTCCAAGTAACATTCTAAACTTTAAAGACAAGAATCATGAAAAAGAAAACATTTTTATATAGTGCACTATTGCTTGGTTCGCTTTCATTGTCAAGCTGTACTGACATGCTCGATAAAGAACCACTCGACAAATTTACAGATAGTCCTTTATTCTGGAATAACCCATCCAGTGTAGAAGGTTATGCGGCTACTTTCTATAATCTGTTCACAGGTTATGGTAATAGTGGTGGAAGTGGAGATTTCTATTTTACTTCTCTCAGTGACGATCAAATAGGTGCTGGATTCAAAAATTGGAAATACATCAATGTTCCTGCTTCGGACAGTAACTGGTCATCTACTTGGGATGAAATACGTCGTGCCAATGCCATGATCAGCTCCTTGACTACTCAAGCAACAGACATGGATGAGGCTACAAAAAACCATTGGATAGGTGTAGCACGCCTGATGCGTGGCTGGCAATATTGGGATTTGGTTCGTAAGTTCGGAGACTGTACATGGCTCGATCATGTACCTGACACAAACGATCCGTTACTGTATGCCGCGCGCGAGGATCGTGATGAAATCATGGACAAGGTTTTAGAGGACTTGAATTTTGCCTGCAACAACATCGAAGATGTCAATTCACAAACGACATGGTCACGCAACATGGCTAATGCCTTAAAATCCCAAATCTGCTTGTGGGAAGGTACTTTCCGCAAATATCGCACACAAGAAGAGAATGGAAAACCTGCTGATTTGGAAGGAGCCAATCGGTTCTTACAAGCTTGTGTAGAAGCCTGCGAACAAATCATGCCAGACTATACACTGGGTTCAGATATAGCCAGTTATCGTGCTATTTACAACTCTGAGACATTGTCAGGAAACTCCGAAATCATTTTCTACAAAGAATACAAGAAAGATTATTTCGGACACTCCACAATTAATTACACTTGTAGCAGTACTCAGATGGACGGTATCTCAAAAGATGCTTTCGACTCCTTCTTGTTCTTGGATGGAAAGACTGCGGCCAACACATCATATGACAATACAGATGCAGGTATCATGAAATTGTCAGCCAGCGATGGCGCTCAACATCTGAATATCCAAAACCTGTTGGAAGTACGCGACAAGCGTTTAGGTCAGATAATAGACTCTGTACTTTGTTACCAAGGCCATGCATGGCAACGCATTGCAGGCGGTATAGCCATGACAGCTTCCAGCGGTTATGGAATCTGCAAATTCGATAATGTAAACATTGATCCAACTTATCGTGAAACAGGTAGCAAGAACTACACATCAGCTCCACTCTATTGGTTGTCTGTAATTTACCTAGATTATGCCGAGGCAAAGGCTGAGTTAGGTACTATTACAAACGATGATCTGAACAAGACTATCAACAAACTGAAGAGTCGTGCTGGCCTTCCCTCTATCACGGTCGACGTTGCCGACGCAGGCGATAACGATATGGGTGTAAGCCCTCTGATTTGGGAAATCCGTCGTGAACGCCGTTGCGAACTGATGCTCGACAATGATTTCCGTTATTGGGACCTCATCCGCTGGCATCAACTTGACAAGTTGGATACCAGCAAGAATCCTGATATTCGACTGGGAGCCAACTATCTAAACGATCCAGAATGCGGATTGTCATTGGATGGAAACTACGTAGACGGGTATGGAAACAATGAACGTATTTACGACAAAAAACATTACCTCTACCCGATACCTAGTGGACAAATTACCCTCAATCCAAACTTAGAACAAAATATCGGCTGGAAATAAGTGAACAGATAGTCAAAAGAACCCTACTGTACCAGCTACAGCGGGGTTCTTTTCTTACTATTTCCAATCTAACGTTACCTTAAACGAACCATTACCAACCTGTAAAATGATTGAATATGTATTCCTGACATAAGAATAATTCCTATCTTTGTAGAATGTGAAACAAAAAACAATCCACAGACAACCATGAAAAAAATTCTCATATTCTTATTGTCCATCCTATGTTGGTGCTACGAATGCCGAAGCCAAGAAGGCAGGATCATCCTCGGCGATGAGCAAACCTCTGAATACTTCCCCATTCTGAAAGGAAAACGGATTGCCGTTTTTTCTAATCACACGGGTATGATTGGCAACAAACACTTAGTGGATGTCTTGCTGGAGAACAAGTTCAACGTAGTGGCCATCTTCTCGCCCGAACATGGATTTCGAGGCAATGCCGATGCTGGAGAGCATGTATCAAGTTCTGTAGATTCAAAGACGGGAGTACCCATCCTGTCGCTTTACGACGGCAAGCTGGGTAAACCAAGCGAACAATCCATGCGCAAATTCGACATCCTCATCGTCGACATCCAAGACGTGGGACTTCGCTACTACACTTACTACGCCTCCATGTGTCGCCTGATGGACGCCTGTGCCGAGTACAACCGCAAGATGCTGATACTCGACCGTCCCAACCCCAACGGGCACTACGTGGACGGCCCGATACTGGACATGAAGCACAAGTCAGGAGTTGGCTGGCTGCCCATCCCCATTGTACATGGCATGACGCTAGGCGAACTGGCCCTGATGGTCAACGGCGAGCGTTGGCTGCCTGCCTCCCGCGTATGCGACCTGACCGTCATCCCTTGCAAGAACTACACGCACCAGACGATGTACAGGCTGCCCATCCCCCCATCGCCCAACCTTCCGAACATGAAATCCGTCTATCTGTACCCCTCGACCTGCTACTTCGAGGCAACGCCCGTCAGCCTGGGACGAGGAACAGACAAGCCTTTCCAAGTATATGGCCATCCCAACATGAAGGGCTACGATTTCAGCTTTACGCCACGTAGCGTGCCAGGCGCCAAGAACCCGCCCCAACTCAACAAATTGTGCTACGGCGTGGACCTGAGCGGCATGAGCGATGAAGAGATTTGGAAACGGGGCGTGGACCTGAGTTATGTCATCGACGCCTACCGCAACCTGAACATGGACGACTATTTCTTCCGCTCCTTCTTCGAGAAACTGATAGGTGTAGACTACGTGCGCAAGATGATTGAAGACGGAAAAAGTGCCGAAGAAATCAAAGCCATGTGGCAAGACGACGTAAAGAAATTCAAGGAGCAGCGCAAGCCCTATTTGCTCTACGAAGAATAACCAAAGAGAAAGCATTGTTTTTTCAACCCGAAAGCACTGTTTTCCGACCAGGAAAACGATGCTTTCCCAAACAAGAACAAAAGAATACTAAATATGACTACCGTTTGGATCATACTCGCTACCATCGCATGCTACTTCGCACTGCTATTCATCATTTCTTGGATAACAGGGCACAAGGCTGACAATGCCGGCTTCTTTACAGGCAACCGCAAGTCGTCCTGGTACATGGTGACACTGGCCATGATTGGAGCTACCATCTCGGGCGTGACCTTCATTTCCGTACCTGGCGCCGTCCTGGCGGGCGGATATTCCTACATGCAGATGGTGCTGGGCTTCTTTGTAGGCTCTATCCTCGTGGCACTCGTACTGATACCTTTGTTTTACAAGATGAACCTTGTCAGCATCTATGGTTACTTGGAAAGTCGCTTCGGATTGGCCTCCTACCGTACAGGAGCGTGGTTCTTCTTCGTGTCCAAAATGCTGGGGGCTTCGGTGCGCTTCTTTGTGGTGTGCGTCGTGTTGCAGACACTGGTGTTCGCTCCCTTGCATGTGCCGTTCTCGCTTAACGTGGTGCTGACTGTAGCACTCATCTGGCTCTATTCTTTCCAAGGCGGCGTGAAGTCCTTGATTTGGACAGACTCTCTGAAAACCCTCTGCCTCGTGGTGTCGGTTATCAGTTGTATCGTGGTTATCGCCAACAACCTTCAGATTGGTTTCGGCGAACTTCCTGCGGCCGTGGCCAGTCACCCTACCAGCAAACTGTTCTTCTTCGACGACCCCAACGACGGCCGCTACTTCTGGAAGCAGTTCATCGCTGGCATATTCATGATTATCGCCTGCACAGGCCTCGACCAGGACCTGATGCAACGCACCCTGAGCTGCAAGAACTTCCGCGAGTCGCAGAAGAACATGATTCTGAGTTCGTTCATCCAAATCTTCGTCATCGGCCTGTTTCTCGTATTGGGTACGCTGCTCTACATGTATGCCGACACCAACCTGAGCCAGGAAGGCCCGATAGCAGGCGACGCCCTGTTCGGCAAAGTGGCATGGAGCGAAGACTTTCCGCTCTTTATTGGCATCATCTTCATCATCGGACTGATAGCTTCTGCCTATTCTGCCGCCGGCTCCGCCCTGACGGCGCTCACCACCTCGTTCACCATCGACATCCTGAAGGCAAACGAGAAACAAAACGACAAAGACCTGACCCTGACACGCAAACTGGTGCATTTCATCATGTCGCTGCTCATGGTGATTGTCATCGTCATCTTCTATGAACTGAACGACGACAGTGCCATCAACGCCGTCTATAGCCTTGCCGCCTACACGTACGGCCCCATCCTCGGCATATTCATCTTCGGCATGGCCTGCAAGAAGCCTGTACGCGACCGATGGGTACCGCTGGTGGCCGTCGCTTCGCCCATCCTCTGCTACATCCTGCAAAGCCATAGCGAGGCCTGGTTCAGCGGCTATCAGATCAGCTTCGAGCTGCTCATCATCAATGCACTGATTACAGCCCTTGGACTTTGCCTGCTTATTCAAACCAATAAAAACCGTTATAATTAACTTAAACCCAATCCACTATGCAAGCAAAACAATATATCTGGCCTGCTCTCTTCGCCGCTTCCCTCCTTCCACAGGCAGGAAGTGCACAAGAGCTTTCTATGGATATCCGACAACACATCGGAAAATATCTGGACGACATTGCTCGAAAGGAAGTTTCGATAGGACGCATCCAAATCGACTCCATAGCCGTCAGCGGAAAGACCTTGCAACTCTTTGCCAACATGAATTGCGCCTATATTCCTTTTCGAGAAGACAACGTGGCCGAAATATACGACGGCGTGCGACATATGCTTCCCGCCGAATTTGCTTCGCACACTTTTGTGAGACTTCCTTCAAATGTGTAAAATCAGGAATTATATAATTCACACCAGGAGTGGTGTAGTCTGGAAATTTAACACCAGAATCCAAAATAACTAAATCAGCATCGTTTTCAACACAATAACAGTTCTTTCCAACTTCTCCTAATCCACCTAACGCATAGATACGAACAGGTGAATCGGCACCAGGAAATTTAGAGCTGCTCATTGAATTATTCTTCAAAATAGTATCAGCCATATTTGATATATCTCCTTTGTTTAAAAATTATGTCTAACAGTCTATAACTGAATTCGACTTATTAAAAAACAAGT
>OGYL01003543.1_pt1 | contig 10054 bp, 7 predicted proteins | sample 1576541 | NCBI WGS metagenome assembly OGYL01 (sample SAMEA3541551, study PRJEB24748) | human gut metagenome | biome: human gut; feature: human-associated habitat; material: faeces | place: China | collected 2012 | reverse complement strand
CCATCGCCTACGACGGCACCCGCTTTTTCGGCTGGGAGCGCCAGCCGGGGAAGGATACGATACAGGGCAAGCTGGAGAGCGTGCTTTCCCGCCTGCAGGGCCATCCGGTGGACGTCACCGGCGCGGGCCGCACCGATGCGGGCGTCCACGCCCGGGCCATGACGGCCAATGTGGTGCTGGACGTGGAGGAGACGCCGGAAACCATCCGCGACTACCTGAACCGCTATCTGCCGGACACCATCGCCGTGCGGGAGGTGAAGGAGGCGTCGCCGCGGTTCCACGCCCGCTACAACGCGCTGGGCAAGACATACCGCTACATCTGCTTCGATGGGCCGGTGAAGCCGGTGTTCGATCGGAAATACGTGACGCTGCTGGACTACCGCCCCGACGTGGAGCGGATGCAGCAGGCGGCGGCCTACCTCACCGGAGAGCACGATTTTGCCAGCTTCTGCGGCAACCCCCGCATGAAAAAGTCCACCGTCCGGCTGGTGGACAGCATCACCGTGGAGCGCCGGAAGGACCGCGTGATCTTCACGTTCCACGGCACCGGCTTCCTCCAGAACATGGTGCGCATTTTAGTTGGCACCCTGCTGGAGGTGGGACGCGGCTACTGGGAGCCCGCCTATGTGCAGGACATCCTGGCGGCACGGGATCGGAAGCTGGCGGGGCCCACAGCGCCGCCGGAGGGCCTGTGCCTGATGAAGGTGGATTATTGAGCAAAAAGCATCCGGGCGCTATCCCGGATGCTTTTGCTGCGTAAAAATGACCTAAGCCAAGGCTTAGGTCATTTTTGTTACATATTGTGGATATCGTCCAGCAGATCGTCCAGCGACATGGTCCGCACCTCGTCCTCGTCGGCCTGGGTGGGCTCGTCCTGGGCGGAGCGCTCTGCGGTCGCCGGCTCCTTCGCCGGAGCGGCGGGTGTCACGGGATCCGCCGGGGTCTTGTCGGGGATGGTGACAGGCTCTTTCGAAGGCGAAATCCAACAACATCCCGAAAGACAACATCAAGCGTGTCGCTGTCGCTGCTCTCCTCGCGGGGCACCAGACGGGGCACCCGTGCCGTGTGCCGCTCCTCGGGGATCAGGGGCTTCGCCGGGGTCCGCGGCGGTTCGTCGTCGTATTCCTCGTCATCGCCGCCGCCCGTGTGGCCGCGGCCGATCAGGAAGCCCAGCAGGAACAGCACCGCCACCAGCAGCAGCGCCGCCGCGATGGCCACATACACGGTCTTGACCTCGCCGATCAGCGGCATCGCAATGGTCCCGGGGATCTCCAGCGGCGGTACCTCGGGGATGGTGGCCGGGTCGATGACCTCCACCGTGGGGACAATGCCGGTATAGGCCGGCATCCGCAGCACATGGATGGTATAGTTCTGCTTGGTCTTGCCGTCCTCGGCGGTTCCGGTAACCGTGAGCACCGTCTCCGCCTCGGTGGCGGACAGCCGCACCTCGCCGGTGCCGGTGATGCCCTGGGCCTTTTCGTCCTTTGCCGTGGCGGCGATGGTCACCTGCTTCGTCTCATAGGGGACGTAGGCGATGTAATCCGTCACCGTGGGCGTGAACGCCGGGGACAGCGTGGCCCCCTCCAGCGTCAGGGCGGCGATGGACGCGTCGGTGGAGGGCTTGTAGTTGGGATCCTGCTGGCGTGTGGCATCGATGGTATAGCTCTTGGTGGCGCCGTTGGCCGCCGTGACCTTGATGGTCACGGTGTTGACGCCCACCGCCAGCTCATTGCCGCTGACAGACACCGTGGCGCTGTTGTCGGCCTTTTTGTAGTTCAGGTCCAGCTTTTCCACTGCGAAAGGCACCGTGCAGGTGTAGTACGTGGTGCTGCTGGAGAAGGACGGGCTCAGCGTGGCGTTGGAGCAGCTCAGCGAGCTGAGACTGCAGTTGCCGCTGGGTGCCGCGCCCACCTTGCCGGACCAGCTGGCGCTGTCCAGACTGGTGTCGATGTTGCCGTCGGACACCACGATGTTGGAGAACGTGGCGGTCAGGGCGTCGCCCTCCTTGGCACTGCCGGATACCTTCATTTTGATGGTGACCAGTCCGCCGCTGGAGCTGGACGTGCCGTAAACACTGAACTTGTTGTTGTTGACCACGATGCTCCATCCGCTGACGGAGCAGTTGTAGTTGGTAAAGGACAAATTGCCGCTGTAGCTCAGGTCGGCGGTCAGACCGTAGACCTTGCTGGGCACGGACAGTGTCAGCGTGACGGTGTCGCCTGCCTGCGGGGCGGCGGTGCCGGTCAGCGTCGCTCCGGCGGCGTGGGCCTGCACGGGCAGCAGCGTGACCACCAGCAGCAGCGTCAGCAGCGCGGAGGCCGCGGCGCGGAACAGTTTGTTTTTCATAGGATGTTTCCTCCTCAGCCGATGGTGCGCTGGCCCACGGTGACCTGGGCGGCCTGCACCACGTCGGTGATGGTGACCTTGCCGTCACCGTTGATATCGGCCGCCTTGGCATAGGCGCCGGACAGGCTGCCGGAGCCCACCACGGACTTCTGCAGCTTGACCACGTCGGTGATGGTGATCTTGCCGTCGCCGCTGACGTCGCCGGTGACCACGATGGTCACGGTGGCGGAGCTGCTGACAGCGGTCATGCCGGTACCCACGAGGCCGGAGGTCACCTTGGCGCTGCCGTTATAGATGGTGTAGCCCGCGCTGTTCATTGCGGAGACAGACGTGCTGGGTGATACGCCGGTCAGATAGTTGCCGGAGGGCGTGGGCGTGTTCGTACCGGTGTTTCCGCCGGTACTGCCGCCGGTACTGCCGCCGCCGCTGTTGGCCGTCTTGGTAAACACGGCGGTGTAGGTCACGTTGCCCGCGGGCATATACGTCATGTTCTCCACGAACCGGTTGCCGCTGCCGTCCACCCAGTGGCTGAAGCTGTACACATAGTTCTTGTCCGCCGCCTTGACGGGGTTGGAGGGTGCGACGATTAGGTCGTTGGCGGAGAGCTGGCGGCTTCTGATTACCTCGCCGTCCACCTTAAAGTTGACGGTATACAGCGTTCCGAACCGGGCGGAAAGCGTGTGGTTCTCCGCTGCCACCATGGAGTTCTCATAGACCTGTCTGCCGTCCTTGGTGAACCAGCCGACAAAGCCCGCACCGGAGACCTCGGGCAGCTTGCCGTAGACGTCGCCCAGCGAATAGGTCTTCGTAACCACCTGCGTATTGCCGTTCATGAAGGTGACCGTGTACTCTTCCTTGTCAAGGCCGCTGGGCGTGTTGCTGTCCTTGGCGCCTACCGTAAATCCGGTGGACAGCAGCTCCTCTTCCTTGCCGTCACTGCCGGTGCCGCTGATGGTCATCGTGTAGCTGCCCTGTGTCAGTTTGCTGAATGTCGCCTGACTGTCCAACTCCCACAGGTCGAACCAAGTCTTCCCGCTGCCGTTGCCTGTGGCCGTAAAGCCGCCGGAGCCATTTACTTTGCTCACTTCCACCACTACGGTGCGGATCCCCTGCGTGCAGGAGATCACGCCGCGGAGGGGGAAGGAGGAGTTGTCCTCGGTCAGAACATGGGAGATCGTCCCACCGATGCCGTCGCTATCCTTGCAGCCGGGGTAGAACAGGCCGGTCAGCGTCCATGCGTCCCTGCCGGTGGCCTTGTTCAGCGCCCACCGCGCCGCCTTGTCGCTGGCGTCCGTCATCCCCACCGTGTAGGTGGTGACGGTGGTGGTGGGGTTCGTTGTCTCCGCCTCGGCAGCCATCTGCTCCGTTACCAGCTTTTCCGCAACAATGGCAACGATCTCGTCCATCTTTTTACCAGTGAACTTCTCGACGGCGCTGATATATGCGTTATATTTCGCCTTGAGTTCCGTTTGCTGCTCTTTTGCCAATACAGCATCTTCGCCCAGCGCATCTAAGTAATCGTAAAAGTCCTCCTCGGCCTTTTCCATCTCCGCGATATCTGCCGCTATTTCATCCTCTGCTTTGCCCTTAAGGTTCGCCGTAGTTAGTGTTGCTACTTCTGCGGCCAACAGCTCATTAAACCGAGTCTCGCTGTCGCCCAGCGCGCCTTCCTCGTCGCTATTCGCTGCGGCAATTATCGCGGCCACGCGCTCATCTTTCGTCGGCACCTTCTGGCCGTCCGCTGTGACATCCGCACTGGTCACCGTCACGGTGACATACTGCTTGGTGCCCACATTCTGCAGGGTGTAGCCGCTGCCGCTGCTGAGGATCCAGAACTGATTATTGCTGGTGGAGGCCGCCTCCAGCACCAGCTTGCCGCCGGAGACGGACAGCCGCTGGCCATCGTCGTTGGTCAGTATGTAGTACCCATTGTTGTAATAGGTCAGCCGCAGCATCATGGCGTCAGCCGCCGCCGTCAGCGTGGAGACGCTCTTTCCGAGGCCGTGGTTCTGTTCGCCGTTGTTATTGTAGAGCAGGGTATACTTTCCCTCGGGGATGTCCGGGTCGGAATGGGTATAGCGCATGACCAGCGCGTCCGCCGGTTCGTTCACGTGCAGGCGGCTGTACACCGAGGTCTGCACGCCGCCGCTGTTGATGTTGAAATATGCCATGGAGCGCCCGTAAATGCCGTACTTCTTGGCGGTCAACGTCTCCATGTTGTCCTCTTTCCACTTGCCGTTGGTGTCCAGCCTGCTGCACTCGGCGTAGATGGCGGCGATCAGCTCTGCCTCGCTCTGGTTATTGAAGCCGCCCAGCGACTTGAAGGCGCGGCAGATGACGCCGGTGGCGCCGCTCATGCCGTCGGTGTTTTTAGTGGAACCGTAGGTGGCGCCCACGCCGTGGTGGACGCTGCGGCTCCAGAACACGTTTTTCAGCGCGTTGGAGTAGTTGTCAATGTCGAAGCCCTTGTACTGCCCTTCCACATTGGCCACAAGCTGGGTGTACTGGGTCTCTCTCCAGAAATCCGTCTGCGCCTGAGCGAACTCGGTGCGGTTGTTCCGACCGATCTCCTGCCATGTGTTCTTGAAGTTGGAGCCGAAGCCGGGGTAGTACTGGCCGCTGGTGTTGTAGGCGTAGGCGTTGTACAGCCTGTCGCCGAACCCGCGGTAGACGGCGCTGCCGGACTTCTTCAGCCAGTCCATAAAGCTGGTCACCGTCTTCTCCACGAACATATACAGGCCGTAGGACGTGCCGCCGCTGTCGCCGTCCACGTTGGAAATGCGGCCCGGATCCGCGTTGGTGCCCGTCTCGTAATACTGGCTCAGCGAACCGAGATCGATCTCCGTCCACGGCTTGCTGGCCGCCAGCAGTATGGTGGTCAGACAGCTCACCGCCATCACCGCCGCCAGGATCAATGCCATTCCCCGTTTCGTCCTTTTCATGTCGATACACCCTGCCTTATCTCTAAGTTGTATGGGAAGCGCCGGCGGCGGGAAAGCTCCTCCGCCGATTTACATAACAATAGTCATGTGTAGTATACCATCGGTCTGCGTCGTTGTCTACCAAAAAAACGAGAAAAACACAAAAAATATGAAAATTTTGTCACCGGCGCCACAAGATTTGGGTAGATTTATGGCGCGGAATGGCGTATAATGGCCGCAGGCTGACAAAAATACGCAAGGAGAAATCAATTTATGTCAACGAATACGAAAAAGAAACACGGCACCGGCGCGGCGGTGGTACTCATCGTGCTGTGCCTGCTGGCGCTGGGCACGCTGGGATATATTATCTGGCGGCAGTTTAATCCCGTGGTGCCGGAGACGGCGGCGGGCTATGTGGCCGCTGCTGGGACCACCGCCCCTGTGTATGACGAAAACGGGACTCAGCTTGGTTCCCTGGTCCGCGGCGCGGAGGTACAGTACGTTGCTGAGGACGCCGAGGGCGGCGCGGACCGCATCCGCGTGGTCAACGGCGAGGGCTATGCCTATCTGGACGCGGCCAACCTGACCGCGGACTACAGCAGCGCGGTGCTGACCGATACCGTCTACGCCCTGCGGGGCATGAGCCTGACGGACGAGCCGGGCGCGGTCCCCGGCTGCGCGGTGGAAAAGGGCATGGCGCTGACCGTCACCGGCTTTGACGGCCTGGACGAGAACGGCGAGGTCCTGCGCTGGGCCGTCAGCTGTGACCGGGGCGAGGGGTACATCGACGGAGAGAACGTCCGCATGACGGAGGAGGAAGCGCTGGCGCAGTATGACGAGGCGCTCTACCAGCGCCACGCCGCGCGGGGCGACGCCTGGGGCGGCGGCGACGCGGCCGACCTGGACTACTACCCCACGGAGAAGCCGGTCTTTACGGACAATGTGATGCCCGACGAGGTGCGGGCCCTGTACCTGAACGGCAGCGCCATTCAGTACGCGGACAGCTATATCCGGCTGGCCCAGGGTACCGGCATCAACGCCTTTGTGGTGGACATCGTGGACGGCACGGCGGTGTCCTACGCCTCCCCGGTGATGCAGCAGTACAGCCCGTCCGCCTACGCTGCGGCCCAGGACACCATGGAGGGCTTCCGGGCCAATGTGCAGAAGCTCCGCGACGCCGGCTACTACGTCATCGGCCGCATCACGGTGTTCAATGACGCCCACCTGGCCGCCGACCACCCGGAATATGTCATCTCCGACCTGAACGGCACGCCCCTGAAGATCAGCTCCATGTACTGGCCCAGCGCCTACAACCGCACCGTGTGGCAGTACAAGGTGGAGCTGGCGTTGGAGGCCGCGGCGCTGGGCTTCAACGAGATCCAGTTCGACTACATCCGCTTCCCCGACGGCGCGTACAAGTATGAGCAGGCCGGTACCATCGATTACAAAAACACCTACGGTGAGAGCAAGGCACAGGCGGTCCAGCGGTTTCTGATCTACGCCGCGCAGCGGCTGCATGACGCCGGGTACTACATCTCCGGCGATGTGTTCGGCGAATGCGCCAACGCCTATGTGACGGCCTGCGGCCAGTACTGGCCGGCCATCAGCTCCGTGGTGGACGCCATCTCCGGTATGCCCTACCCGGACCATTACAGCGCCCAGGGGGACTATAAGCCCTGGGAGCACCCCTATACCACCGTCCACAACTTCGGCGAGAGCGCCATGGCCCGCCAGAGCGAGACAGCCTCTCCCGGCGCGGTACGCACATGGATACAGTGCTACAACGCCATCCGCGAGCCGTATAACCACTACGGCGCAGCAGAGCTGGCCGACGAGGTCCGGGCCCTCCGCGACGCCGGGTGCACCGGCGGCTTTATGACCTGGAACGGCGCGTCCGACATCGACAAATACGCCGAGGTCATCTCCGCCCTGAGCTGATATGAACGCAAAAAAGAAAGCCCGCATGGGCTTTCTTTTTTGCTTATTGCGCTTCCATGGCCTTCTGGGCAAAGCTGTTGTCCACCAGCTTGTCGAAATCCACCCACTGGTCCTTCTCCAACTCGCCGGCCTCAGTCATCACCGTCTCCAGCCGTTCCAGCGCCGAGCGCGCCATCATGGGCCCCGCGTTCCAGGCATCGATCTGCCGGTGCCGGGCGGTAACGGCCTCCAGGGTGTCGATGTCCGTATCCGGGAACTGGTCGATGATGGCCTCCGCCACCTCCCGGTCCGTGTGGTCCACGATCCACTGCTGCGCCCGGGCAATGGCGTTGGCAAAGCCCTGAATGACCTCCGGATGCGCCGTCATATAGCTCTGGCTGGCGAAATAGGCGGTGTAGGGGATCTCCCCGGACTCCTCGCCGATGGAGCAGAGGATATACCCGTGTCCGGCGCGCTCCACCTCCGTGGCGGTGGGCTCAAACAGCGTCACATAGTCCCCCTGTCCGCCGGTGAAGGCCCCCGCCATCATGTTGAACTGCACCGAGGTGTCCACCACCGCGTCCTCCTGGGGTACGATGCCGTGCTGCTTGAGGACGTATTCCAGCGTCATCTCCGGCACGCCGCCCTTGCGCCCGCCGATGATGGTCTTGCCCTTCAGGTCGTTCCAGTCGAAGGCCTCATCACTGCGGCCCACCAGGAACGAGCCGTCCCGCTTGGTCAGCTGGGCGAAGATCACCGGCAGATCATCCTTGCCCTGCGCGTGGATATAGATGCAGCTCTCCGGCCCGGCCAGGCCGATGTCCGCGCCGCCGGATACCACGGCGGTCATCACCTTGTCGGCGCCGCCGCCGTTGCTCAGCTCGATGTCCAGCCCCTCGTCGGCGAAGAACCCCTGGCTCATAGCCACGTACTGCGGTGCGTAGAACACCGAGTGCGTCACCTCGCTGAGCCGGACCGTGACGTTTTTCGTCTCCGTACCGGCGGTATCGCCGGTATCGGTCCCCGCGCCGCAGCCGGTCAGCAGGCTGAGCGACAGCAGCGCGGCCATACAAATGCAGATAAGTTGCTTTTTCATGCACGTACCCCCCATAGATGATTTAAGAATGCTTCCGCCCGCAGCACCAGCAGGTACATCCCCACCGCCGCCAGCCCCAGCACCAGTACGCTGGCCATGACCAGGTCCATGTTGAATACCTGGGAGCCGTAGACGATGAGATACCCCAGCCCGGCCCGGGATACCAGGAACTCGCCCATGATGACCCCCACCCACGAGAGGCCCACATTCACCTTCAGCGTGGAGAACAGCGTGGGACAGTTGGCCGGGAACACCAGCAGCCACAGGATCTGGCGCTTGTCAGCGCCCAGCGTCCGCATCAGCCGCAGCTTCTCCGGGTCGGTGGTGCGGAAGCCGGTGTACATACTCAGGATGGTGACGATGAGTGAAATGGCCAGCGTCATGGTGACGATGGCCCCCATGCCCGCGCCCATCCACACGATGAAGATGGGCCCCAGGGCTGTTTTCGGCAGTGCGTTCAGCACCACCAGGTACGGGTCCAGAATGCGGGCGGCGGTGTCCGACCACCACATGGCCACGGCGACGGCCGTGCCCAGCACTGTCCCGGCGGTAAAGCCCAGCACCGTCTCACCGATGGACACCGCCGCGTGGTGCCACAGCTCGCCGGAGGCGCACAGCCGCCACAGGGTCTGCACCATGCGGCTGGGACTGCTGACCAGAAAGCCGTCGGACAGCCCCAGCCGGCAGCTGAGCTCCCACACGGCAAACAGCCCCACAACCAGCGCGATCTGCCAGATACGCACCCGGCGCTTTTCGCGGCGCACGGTCCTCAGGTACGCCGCACGGCGGAGCGAAGACGCTTTCTCAGGCATGAACGTCCAGCTCCTTCCATATGGCGTTGAAGTACCGGTGAAATTCCGGCGTGTCCCGGCGCTCCAGCGGCGGCAGACCACGCAGCGCACCCATGTCCATCTCCGCCTTCACCACGGCGGGGCGGCGGGACAGCACCACCACCCGGTCGGACATACTCACCGCCTCAGCGATGTCATGGGTGACCAGCAGGGCCGTTTTGCCCTCCTGCCGCAATATGCGCCAGATATCCGCCGACACCGCCAGCCGTGTCTGGTAGTCCAGGGCGGAAAAGGGCTCATCCAGCAGCAATATCTCCGGCTCAGTGGCCAGGGTCCGGATCAGGGCGCAGCGCTGGCGCATACCGCCGGAGAGCTGGCAGGGCCGCTTTTTGGCAAAGGACGCCAGCCCGTAGCGCTCCAGCAGCCGGGACACGTGGGCATAGGCCGCCGGGTCCTTCTCACCACGGACCGTCAGCCCCAGCGTCACGTTGTCCCATATATTCCGCCACTCGAAAAGCTGGTCCCGCTGGGGCATAAAGCCGATTTTTGGCGACGTGCCCTGTACCGCCCGGCCGTCGATCTCGATGACGCCGCCGCTGAGGGGCTCCAGACCGGCAATGGCGCTGAGCAGGGTGGATTTGCCGCAGCCGGAGGGCCCCACTAAACTGACGAACGCGCCCTCCTCCACCGTGAAGGACACGTCCCGTACCGCCTCCACCTCACCGTCCGGGGCTTGATAGCAGGCGGCGGCATGACGGAGCGTAATGCTCATATCCTATGTGACCTCCTGTCGGGAATGATGGGAGACTTCTCTCCGTGGTCATTCTACGCAGGAGGGACCCGCGGGGTGCCCTACGGCAGCAGATACGGTGCCAGCAGCGCCGCCAGTCCTGCTGACAACGCCGCCTGCACCGCCTTGGCCGGCACATACAGCCGCAGGGAGATACCGCTGCCCGCCGTCACCGCCGCCGTCTGGCAGTGGA
>OGYL01003542.1_pt1 | contig 10058 bp, 7 predicted proteins | sample 1576541 | NCBI WGS metagenome assembly OGYL01 (sample SAMEA3541551, study PRJEB24748) | human gut metagenome | biome: human gut; feature: human-associated habitat; material: faeces | place: China | collected 2012 | reverse complement strand
ATCCCCGTGAAGTGGCCCCACATCAGTGCAGCCCGCGTCATCGTGGAAGCCGGCCTGACCAACTATCGCGTAGATCCCAGCCAAGGTACACACTTCTTCCAGAACCTGACATCGTTCGGCGTGGGCTATTTCACCATCAATGCCTACATGAACGACGGAATCTACAACCAGGACTTCCTCAACGCCCAGCCCGCCCTGCACGAAACAGAATTCCTGCGTCACGTCCGCTTCGAACGGCCCATGACCGTCAAAATGGACGGCAAGAAGAAACAAGGTGTCGTGCTGATGCCGGAAATCTGAGGCATCTTTCCGGTGAAGTTTCACTGTAAAATCCTAAGAAGCAGCATCTTATTGTGAAATCAAATCCTCGTGAAAGAATATATCTTTCACGAGGGTGAAATTTCCGGTTTCACCGGAAGTTCTACATCTACAGCCGATTGTATGCCGTGTGAAGGATTGAAAGCATATTCAGCATCATCGGTTAATTCCAATATCACGCTCTACCGGCAAGCCATTACGAGCAACACACAAACCGTGTTTAACATGACGGAAACAAACATCCACTTAACGGACATAACTATGGACTTGGCGAGCGTAACTATGAACTTGACGGACGTAACTATGGACTTGGCAGTCGCCACTTTCCAAGTACAATCTTAAAAAAGCAACACTAAAAGTCGCTTATACCTTTTTTTTGTTCCATAATTCTTAAAAAAAGAACCTTTCTTCCTTAAAAATGACCTTGTGAGCCTCACAGATTATCTGTTACTTTACACCCGAAAAATTGTGAGATTACGAGAGCGAATGCAGCGACATTCCATTTCAGACTCGTACTCTTTAATATCAATGATACATAAAACAAAGTTAGTATATAAAAACATGAATGCAATGAAAAAATTATTGGGAGGCCTCCTGTCATGCATCCTCGGAGGATGGCTGCTGACGGCCTGTACCTCGGATGACGACCTCCAGCAAATTCCTGAAGGAAAAGGATATGTAAAACTAGCGCTGAACACGAATACCGGGTTTCAGACCAAGGTGGTGGATGAGTCCTACTACAGTAAAAAAGAAAATTACACGGTAACCATCACAAAAAGCGGAGAAAGCGTTCCCGTGCAACAATGGAAATACAACGAGATTCCTGAATTCACAGAACTGGCAAACGGTACTTACACCATGTCTGCCATTTGCGGTGACAGCACAAAGGCTGTTTACACAGACGACCTTTGCGTTTTAGGATACAAATCGTTCACCGTGAAAAACGATTCGGTGAATGTAGAAGTAGCCTGCAAACCCAATTCTGCCCGTATAAATATAGTATTCGACGAAAAGATGGACGAATACTTCTCTGATTACGAAGTAAGAATCAAAACAGCCGCACAAAGCGGTTCCACTTATATTTGGGAAAAAGAGACAACAGGCCCCGTCTATTTCAAGGTGAAACAGAGCGAATCTGTCGCAATGACGATCAAACTGACACCAAAGAGTGGTGTCGGTGCCGAAACATCCATTGAAAAGACATACACGTTAAGTCCCGCAGACGCCATGAAGATGACCCTCACGCCGACAGTCGGTTCGGGCAACCTGAGCCTCACCATCACAATAGACGACACCGTCATTGAGCATCCGGTGGACATCGAAGTCCCCTCCGACTGGGTATAAACAAACTTATCACAGAACATCCTAAATAAGCAATCAAGAAGATGAAAGCAATCAATAAATGGACGTTGGCCGTGGCCATGCTGGCCGGATTGACGTCGTGCGAAATGAAAAATGAAATTCTGGGAAAAGACCCGATGACGGGCGACACCGGAACCCTGAACTTATACGTAGAAACTGGTAAGACAACCAAGGGAACCACCGACCAGGTAGACCAATTCCCCGTCACGATTACCGGTACAGACGTAGAATATACCAAGACGTTCGACAGCTATGCCGAACTGAAACAAGCCGGTGATGTTACGCTTCCCGTAGGTACATACACCATCGAAGCCTGTTCACCGGGAGAATTCAAAAGCGAAATGAGCGAACCGTTCTATGGCGGAAAGTTAGAAAACGTAAAGATTGTGAAAGGCCAGACAGCCGAGACCTCGGTGGTTTGTACGATGCAGAACGTCAAAATATCGATCAGCCTCACCGAAGAGTTCCTGGCTACGTACCAAGACTGGACCATTAACGTGACAGACAAAAACGGACACATCAAAACCTATACGAAAGCCGCAGACGGTGAAACTCCTGCTCCTGTCTATTGGAAAATGGACGAAAGCGTGGAAACCATCTACATCAATGGAACAGCCAAAACGAACGGAGGTGAAGATGTTACTATTTCAGGCACAGCCAAGAAATCCAACTTACCGGAATATGAAGAAGGCGACGACACATCTTTCGTAGGAGGCGACGAACTGAAAATCGAATTCAGCCCTGTAAAAGTAGAAGGTTCTACGCCGGGTGTTCTGGAAGAAGGCATCCAGATAACCATCACCATGTTTAACTCCGAAAAGAACGAAAACGTAGAGATTCCTGTTGATCCGGGTACGGATGGTGGTGATACGGAAGAGCCCGGAACAGGAGAAGACGGTGGTGACGAAGGCGGAGAAGAAGGAAATGAAGGAGCCCCCACTATCGATTTACCTGCAGACTTCTCGTATTCCAAAAATACAGGTGAAGGGAAACCTGCTAACGCAGATGCTTATCTCAAAACGCCCAATGGTTTAAAAAGTGCCGTTGTTAAAATTGAGACTACAAACGAAGATTTCAAAGCTACGCTAAACGAAGTCAAAATGGGTGGAAATCTACTTGAAGGAGTAGAACTGGTAAATAATACTAGTTTTGATGACCTTTTTGAAAGTGTAGGACTGGGAGACTGTTCACCCCAACCTGGGGCAACTGAATACAAATTTCCTGTCGGAGCATTCTTCATGTTTTTAGACATGTTTACTGGCGAACATAAGTTTCACATCACTTTGACGGATAACGAAGATGTAACTGTAAGCGATGTGTTAACCATCACTATAACTGAATAACAAAGATGAAAAAGCTATATACTATCTTAACAGCCTGTCTTCTCCTTGCTTACCTTGGCTCGTGCCAAAACGAGAAAACGGAGCAGGAAGCTGTCGGCTACCTGATGCTGCAAGTAGGTACGGATAAAACGACCCTTACCAAGACAGAAGATACATACAACCCCAAACAGATTGCCGTCAAGATTATAAACTCCGCTGGGAAAACGGTAGAAGAAACAGACGACTGCACTACCTGGACAAAAGCTATTGAGTTGCCCGTAGGCACCTACACCATTGAAGCTTCTTCCGCCGGATTTGACGGAAAGACGGCAGGATGGGACAAGCCATACTATGCCGCCAAAGAAACCGTAGACATCAAGATGAACACCAATACCAGCAAGGAGATTGTCTGCAAGCTGGCCAACGTATTGGTGACCGTAGAATTCAGCGACGACTTCAGAGCCGCTTTCCAGAGCGCCGTGGTTGGCGTCTCAGACAAAAGCAACAGCGACAACAAGGTGACTTTCGAAATGCGCCAATCCAGCGAAACAGGTAAGGCTTATTTTCCTGTGACAGACTTGATATCCAACCTGACTGTATCCAACTACAAAGGTGAATTGCACAGCAAGAAAGATACCATCACCGGCATCAAAGCCCAAGAGAACGTCATCCTGCGTTATCGCATCGCATCCAGCGGTTCGTCGAACATCGGCGTTACCGTAGACGACGCCACGAAAACTTATACTTATACCATCGGCGTGCCTGTGACTGCCACCAACACCCTCGTAGTCTCGGCCAATGCCTGGAGCACCTTTGCCTACCTCACCGGCGAAGTCCCCTCGTTTGCCGACGTCTTCGACCAAAGTAAATTGGAGTTCCAATACAAGACAGCCGATGCCGCCGAATGGACTAAAGTTGCAACCGAGATGACCGTGGAAGAGAAAGACAAGAAATTCGCTACCCGTCTTACCGGCCTGACGCCCGCCACGGCCTACCAATGCCGCCTCTACTACAACGACGGAAGCGAGGAAGGCATCACGAGCGAGGCGGTGGACTTTACTACGGAAGCCCAAACTCCGTTGCCTAACGGCAACCTGGACAGTTGGTACCAAAGCGGAAAGACTTGGTATCCAGTAACGGAAAACGATTACAATGTTTCCGGTTCTTTCTGGGATTCCAGTAATCCGGGTACAACCACAGGAGCAGGCGCTTTAGTTAATAAAAATCCGACACAAGGTAACAGTACAACAGTACATACAAGCGGAGGCCAATCTGCTGAACTGAAATCCCAATATGCCAGTGCTTTTGGTATTGGTAAATTTGCAGCCGCCAGTCTGTACACAGGTAAATTCAATTCATTGGTAGGTACTAACGGCGCGAAAATTGATTTCGGACAACCCTTTGTATCTCGCCCTACTGCTCTGCATGGTTGGTTTAATTATACCAGCGGTAAAATAGATTATCGTGGAGGCAACACACCGGAAGGCTTAGGAGAGAAAGGTTCGGATGATCTTTGTTCCATCTACGTAGCTTTATCAAAGAAACAAAAGCAGGTGGACAACACAAATACCGAAACGTTCCTTGATTTGGAGAATGATGCGGATATCATTGCGTATGGTCAATTGTCTGATGCGGAAGCCGTAACTACCAACGGCTGGAAAGAATTCACTTTGAATTTCAAGTACAAGACTTTGGAACCATTGGAGACATATTACTTAATCATTGTTTTCTCGGCCAGCAAGTACGGTGATTATTTCACAGGAAGTACAAATAGTGTCATGTACGTTGACGACCTTGAACTGATTTATGGTGATACTCCGGTAATGTCGGAATAAAATTCCTATCTTTGCAAACTCACCCCAAGGGGTTAGAAGCCCATTCTGTAACAGGAAATGGCTTCTAACCCCTTCAGTGGGAAATAATCAGACTCAAATATTATAGAAGTAATTCTTATAGAAGAATAAATGAAGAAAAAAACAATTCTGCTAATGTTGCTGGCGGTCGTGACGACCGCCAACGCATGGGCCCAGCGAGGAAAACGGGCCATCGAACGCATCGACCGCGACGTACAGACACGCGTATTCATCCCCAAAGGTACGTGGATGGCGGGAGGAACTGTCTCCTACTCCGAGCACGAACAGGACAACCTGAACTTCCTTGTCATCAAGGACGTCGAAGGAAACGGCTACGACTTCAGCTTCAGTCCCTACATTGGCTACTTCTTCCGCAACAACATGGCGGCCGGTATCCGTTTTGCCTACAACCGCGACTACCTCGACCTGGGCAACCTGGACATCGACCTGGGCGACCTGACACTCTCCTTCAACGACCTCTACTACCTGGAGCACAAATACGAAGTGTCCGGGTTCTTCCGTTCCTATATTCCCATTGGACGTAGCAAGGTGTTCGGTCTCTTCAACGAAATGCGACTCACTTACGGCTACGGCGAGGGAAAGAACTCTACCGGCTCGGGCACCGAGTATGACGGAACTTATCAGACGGTACAGAACTTCCAGATCGGCTTTGCTCCGGGAATGACAGCCTTCATCACCAACTGGGCGGCAGCCGAAGTATCGGTCGGCGTGATGGGCTTCGACTTCAAGTGGACCGACCAGAAGACCAACCAGGTGGAAACGGGCAAACGCCGCGTCTCCTCCGGTAACTTCAAGATAAACCTTTTCTCCATCAATCTCGGAATGACTTTCTACCTCTGACGATATGAAACGAATGATTCAACAATACCTGACCCGCATACTTGGCATACTGGCACTGACGGCCGGCATCCTCACATCCTGCGCTATCGAAAATGACATTCCCTACCCCATCATAGAAGCCTCCATCGAGTCGATGACCGTAGAAGGCCAACGGGGAGCGGATCAGAACACCTTTACTGCCGCCACCATCAACAAGTCGGCACGCACGGTAACCCTCTACGTGAACGACGGTGTGGACATCTCCCGCCTGCAAATCCTCAGCCTGAAAACGACTACAGGAGCAGAACTTGTGGTGGATGATCCCAATGTATGCGAAGACTACTCGAAATTCCCCACGTCCGGATTTGCTTCGCTGGACAGCATCCCGTTGTCATCCAACACGCGTGTGAACTTCTCGCAACCGGTCACCTTCACCCTGCGTACGTACCAAGACTATCAGTGGAAGATAACGGTAAACCAAATCATCCAACGGGATATTGACGTGGAGAACATGAGAAGCTATGTCATCAATGCCGATACGCGTACCGTCATCATCTACGTAGATCCGACCACAGACCTCACAAACTTGAATGTAAAAAAGATGAATCTGGGCGGAGAATATGGACGTGTGACACCTGACCCAACCCTTCAGAAAGACTATTCGAAACCATCGACCTTTAACGTCAGCTGCTCGTGGGAAGAATATTCTTATGAATGGACTGTCTATGTCTACCCGGACAGCAACGAAAGCAGTAGCGGTTCGGCTGAAGCCTTCGCAATGACTACCCGCGCCACGGTGACAGGCAATGTGCAAAGCGGTAAGACCCCAACGGTGGAATATCGTAAAGAGAGTGAGACATCGTGGAGCACTGTTCCCCCGGCTAATGTCAGCACATCGGGAAACACCTTCAGCGCCACACTGACAGGACTGAGTGCCTCGACTACCTATAAATACCGTATCAGTGTAGACGGCTCGGCTGGCAGCGAACAGACGTTCACCACCGCAGCGGCTACCCCGCTGGAGAACGGTGCAATGGAGGAATGGTCACAGGACGGCAAGCAGTGGAATCCCTGGGCAGCAGGCAATGATGCTTTTTGGGGTACAGGGAATCCCGGAGCAGCTGCCTTCATCGGCAACCTGACCACTCCGACAGACAAAAGCGTGAAGGGACAGGCAGCCCTGTTGGAAACCAAAAACGCCATCATCAAGCTAGGAGCTGGTAATATCTTCACAGGAGACTTCGCCCTGGACGGTCTGAATGGTCTGCTACACTTCGGACGTCCGTTCAGTGCTTTTCCTACTTCCCTGCGACTGAACTACAAATACACCTCGGCCACTATCGACATGATAGGCGACAACGTGGGCGACCTGGCCTCCCTGAAAGGACAACCTGACATGTTCCATATTTACATCGCCTTATCTGACAGGTCGGAACCCTATGAAATACGCAATGATCCTAAGAACCGCCAATTGTTCGACCCCAAAGACGAAGGTATCATCGCATACGGTGAATATGCTTCCAGCGAAACAGTCACTACTTACAAACAGCTGGAAATTCCTCTGGAATACCGCGCAACAAACCGCACTCCGAAGTATATCATCGTCGTAGCTTCCTCAAGCAAATACGGCGACTACTACATCGGCGGTGTGGGCAGCAAGCTCTGGCTGGACGAAATGGAACTGGTTTATGAATAATGGAAAGATAAGATACATATGAAAAAGATGATACGACAAATCATGGCATTGGCCACCCTCTGCTGGGTCATGGCAAGCTGCTCCGATGATACTTTTAATCAAGAATACGGAGAAGGCATGGGCTATTTGCACCTGACGTTAGGAAAGGTGGATGTAGAACTTTCCTCAACCACCAAGGCCGATGCAGGTTCGCTCCCCGATGACCTTATACCGACAACCGCGGATTTCATGATCGATATTAAACAAGGCAGCATTTCCGCCGAGGGCTTCCCCAAGAAATACAGCGAACTGACAGGAGGAGTCGAATTAAAGGCAGGAGGTTATACGGTTACAGCTTATTACGGCGAGAACGGGCTGATACAGGCTACGCCCTACTTTTCCGGTACATCTACAGTTGAGATTTATCCCGGAAAGTCAGCTGAGACAACCATCAACGCTGTTTTGGCGAACGCGATGCTTGTCCCTGCCGTCAGTGAGAGTTTACAAAACCATTATTCCGACTGGACGCTGACGGTCAAGTCAGGAGATGTGTCCATGACATTGGCGGATAAAGACAAGTCTGATGGTTATCTGTTTGCAAAAGCAGAACAACCGGTGAACGCCGTGTTCGAAGGGACAAACCTGTTGGGGAAAGAGACCTCTCATGAGTGGACGGTTATCTCCTCGGCTACAGCACAGACGAAATATGTGATCCAGTGTGATCCGGATATACCAGTGTTCTCATTCGGATTAAATGCTGTAGCTGAACACACGACCGATCAATCAGGCTATTTAAACGGAACGAAAGTTTCACTCTCTTTCGGCGATTTATCGAATGTTCCTCTCTCTTTGATTTCAAATTGGAAAGCAACATTAGTTAATGCTACGGGTGAAGTCGTACGTAGTTATACCACTACGGATTTCAGCAATACGGAAGAAATGGCAATAGAAAACGAATGGCCTTATCTACCACAAGGGAATTATACTTTAAAATATAGTTATACCATTGACGGGAATGAAGTAAGTGAGGAAGCAACAGCAGCTGAGGCAAAAACAATCACGATGCCTCTGCCAACTTTTGAAGCAGAAGTTTCCGCTCAAACCAGTTACAAGGTTTATACATCGCAAGGAGCAACTGCCGCAAATGAAACAGATGGATCCGGCATCTTTGATATCGCCACAACAACGACTATATCTACAGATATTTTAAGCAACGAGAAATATTCAAATCTATTAAGCGTCACCTATTCCTTAGATAGTGGTGAAAGCTCGACAGAGGAATCACCGGTATTTCAAAACCTTCAATGGGGTACACGCAAGTTAACAGTTTTCGCCTTGTTTGATGGAAATAACGCAACTTCATCCGTTGATTGTGAGGTTACGGGGATACCATATTATATCAGTTTCAATGGAAATACAAATCCCGCAAACTGGACTTTAAGTAATAATGGTAAATGTGGTGATAGACTTGTTCTAAAAAGAGGAGATGCTTATGCTCTTTCTCCTAAATTTCATATCACTTTAGATAAAGATATAGATGTGAGTGTGACTTTGAATGCATATGCATATGGAGGAACGGTCTCTAGTTCATATAAACCTACTGTATCAATTCATCCTTCAGAAGTCGGACAAAACTCTTCCGTTCTTACAACCCTATCTGGAACAGCTTTATTACCAGGAGGAGGTGCCACATATCATGATATAAGTACAACTTTTACGTTAACCAATACTGTTAGTAAAGTATGCATTTATACACAAGGGAATGGTTCAAATTGGTCTGTTGGGACAGGTGATATGGGAGTTGTTTGTGACCATTTTTCCGTACAATATAAATAAAGAATTAGACTATGAATAAACAAATCCTATACATCCTCTCCCTGATGGGACTGTTATCATTCGCCGCTTGTACGAACGAGGAGAATCCGTCGCTTTCCGAAGAGACGGGCGAGATCCGTTTCTCCGTGGTGGATACGACCGAGGTAGAGATTACGACCAAAGCAACGCTCAAATTTGATGTAAATGAATTTAACGTTAGCCTGAGCCGTGGTAATGAATCGATTTTTTCTAATCGGAAATATAAGGACATAGCGGGAAGCGTCATGACCTGTTCCGTCAGTCCAGATTATGTACTGACAGCAGAAAGCTGCACTGAAACCGAAGCGGAAAGCGCGAACCAAGGTTGGGGTCAAGCCCGTGCAACAGGAAAAGAGTCATTCGCCATCGCTGCCAATGAATCAAAGACCGTAACGGTCAGCTGCGGCCTGGCGAACTCGTCGGTCAGTGTCGACTTTAGCGACTACATAACAAGCATGTACACGAGCTATTCCATCGAGCTTCACGCGACCGACGCGACCAGCCGCACCTTTACGTTTGACAAAAGTAACTATACCTTTAAAACCGCCTATTTTAATGTGGGTGAATCTGGACGAAAACTAGATTATACGGTTACTTTACCTTCTTTTGAGAAGCCTTATACCGGAACATTGACTTTGGAACCTTCCAAAAGTTATACACTCTCGGTAAAGGTAGAAGGTGAGGACACGAGCACAACCGCAACGCTTGAGGTTTCGGTGGACGGTACGCTGCTTAAGGAAGAAATCCTGACGGAAGGGATCAATCCCTACCAATAACCCGCTCTCAATATATCCAGACTGTTCATTCAACTTAAAAACAACCGTCAATCCATAA
>OGYL01003535.1_pt1 | contig 10067 bp, 7 predicted proteins | sample 1576541 | NCBI WGS metagenome assembly OGYL01 (sample SAMEA3541551, study PRJEB24748) | human gut metagenome | biome: human gut; feature: human-associated habitat; material: faeces | place: China | collected 2012 | reverse complement strand
GACAAGCCCATTGGCAGAATTAAGTATGCACTAAATTAATTCCGCCAACAGGTTTTCTCAAAGAATTTTCTTATATTGCGTACATCTATCTGATGAACGGAAAACGCATTTTCCTTTATTTGATAAGGACTTTGACAATATATGTGGTTATTCCAAGAAAATCTTCTTGGGTATAATGTTATGAAACATATTTCGAATAATTATGAAATAAGGGTAGAGTGATGACCTCGTTTTAGGCTAAACTAAATAATGTTTGTATCATAAGGTCATTGATACAATGGTAATTTTAATAGTATGGAAAACGTAATTAAATGTGGGGAATGTGGTTTTAATATTCCGAGCGGGATAAAAATCTGTCCAAATTGTGGATGCCCTGTTGAGCAACATACAGATGGAGATTCGGCACAGCAAAATTCGTCGCAATCATTTAGTGGTCATATGGGGAATATAAGATGTAGGAAATGTGGTTCTGTTATTCCAAATAGTATAAAGTTTTGTCCAAATTGTGGTTGTCCTGTTGCACAACAGACCAATGAGGATATGAAACAAGACGTGTCGCAATCATCTGATGGGCAGATGGGAAGTGCGAGATGCGAGGAATGTGGTTCGATGATTCCAAATGGTGCAACGGCTTGTCCGAATTGTGGGTGCCCTGTTGATGACGAGCAAGCAACTGAAAGCAACATGCAAATAGAGACTTCTGTTAGACATGATAGTTTCAATGAAGAAGAGCCTTATTCTCCTTTTAATTCTAATTCTTGGTTATTTCGTGATCCTTGGCCTTTGTATAATTATCCAAGAGGAGAATTGTATGAAAGACATCCGTTTATTGATTGGCTTTTTGAACCCTGGCATTTGACTTGCGATAGTAGGAGAAATAAAGAGTCATATGATGTGATCAATAATATATTTTATTTCTTTAACCTCTTATTTAAAATCTGGTTTTATGGATTAGTTTGGCTAGTGTTTAAAATTTGGTGGATTGCATTACTTATTTTTACAGCATTGCTTGTCATTGCGGGAACTGAGAAGTTAACTCATATTATTGCAGGTGCAATTTATTGTGTGTTTGTCTTTTTCTTTGTCATTATTTATATAGTGTCGATAGGTAAATCACTTCATCGTTATTGGCCTCAGTTGCATAAGACTTTCCGTAGAGTGAGTAAAAGATATTGGAATGCAATGCTGGATAAAAAATAAATTCTAAAAAGATATGGCATTAATAAAATGTAAGGGTTGCGGTCATATGATTTCAGATCGCGCCAATAATTGTCCTCAATGTGGTTATCCCGTACGGTTGTCTGTTAAGCAACAGTCTGAATTTGTTAAACAATCTGAGTCTACTCAGGAGGTATTTAATAACGATAGCCCAGAATTACAACCAAATGTCAATAAAAAAGGTTTCATTGTAACCATTATTGCTATCGTAATAATTGTATGTGGATTCATATTGTACGTTGTTCTACACGGCAGAAGTACTTCAAATGACCCACAAAAAGATTCAACAACTGTTGCCAATACAAATGTAGCTAGACAAAACATACCGATTGCCGCAGTTTCCTCTGATGCAGAAACTGATAATGCCAATCAGGCGATAGATGAATCGAATATTACAGATGATGCATGGGAAGAAGTAGTACTTTGTGGATCAATGACAGATGAAAATGGGGAAAATCCTATCGAATTGTCCTTTGAATATAACGATAATAAATTGAGGAACTGTGTTTATACCAATGTTGATCTGGGCGGTAAAATAAAAATGGAAGGTGAAATTATAGGTAATGAAATAATCTTTACCGGCAAAGATGGGATGAATCAATTTCAAATTAGAATTGATGCACAGACCTATAATGGAATGGCAACAGATGGGCCTAAAACACTTTATGTTTCACTGCAACCGAAAGATTAGTGATTAAGGCGAATTTGAGTAATAACCTTTATACGTATGGAATTTCACATGAACAGCAAAATCAGTTCACTATTGCGGAGCTTGAAGAAGAACAAGTGCGAGAATTTATTCGTAAATGCAGTGTTCACAATAATGATGCGACAGTGTAATATGTTCAATTTGCTGAGTAGAGTTGTCAATCGGAAAAATAGATTTTTAAACTATGTTATTCAGCATAAATTTCTCGCTCCCGTGCTTGTAGGGAATGCGATTTCAGGCTACTTTTGCATTGTGTTTTTCATAGTATTAGATTTAAGGTTAATTAGGTTGGGATACAGAGGTATCCCTTTTTTTATGCCCGTACGTCAGGGCGGCCCCGGCGGTCGGTTGCAGGACCGGATTGGGAGCGCTGCGTAAGGGTGCTGTCGGCAGAAAGGCGCGGACATGGGCTTTTGGCCTGGTGAGGCAGGGCAAAAGCCAAATTCATGCGGGGTCAGCGTTCGGCATGGCTCGGGAAAAATCTTCAGTGGCTCGGAAAAAATTTTCGGTCGGCACCATATCGCCGTAAGGTGCCGACCGTTTTTTCGCGGCCGTGGGGACGGACGGGGTGTCGGCAGGAAGATTGAGGGGCGGCAGCTGTCTGGTTTTTGCCACAAAATGCGCGCGGGGGCGATTTCCTTTCCATAAATTGCTATATTTGCAGGAATAGTAATCAAAAAGAAATCTTATGAAACGAATCTTTGTCAATATTTTTACCGTGCTGTTCTTGGCCGGGCTGGTCAGCAGTGCCGCTGCGCGGTCGGGCGGCTATGGCCGGTACAGGGGCGTTTGGGCCAACGAAAAGAGTGAGGTGGTAATTACCGACTCCCTGATGATGTACTTCACCCAAGACACGACGACCGGCTACGGGTACGCTTCGCTGCGGGTGCCGACGCGAAATCTGGCGATTGGCGTGACGTTTGCTAAAGACACGGTGCTGATTGGCGTGAAGCTTACCAAAGATACGGTGCTGATAGGCCAGCCGCGCGACTGCAGCCTGAAATTCGGGCCGAAGGGTACGCTCGAAGTCGACGGTGAGCGCATGACCAAGGTGGAGAGCGTGGACATCGTGAAGCCTTACGACATGCCTTACGCCACGGGGCGCGACCAGGTGGGCCGTTGCCTGCAGGAGTGGCAGCTGGGTGCGCAGGTCGATAACGACGGTGAGGGATATGTGCAGGCCATGGTCGGCACGAATCGCAACTCGTTTATGTTTGCCGTGACCGACCGCATGGTTTATCTGCGGGCCGCTGCGCTGCTGCATTGTGACGACGGCTCGCTGTTCGTTCAGAACATCCGGATGATGAAGAGCCTGAATACCGGGGAGTTCTCCAATGAGCACATGGCCAACAACCTGGCCTTCCTGACCCGGCTGCCGCCGATTGACCGCTCGAAGTTCAGTCCCGACCGCTGCGTGTTTGCGGAGAACTGCCAGATATACTGGTCGTACATCAGTCACACGCCGGAGGAAATCAAGCTGAACGGCTGCGGGGATGTCTACATTTACAAGCGCCCGCACAAGGAGAATGACAATCTGATGGAATGGATAAAGTATAGCAGGTAGTAATCCTGCGGGGTGCCCCGCGTGGGGCGCCCGAGGCTTCATGGCCCCACAAAAAACGCTCAGCCGCCGCGGCTCGGAATGCTGTCCGAATGCCGCGGCGGCTGATATTTAAAGGTAAGGTTCACAAGGCAGGCGGCGCGGGGCCGCCTGCTGAGGGGTGCGGTTCTTGTTTTTAGTAAACCGTGTTCTGCGGGTCAAAGTTGGTCCAGCCGCTCATCCAGTTGTCCGTGCTGCCTCCGAAGGCGCCGATGTAGCTTACCTTGTTGAGGAAGAGGTTGGTGAGGCCCTCAAATGAGGCTTTGTTCAGCAGCGGGCTGGTGCTTGTGGGGCAGTAGTTTTGTCCTACGTTGGCGGGGTCGCTCAGGGCGAGCTGGTTCTCGGTCATTACCTGGTTGCCCGTTTGAGCCATGAAGAACTCGTGTGAGTAGCTTACGCGGCTGGGGTCATACTGACCTGTGGTTTTGTCGTAATACTGGTCTTCGTATTTCTTGTTGTTGTCGGAGCCCAGGGCAGTCATGCCGGCAAAGATGAGGTTCTGGAGTTTGAGCATGCCGTTTTTGGCGCTTTCTACGGTGTTGCCCTTGTCGCCGTCAATAATCAGACCGATGGGGAAACCTACGGCAACGGAGTTGATGCAGTTCAGTCGGCTGCTGCGGCGTATTTGCATGGCAGCCTGGAAGAGGCCGAGCTTGGAGTTGTTGTTGGGGTAGAGGCCGCCGGCGTTGATGTAGCTGGAGTTGTTCTGGAAGCCTTCGCTAATGTTTTTTTCCGTGGCCGGACCCACAAAGGTCATGTTGCTGAACAGGGCGGTGGTGTAGGGAGCTACGGCGGCACCGTCGGCGCAGTTGTCGCTCTCGAAGCCGTTGCTCTGCGACTGGTCGGCAATGTGCGGGTCGCGTACGCTCAAACCGAACTGAACCGTACCGCTGAAGCCGTTGTCGGTATCAAAGTCGTCGTCCCAGCCCTTGTAGGCAATAAGATACTTGGCGTTAACCGTTCCGCCGAACCATTCGTAGGAGTCGTCGTTGGAGTAGGATACCTGGATGTGGTCAATGGCAGTGGCGTTGCCTACCGAGCCGATGGTGAAGCCGTTGATTTCCTGGTCTTCCTGGAACGGAGCGCCGGCAAACTCGATGCGGATGTAACGGTAGATACCGCTGTTGTCAGCGTCGTTGTTGCCGCCGTGCTTGGTGCGCGGGCCGCCCTCAATCTGCATCTCCGTCTGGTTGTTCTTGGCGTTTCCGCATACGATCAGTCCGCCCCAGTCGCCCGGCTTGCGGCTTCCGGCCGGCTGTGCCGAGGTCATGACGATAGGAGCCGAAGCCGTACCCTCCATGATGGCTTTTCCGCCCGGTTCCACGATGAGGGCAGCCTTGCTGGCCTTGTCGCCTTTGATAATGGTGCCCGGTTCGATGGTCAGTTCGGCATCCTTGGCCACGTAAACCCAACCTTTCAGGGTGTAGGTGCCTTTTTTGATGGTCTGCTTGCCGGTAAATACGAAATTCTGGTCGCCGTTACCGATTTGCGTGCCTTCGTTGAAGAGGATGCCGGCACTTTGTGCTACGCCGTCGACGATGGTTACGTCAGGGTCGGTTGATGAACTGCCGCCGTTGGAATCTTCTGAGCAGGCTGTGAAGCTGAATACTGCGGCTACCGTCATTCCCAGAGTAGCCATTGAAAACAAATTTTTCTTCATCTTGTATAAATTAGAATAGGTTGATTTTTTGAGGTAGTTAGAAGTTGTAAGTGGCCGACAGGCTGAAGTTACGTCCCGGCTTGTAGCGTTTGGTTACTTCGTCAATTTCCTGAGTGCCGTTGGCATTGCTGATGGTTTCGATTTGCTGGAACTTTACGTATTGGGCCAGCACGTCGCGTATGGCGGCGCTGATTTGCCATTTGCCAATCTTCTTGCTGGCTGTCAGGTCGATGGCGTCGCGCGGCATTTCGTAGGAGTCCGGAATGTTTTTGGTGTCTTCGCTTCCGGTGGTGCCCAGGCTGCGTCCTACGCCGACGATGCGTTTGCCGATGCGGTTGTAGAGAATGGCGGCCGACCACCCGTTGCGGCGTCCCTGGTAGAAGATGCCGGCGTTGATGAGGTAGGGCGACTGGCCCTGCATGGCGCGGTTGCGCTCCTTGCTGCCTTTCTCAAACATCACGTGGCTGTAAATGTAGGAGGCGTTGAGACTCAGGCTGAAGTCGGGCAGACCCATGAAGCCCAGGCTCTTGCGCAGGTCGAGCTCGATGCCGGCGTTATGGGCCGCCTTGGCGTTTTTGTTGGAGTAAATCAGGTTGGTTCCGCCGGCTACGGTGTAGGTCCATTCAATGGGGTTCTTGAAATGTTTGTAGAACACGGCTACCGAAAGCATTTCGCCGGCTGAGGGATACCATTCGTAGCGCAGGTCGAGGTTGGCTATGTAGGCCGGTTTCAGGTCGGCGTTACCCTGCACGTTGCTGGCCAGGTCGAAGTCGTAGAATACTACGGGCGAGAGTTCCCTGAACTCTGGCCGGTTGACCGTACGTCCGGCCGAGAGGCGCACCTGCTGCTTGTCGGTAAGGTGATAGTTGAGGTTGAGCGAGGGGAACAGGTCGTGATAGGTATAGAAGGTGCTGATGGGGCTGGGCTCCGTCTGTCGCGTGTTGGTGATGAGCTCCGTGCGGCTGAATTCGTAGCGCAGTCCGCCGTACACGTCAAGTGCGCCTACCGGAACCGACATGGCTACATATCCGGCCGCCTGTGTGCCGTGGGCCTTGTAGTTGTTCGTGTAGTTGACTTCTTCTTTCATGTAGAGTTTGTCTGCTCCGTAGTTGTCCGGCTGCATGATGTCCGTAATCTGGTCGGTAAACTGGAAACCGCCGGGCAGGGTTGTCAGGTAGGGGTTCCAGGTATAGTAGAAGTCGCGTGTGCGGTAGTCACGTGTGCGGTATTCGGCGTAGGCACCTGCTTTGAGTGTGGGGTTGGTGTGCCACCAGTCATAGCGCCGTTTCCAGTTGGCGGCGGCCGAGGCTATGTGTTCGTCCAGACGGGTAAACTCGCGGTCGGCGCTGTAAAGACCCATGGTCTGGTCCGTACGGTCGTTGAACTCAACGAGCCGGCGGTCGGGCAGCATACGGTTGGCGTAAGCGTATCCCACGTTCCAGTCAATCTGATTGACGTCGGCTACGAGATGTTTGCCAGAGAATTGCGTGTTGTATGTCGTGCGTGAGGAAAAGTAATATTCCTGCGTAATCTGCCGGTCGTTCTGGGCGTTGTAGCCCTGTCGTGCGGTGTAGCGGTTTTTGCCCAGCTGGTTAACCAGGTTTTTCCATTCATATTTCGTACCGTTGTCCATGGCCAGCGTCAGGTTGAGCAGTCCGCCCAGTCTTGACTCCTGCGTGTATTGGTTGTCGGTGCTCTTGCGCAGATAAACGGGTTTGTTGTTCGTCGCGTCGTAGGCACCAAACAGCGAGTTCTCCATGTTCAGGGCCGTGCGGTAGCTGTTGTTGTAGTTCAGTGTGGCCAGCAGGCCGAGGCGCTTGTCGTCCAGTCTTTTCTGGAAGCTGTATACGCCGCCCAGCTTGATGTCGGGCAGCGGGTTGTGGCTTCGTATGCGCCAGTCGTTTGACAGGCCCGTCTGCAGCGGGTCGATGTTGTCCGTGCCGGCATAGGTGGGCAGTGTGGCGTTGAATCCGCCGTTGAGCGGGCGCATCGAGCGGTCGAAGCCCAGAAAGTCAGTACAGCTTCCGGCCGCGTAGCTGAACGGGCGGAACTGCGAACGGTCGTTCACACCCGTGCCCACCGTAATCTGCCAGCCGTTGCGGTCGGGCAGGTCTTTGGTGTTAATCATGATAAAGCCGCCCGTATAGTCAGCCGGATATTCGGCTGCCGGCGACTTGACGATGGCCAGGTTGTCGATTTGTGAACTGGGGATGATGTCGAATGAAAAAGCGCGTGAGTCGGGCTCTGAGCTGGGCACGGCCGCACCGTTTATCCATACATTGTTATATCGTTGCGAAAGGCCGCGTACCATGACAAATTTGCCGTCAACGAGCGAAATGCCCGGAATGCGGCGGATTACTTCCGAGGCGTCCTTGTCCTGCGTGCGGCTGATGAGCTGTGCCGATACGGTGTTTTGCACCACCAGGGCCCGCCGTTCGGCCGTGATGGCCGCCGTTTCGGTATTTTTCTTGCGGCGTGCCACCACCGATACGCTGCCCAGCTGCTGTTCCTGGATGGTCTGTGTGGTGTCGGCAGGAGTCTGTCCTTCTGCCGTGAGGGTAGCGGCCAATAGCAGAGCCGCTGATCCGATAGCTTTTCTGTGTCTGATCATACGAACTTTGTTTACGCTGCAAAGTTCGGCAGATGATGTTGCAAAAGGTAGTCAATCGTGTGTTGCGCAGGTTTTGTTTGTGTTTCAAAACCGTTTCATGCCCGCCCCGGCCGGTCCGGGGCGTCACGCCGGCGGGAGAGGAAGAAAAAAGGCCGGAGATAAGAAAAAACAGGTGCCGGATAAAACAAGCAAAGTGCCGGTTGTTTTTTCTTTCCTCCCGGCAGTTTTTCCGGCACTCGCTTTCGGAGCGGCCGGAGGTCGGCACCGCTGAAAAAGAATAAGGCCGCTTCAGATGTCTGAAACGGCCTTGCTTGTCATTGTTGCGGAGGCTCGACTCGAACGAACGACCTCCAGGTTATGAGCCTGGCGAGCTACCAACTGCTCCACTCCGCGATGTGTTTCTTGTTTCTGTGTGCAAAGGTAATGCTTTTCCACAGAATGGCCAAATAAATTGCGGATTATTTTCGTGAAATTGCGAATGTGACCGTTTCGTTGCCGGTGGTGGAGCGTTCCGTGTTCCTTGTCTTGCAGCGGTGGTAGGCCACCATTAGTCTTGTACAAGGATATAGTTTATTTGGCTTTCTTCGTTGGTGGCTTCCTGTTTGAAGATGACCGGTCGGAGACCGTCGTTGCAACTACACAGATGGCAATGCCTGCTTTGCTTATCCAATCGCCGTAGTAGAACGGCTCTTTCGTTGCGCCGTGGGCCAACGCAAATACATATTGGTAAATCGCTTTCCAAGCCTCGTCGCAAAATCCGTCGGGTTTGGCATAGTCGGCATAAAATACCTGTCCTTCGCGGAGCATCGGGCATGGGGGCAGTCCTGCTGCGCCGTATGCAAAATTACGGAAAAGCCGGTATGGCGGCAATAAAGTCTGTGTTAATTTGAGCCGGGCTTACCCGTTTCGGATAACAATGGCAGGCTTTTTTGCCGGACTGAAACGAAAATTAAGGGGGAAATATTGCCTGCTTGCCGGATTTCGCTTACATTTGTAACAGTTATGGCTGTTTCGAAGACAAGGACACGATTGGTGGATGTGGCGCGAGGGCTGTTTGCCAAGCAAGGGCTGGAGAATACGACGATGAACGATATTGCCGTAGCCTCGGGCAAAGGACGCCGTACGCTTTACACCTATTTCAAGAATAAGGAAGACATTTATTTTGCCGTGATAGAAACGGAGTTGGAGCATCTTTCGGCCCAGTTGTCGGAAGTGGCCAATAAAAGGATGGATTTGGAGGAAAAACTGGTGGAAATCATTTATGTCCATTTGCATTCCATTAAAGAGGTCGTGTTGCGCAACGGTAATTTGCGTGCCGAATTCTTCCGTAATATCTGGATGGTGGAGAAGGTGAGGAAACATTTCGACCAAAAAGAAACGGAGTTTTTCATCGGGGTGTTGAAAGAAGGGGTCGCCTCGGGTGAGTTTTCCATAGAGAATGTGGCATTGGTGGCCGATGTGATGCACTATTGCGTGAAAGGGTTGGAGGTGCCTTACATCTACGGCCGCTTGGGAGAGGGACTGAACAAGGCGGAAACGCGCCGTATGGTGAAGACATTGATACACCGCGCATTGCGGGGAGAACGTTGACAGATAATATATTTAACCATTAAATAATAAATTGATTATGGGATTATTGACAGGAAAGACGGCTTTGGTGACGGGTGCCGCCCGCGGCATCGGCAAGGCCATAGCCCTGAAGTTTGCCGCCGAAGGCGCGAACGTGGCTTTTACGGATTTGGTAATTGATGAAAACGGGCAGGCTACCGAGGCGGAAATCGCCGCTTTCGGCGTGAAGGCCAAAGGCTACGCTTCCAATGCGGCTGATTTTGCACAGACGGAAGAAGTGGTGAAGCAGGTGAAAGAGGATTTCGGTTCGATAGATATTTTGGTAAACAATGCCGGTATCACCAAAGACGGCTTGATGTTGCGCATGACGGAGGCACAGTGGGACGCAGTGATTGCCGTCAACCTGAAGTCGGCTTTCAACTTCATCCACGCTTGTACGCCTATTATGATGCGCCAGAAGGGCGGTTCCATCATCAATATGGCTTCCGTGGTGGGCGTGCACGGCAATGCGGGGCAGTGCAACTATTCGGCTTCCAAGGCCGGTATGATAGCTTTGGCCAAGTCCATAGCTCAGGAGATGGGAGCCAAAGGTATCCGTGCCAATGCCATAGCACCGGGCTTTATCGAGACGGCCATGACGGCAGCATTGTCGGACGACGTGCGTGCGGAATGGTGCAAGAAGATACCTTTGCGTCGTGGC
>OGYL01003531.1_pt1 | contig 10076 bp, 8 predicted proteins | sample 1576541 | NCBI WGS metagenome assembly OGYL01 (sample SAMEA3541551, study PRJEB24748) | human gut metagenome | biome: human gut; feature: human-associated habitat; material: faeces | place: China | collected 2012 | reverse complement strand
CAAAGGTCTCCGACGGCGTCGTAGGCGAGATCGTCTGTAAAGGCGACGCATGTTCCTTGGCTGGATGATCTTTATTCTGCTTGCCGTTGTATTCTATTTCTATTTCTTCTCGGATCTGGATCTGAGAATGTTTAACAAAGACAAAGCGACGCAGACGGATGCACAGCAGACGAACCAGACCGGCTTTTCTTACGAGACAAATGCAAATCTGGATATCAATTCCCTGATTATAGAGTATTATGCAGCGTTGGCGGTTTGCGATCAGGACAAGCTGAAGACCTATGTTACAGATCCAAGCCAGTTCGATGATATGACCGTTTATCAGCAGCGTTCCGCTGTGATCAAGGCATATTCAAATGTGAATTGTTACACGATGCCGGGATACACGGAAGATGCGACACTTGTGTATGTAACAAGCAACTTGAGTATGGCGAACATTACAAGTGTTCCTCTGAATATTAATCAGTTCTATGTTGTGAAAACAGCAGATGGATATAAGATTGATAATTCAGCACATTCGCAGGAAGTTACGAATTACATCGAGACACAGAGTCAGTCAACGGATATTCAGAATCTGTACAAAGCAGTACAGGATAACGTAAACAGTTGTATTGCAAATGATGCGGCATTCGCAGAGTTCTACAATACGATCAGTTCCGGACAATAATAAAAAATAAGGGCTGTTGTTCGTCAACAGCCCTATTATTATATCCATGTATTTTACAAGAAATCATCCGCACCATCTTCGTCTTCGTCCTCATCGGCTGCACGGACATCAATGCCACGTGGCGGAACCGGAGTGGAGAATACGATCTGTGTTTCTGTGTTTCCGTATTTCTGGAGTTGCCCGATGAAAGTATCAAGCTCCATTGTGCTAGGGAAGCATACTTTAATCAACATGGAGTATGCACCGGTAACGCAGTTACACTCCAAAACGTTCGGACATGCTTGGATAAACGGGTAGAATTCCGGTTTCCGTTTTGGATCGAGCGCCATGTTTATAAAGGCTGTAATGTGATACCCGAGAGACACTGGGGCAACACTTGCGTGATAGCCGGAGATGATTCCGCTTTTCTCTAAACGCTCAATACGGGCAGAGACAGCGGGGGAGGAAAGAAATACTTTGCTTGCCAGATGCTTCAATGGATATCTGGCATTTTCCTGTAATAAGTGAAGAATTTTTTTATCAATATTATCCATAATATGCCTCCTTTACACTTTTTCTAAAATTTATAAAGCGATTATACAACTGTTAATATAAAAATGCAACTATAAAATTACAACATTTCCTTCTTTTAAACTGGCAACTTCGGTTTTTACTTTTTCTGCTTCTTCTTTTTTACCTTCTTTCATTAATTTGCCTATTTGGCCGCCGGGAAGCCGACAGGCTGATTGAAGCCGGAAAGGTAACGGTGGATGGAACAATCGCGGATCTTGGAACACGCGTCGGCGATTCTTCAGTTGTTACCTACAATGGAAAGCCGGTACATCTGCATACGAAAAAGGTGATCTATGCATACAATAAGCCGATCGGACAGGTCTGTACATCGAAGGATACTGATCCGGACAGTATCTTCCGGTATGTAGAGTTCCCGGAGCGGGTAAACTATGTAGGACGTCTTGATAAGGATTCGACCGGACTTTTGCTTCTTACAAATGACGGAGATCTGGCAAATGAGATCCAGCGCTCCAGAAACAATCATGAAAAGGAATACCATGTGCGAGTCAACACAGATATCACAGAAGATTTTATTAAGAAGATGTCGGAGGGCGTTGAGATTTTAGATACGGTAACGAAACCATGTAAAGTCAAAAAGACCGGAACGAGAAATTTCTCGATCATATTGACACAGGGATTGAACCGGCAGATCCGGCGGATGTGCGATGCATTGCATGCCGCAGAGCTGATAAGCATTCCGCGCTTCAGCCTCAACGAGTACGCGCCCCTGGTGTTCGGCACCGACAGTATGTGCGCCGCACGCAGTCCTCTGACCTTCGAGGAACTTGACATGGGCTGGGGAACGGTAATCTACTCAACCTCTCTGCCCGAGACAAACACTCCGTCCACGCTCGCACTGAAAGGCGCGCACGACTACGCCATGGTTTATGTGGACGGCCGATACATAGGCCGCACCAACCGCGTTCGCAACGAGACAACAGTCAGTCTGCCGCCAGTGAGCCGCGGCAGTAGGCTCGACATCGTCGTCGAAGGCATGGGACGCATCAACTTCGGCCGCGCCATAAAAGACTTCAAGGGACTCACCGGCGACGTAATCATTATGGCCAATGTAGATGGCGACGACGTGACGTGGAAGCTGAACGACTGGACCATGCGCACCCTGCCCGACTCCTACGACCACGCCCTGCGCGCCTTCACACGCTGCAAGGACGGCGCGTCGATGGGACTGAAGCTCGATTCGCGCGCCGGATACTACCGCGGATTCTTCAATCTGAAGAAGACCGGCGACACGTTCATCAACATGGAAATGTGGGGCAAGGGCCTCGTCTATGTGAACGGACACGCCATCGGCCGCTTCTGGAGCATCGGTCCGCAACAGACTCTCTACGTGCCGGGATGCTGGCTGAAGAAAGGACGCAACGAGATATTGGTGCTCGACGTTACCGGACCGTCCAAGCCTGAGACATGGGGACAGGACCGTCCCGAGCTCGACAAGCTGCAACTGGAGAAGAGCAACCGCCACAACAATCCGGGCGACCGCCCCGACCTCAACTCGGCAACGCCCGCAGCGACGGGCCGGTTCGCACAGAGCCGCGCATGTCAGACCATCAAATTCAACACGCCGGCACGCGGACGCTATCTGGCCATTGAGTGTTCGTCAACCCACGACGGCAGCGAGATGGCGGCAATAGCCGAAATCTACGTGCTGGACACCGACGGACGACGCATCGACCGCAGCTCATGGAGCACGAAGTATGCCGACAGTGAGGACGCCGACAACGGCAACCACACGGGCGACAAGGCGTTCGACCTTCAGGAATCCACATGGTGGAGCACCACCTACGGCGCATCCATGCCTCATCTGCTCGTCATCGACATGGGTGCCGAACAGACCATCGGCGCGCTGGAGTATCTGCCCGCCACCTCGCAGGACGCCGCCGGACTGACCAAGGACTACCGCATATTCGTATATTGACAACGGCATAAGGCCGCACACATGCGGCCATACATGAAACTGAAACAACTAAAAACAGCATATGATAAGAAAAAAAATATTCGTCATGATTGCGTCCATCGTCTCTCTGACAACGGCCACCGCACGCACGGCAGCCGTTAAGGAAAAGGATATGGCCGGCTATCTTTTTGTTTATTTCACAGGCAACGACATAAGCCAGGAGGCCATCTGCTTCGCCCTTAGCAACGACGGACTGTCGTGGCACAAGCTCAACGGCGGCCGCCCGGTGATCGACTCGAAGGTCATCAGCTCCACAGGCGGAGTGCGCGACCCGCACATCCTGCGCGGCGAGGACGGTCATACGTTCTACATGGTGGCCACCGACATGGTGTCGGCCAACGGATGGGACTCCAACCGCGCCATGGTTCTGCTCAAGTCGGAAGACCTCATCAACTGGTCGCACTCCATCGTCAACATACAGCAGACCTACGAAGGACAGGACGATCTGAAGCGTGTGTGGGCACCGCAGACCATATACGACCACAAGGCGGGCAAGTATATGATATACTGGTCGATGAAGCATGGCGACGGACCTGACATCATCTATTACGCATATGCCAACGACTCGTTCACCGGACTTACGGGCGAGCCGCGTCCGTTGTTCATCCCCGCCGACCGCAAGTCGTGCATCGACGGCGACATTGTGTATAAGGACGGAAAATATCATCTGTTCTACAAGACCGAAGGACACGGCAACGGAATAAAAGTTGCCGTAACCAATGAACTGACATCCGGCTGCTGGACCGAAAGCCCTGACTACAAACAGCAGACCGATCAGGCCGTGGAGGGCGCGGGAACATTCAAGTTGTCGGGCGCCGATAAGTACATACTGATGTACGATCTTTATACAAGCGGCCGCTACCAGTTCACCGAAACCACCGACCTGGAACATTTCCGCGCAATAGACAGCAAGGTTACGATGGACTTCCATCCGCGCCACGGCACAGTTATGGCCGTCACACGCGACGAGATGAAGCGCCTCACCGACAAGTGGGGACTTCCCGAAGGCGTCACCATTCCGCGCAACCCAGTACTCACCGGATTTCATGCCGACCCTGAGATTCTCTATTCCGAACAGACCGGCCGCTACTACATCTACTCCACTACCGACGGCGTGCCGGGCTGGGGCGGCGCTCATTTCACTGTGTTCGAGTCGTCCGACACCCGCAACTGGACCGAAGCGGGCACCGTGCTAGACCTGAAGGCGGGCGACGCCGTGTGGGCCGACGGCAACGCATGGGCACCGTGCATCATCGAGAAAAAGATAAAAGGCCGGTACAGATATTTCTTCTATTACAGCGGAAACTCCAAGGACGGCAAGGGCAAACAGATAGGCGTGGCCACAGGCGATACACCCACAGGACCGTTCAAGGACTCAGGCAAGCCGATGATAACCGATTCGCCGGTGGGCCACGGACAGCAGATAGACGTCGATGTGTTCACCGATCCGGTGTCGGGAAAATCATATCTGTACTGGGGCAACGGCTACATGGCCGGCGCTGAGCTCAACAAGGACATGATGTCGATAAAGAAAAAGACTCTCACGGTGATGACTCCGCAGGGCGGAACGCTTCAGGATTACGCCTACCGCGAGGCACCGTATGTGTTCTACCGCAACGGAATATATTACTTCATGTGGTCGGTCGATGACACCGGTTCGCCCAACTATCATGTGGCTTACGGCACATCGCGCTCGCCGCTCGGCCCGATAGAAGTGGCCGAACAGCCGGTGGTGCTCAGCCAGAAGCCTGAGCAGGGCATATACGGAACGGCACACAACTCGGTGATATGCCTGCCGGAAAGCGACGAATGGCTCATCGTCTATCACCGCATCAACCGCAACTATCTGAACGACTCGCCGGGAACGCACCGCGAAGTGTGCATCGACCGTCTGGAATTCAACGCCGACGGCACCATACGCCCGGTTGTTCCGACACCCTGAATCGCCGCCGCATCAGCAGTACACACACCTCTTCACTGACCAGAAAACCGCCACACACCGCACCAAAATGCACAAAACGCCACAACTGCGCACTGTGATGACAATAAAATAAGCGAAAAAGCATGAGGTATTTGTTTTTTTCGTATCTTTGCACCAAGAATTTTAAGCAAATCACAATAAGGATTATTCCGTTGTGAAAACATCAGGTATGCCCATCGACCTTAACGGTGGGCACTTTTCATGAAATGCCGGCAGCGGCGCCGGTATGTCTTTATAAATCAGGAAATAACAATTCATTCTTCCCATAAACATTATGGAACATACAATCAACGACTTTGAAATAATGGCTCCCGTGGGCTCACGCGAAAGTCTGGCGGCTGCCATACAGGCCGGAGCCGACTCGGTTTATTTCGGCGTGGAACAGCTCAACATGCGATCGCACTCGGCAAACCACTTCACCATCGACGACCTGCACGAGATTGCCGCCACCTGTGCCGAGCACAGCATAAAGAGTTATCTCACGGTGAACACGATAATCTACGGCGAGGACATCGACACAATGCATCAGATAATCGACGCAGCACACGAGGCGAACATCACCGCAGTGATAGCCAGCGACGTGGCCGTGATGACCTACTGCAACAAGAAAGGCGTGGAGGTGCACCTCTCCACACAGCTCAACATAAGCAATGTCGAGGCACTGAAGTTCTACGCCCAGTTTGCCGACGTGGTTGTCTTGGCACGCGAACTCAACATGAACCAGGTGGCTGAGATACACCGCCAGATAGAGGAACAGGACATACGCGGACCGAAAGGCGAACAGGTGCGCATAGAGATGTTCTGCCACGGAGCGCTGTGCATGGCCGTGAGCGGCAAGTGCTACATGAGTCTCGACAACACGGGACGCTCCGCCAACCGCGGCGAATGTATGCAGATATGCCGCCGCTCGTACACCGTGACCGACAACGAGACGGGCTGTCAGCTCGAGATAGACAACAAGTACATCATGAGTCCGAAGGACCTGAAGACCATACGTTTCATCGACCGTATGATGAAGGCCGGCGTGAGGGTGTTCAAGATTGAGGGACGCGCACGCGGACCGGAGTATGTATATACCGTGGTGAAGTGCTACAAGGAAGCCATCGCCTCCGTTCTCGACGGCACGTTCACCGAAGAGAAGAAGGACGCATGGGACAAACGCCTCGCCACCGTGTTCAACCGCGGATTCTGGGACGGCTACTATCAGGGCCAGCGTCTGGGCGAATGGAACAAGAACTACGGCTCTAACGCCACCGAGCGCAAGGTTTACGTGGGCCGCGGCGTGAAATACTTCTCCAAGCTCGGCGTGGCTGAGTTCTCCTGCGAGGCCTGCGAGTTCTCCGTGGGCGACAAGATGCTCATCACAGGTCCTACGACAGGAGTGATGTATGTCACCGTTGAGGAGATTCACGACGACACTCACGCCGTGCAGACAGCGCAGAAAGGCACGCGCGTGTCGTTCCGTGTGCCTGACAAGGTGCGTCCGAGCGACAAGCTGTATAAATTGGTAAAGGTGGAAAGAAAAGACTGAGCGGAACCGCCAGCACTCCATGACATAAGAATGCACGCGCCGTTATGCCCTCACAGGCAGCGGCACGTGCATTTTCGTTTCCGGTTTTTCACGTCGCGGGAACGTATCTTTTTAATGATGTACATACATATACAGATATCTATTGTTTTGATTCTCTACAATACACATATCCTCGCGCACATTCCGCCCGAAACTATTCTGCCATGAAAGATAATACGTCCGGCTGTTCATCATGGATATACCGAAACCCGTAAACAGCCTCTCGCGCCGCTCTCAATCCCGCCCGCACCGCGCAGGTTTATGCAAATTCATTTTAACATACGTTCACTTTCGGAGAAATCAATTTAACTTTTCATTTTTCTCATTACAGAAAAAAGCGGAACGGAAAAGACGTCCTGAATACCCCGTTCAGACCGGATGACGAGGCGGTTTTGAGCAAACTGTTTTGCGAAAGAGCCTATTTCAGGGTGCGATAAAGCCTCTTTCGGAGCACGATATAGGCTTTATCACCACACGAAAGAGCCCATTTCATAACCTGAAATGGGCTCTTTTGCAAGACGGAATAATATCGATTGAAATATGATATTCCGTAAACCGTTGATTGTCAATATATTATGAAAAGTACGGATTTTCGCGTTTTTTCGGGCGAAACGGCTCTCGATACGCTCCGAAGCGATTTTTCCGCGGTTTCTGCCGCGATTATTTAACATCTCCGGCTCCGTTTTTCGTTTTTTTATATTTCGGCACTTGACGTCTGCATGTCATCAAGTTCATTCCGTAAGCAGACACGCAGCGTGCTCCGCAAAAGACCGTCACTTACCCAATTTTCCCGTGGTCCACAGCAGATAGACCATGCAGACGAGCAGCGGAATGAGGCCTGCCACCTGCCCGAAAGCGTCGGACAGCATACCCATGAAGGGCATTACGACCGCTCCGCCCGACACTCCCATCACCATGAGCGCCGATATCTCGTTGGCCTTGGCGGGCTTGTGCTGGAGCGCGTAGGAGAAGATGATGGAGAAGACGTTTGCACACGCGAAGCTCACAACGACGATGAGCACCGACAACAGCCACAACTCGTGCACGAAAAGCATTGCCACGAACGCCACAATGGCCACCACCATGCTGACGCGCATGAAGCGTTTGCCGGCAATCCTGGCAAGGATGAACGTGCCGGCGAAGGTGCCGACGGTCTTCGCTACGAAGTAAAGGCTCGTGCCCAGTCCTGCCTCGCTCAGCGGCAGACCGGCTTTCTCCATGAGCAGTTTGGGGATGCTCGTGTTCAAACCCACGTCGATGCCCACGATGGCGAGGATGCCGATGAAAAGCAGAAGTATGATTTTGTCGGTGAACAACGACACCGCCGAGCGGAAACTCGCGGTCTGTCCCTTCTCCGGAGTGTCGCGCTCGATGGTCAGCAGGAGCCACACTCCCGCCAGTATGGTGACAATGGCATAGGCCGCGAATATGAGTTTCCAGTTGCCGAAGAACGATGCCGCCACACCGGCTATCACCGGACCGAGGAACGAGGAGATGGCTTTAACAAACTGACCGAGCGTCAATACGCTTGCCACTCTGTCGCCGGCGACCACCTGAGTCACCATAGGGTTGAGCGACACTTGCAGTATCGTATTGCCTATTCCCAGCAGGGCGAAGGCCATGAGCGCACAGGTGAAGCTGTAGGACAACAGCGGCATTATCATTGCCACGGCCGTCATGGCCATCGACAGCAGCACTGTGTTGCGACGGCCTATGCGACTCATCATTATGCCCGTGGGTATGGAGCACACCACAAACCACAGGAACACCATCATGGGAATGAGATTGGCAAGCGTGTCGGACAGCATGAAGTCCTTCTTCACATAGTTTGTGGCAATGCCTACCACATCGACAAAGCCCATGACAAAGAACCCGAAAAGAATCGGGAAAAGCCTCAGCCACGAATATTCACTGTTCTTTCCCATAGCGTCTTAGTTTTTAACAGTCTTGTCCATTATCACTTCCAACTTGCCGCCCTTCACCACATCGCTGAACGGCAGGTGCACTCCGTCAATACGTTTGCCGTTGAGCACATAGCTGTTCACATAGGCATCGCTGCCCGTGTTGCCCTCGGTGGTTATCGTGAATGTGCGGCCGGGATAATATTTTCTGTTGAGATGTATGGTTATCTTGTCAAACAGAGGTGTTCCAAGGCTGAACGACGGGTTGATGTCGGTGAGTCCCTTCACGTCGAACAGACCCATTGACGAAATGACATACCACGCTCCGAGCTGGCCCTGGTCTTCGTCCTGACCGTAGCCGTAGCCGTGTATGCCGTCTGTTCCATAGAATTCGTTGAGTATGGCGCGCACCCATTTCTGCGTGAGCTCGGGGCGGCCGGCCTCGTTGAACAGCCACGATATGTGCAGACACGGCTGGTTGCCCTGATTATACAAGGTCTGAAGACCGGCAAACGCGCCCACTTCAGTTCCGCCGCTGAATATCTTTTTCTGCGATAGGGTGAAGATACTGTCGAGCCGCGCGTTGAATACGTCCGCACCGACCTTTGCCACAAGTCCCTTCACATCGTGGGGAACATAGAACGTGTATTGCCATGCGTTGCCCTCCTGGAAACCGCGCCACACCTCCATCGGGTTGAAGTTATCGATAAACTTGCCGTCGGCCTTCTTCGGACGGATGAAGTCGCACGACGTGTCGTACAGTCTTTCCCATCCTTTGGAGAGATACATCAGCCGGTCATAATTCTTTTTGTCGCCGATGCTCTTCGCCCACTGCGCCATCACCCACGCGCTGTAAGAGAACTCCAGTGTGTGCGATGCCGAGAACGAATAGGTGTCGGCGTTCTCCTCTCCGCGGTCGCGGTGGGGCACATATCCGTATTTCAGGAAGTCGGCCGTGGTGGCCTTACCTGCTCCCAACGGTCGGTTCTCGCCGTCGAGCTCGTTTTTCAGACAGTCTCCAGATTCAGCTCGCCCTTGCCGCCGTACAGCTGTCCCAGCAGGGGCAGCTCCAGATATTTGGCGTCAAAGTAGGCCTTGGCGCTCTCGTCCCACGCGTTGGCCACGCCCACCATTTTGTCCGGGGCGATAGCGAACACCACCATCTGCGCCAGAGGGCCGGACACGGCGATCCTCCGGATGTCGGCGGGCACCGTGACCTCACGGCCGCAGGAGTCCGTAAACACGCGGGTGCTCTCCGTCTGCGTACCCTCGTCCGCTGCGTCCGGCTGCTGCTTCTGGCCGCAGGCGAACAGGCTCAGGCTCATGACCAGCGCCAGTACCAGCGCCAGCAGCCTCTTTGCGTTTTTCATCTGTTTTCTCCTTCTTTCATTGTAAATGCAATTATTCCAAAGCGGCGGACGCCGGGCAGC
>OGYL01003529.1_pt1 | contig 10081 bp, 10 predicted proteins | sample 1576541 | NCBI WGS metagenome assembly OGYL01 (sample SAMEA3541551, study PRJEB24748) | human gut metagenome | biome: human gut; feature: human-associated habitat; material: faeces | place: China | collected 2012 | reverse complement strand
CCCCACTGCTGCCTCCCGTAGGAGTCTGGGCCGTGTCTCAGTCCCAATGTGGCCGATCAACCTCTCAGTCCGGCTACTGATCGTCGCCTTGGTAAGCCGTTACCTTACCAACTAGCTAATCAGACGCGAGCTCATCTTTCAGCGATAAATCTTTGATAATCAAATCATGCGGTTCAATTATGTTATGCGGTATTAACGATCGTTTCCAATCGGTATCCCCCTCTGAAAGGCAGATTGCTCACGTGTTACTCACCCGTCCGCCACTAGATCAGAAAAGCAAGCTTCTCTTCTCTCGTTCGACTTGCATGTGTTAAGCGTGCCGCCAGCGTTCGTCCTGAGCCAGGATCAAACTCTTAATTAAAGTTGTATATCAAAAGCATCTCTGCTCTTGTTATCCTGTTTCAGTTCACTTCACTGAACGTACATTTCTTTTACGTCTTTATGTTAGACCTTTAATTCTTTTTCTCAAAAGAATCTCTCAAGGGTTTCGTACTATTCGTCTTTGTTCAATTTTCAAGATGCTGTTTCGTTACACTCTTTTGTGTCGTGCAACTTTTACATTATATCACACTTTTTATCTTTTGTCAACCCCTTTTCTGAAGTTTTTTCAAAAAAGTTTTTTGACTTTCGATTTTTTCGTGCTTTCTAATGTGCTGTCTTAAATCAGCTTATCTATTATATCATATTAGCTAAGCTTTGTCAAGACTTTTCTTTGTGAATTCTTTATGAATTCGTTTGAACTCTTTTGCGAAGTTCTTTTCGAGCTACTCCTTAGGTCTCTTCTGTTCTCCCGAACCTTTTACCTTCGTTTCGCTTCTCTCTTTATCGCTCTCTCTCGAGGCGACTTGTTTATTTTATCACTTTTATGCCTTTTTGTCAAGCGTTTTATACCGTTTCTATGTTTTTTATAGATATTTTCATTATTTTGCACAGAAACAGTACAAAACTTACACAATATTGACGATTAGAAGAACGTCGAATATATCTTTGACTCGCCTACACTATAAACTACCCCGTCATCGAACGCAAATACAACTGTTAGAGTAAATGTACCCTTGCTGTCTGTAAAAGCGCCGTTATCCGAATGTACAGTAAGCGTTCTGCATTCATTAGTATAATTAACACCGAATGTCTTATTCACTTCCTCTATAGTCGATCCAGTCTTTATTCCGCCTATAGAGAACTCAGGACAGTTATCCAAAAACAATCCCATGACATCACAATCGCTTGCTTTCGCTTCCTCATAAGTGTTATTGTCAATTGTCATGCTTCCTGAATATCCTGTTGCACCATTACTGAAAAAAGTTTCCATATCATCTTCCGCTATCACATAATTTTTCGGGTCAACGCTCTCAGAATAACCACTTAGACCTGCCGCCCAAAGACCCATATCCGCTACATCACTATACTTTGCAGGGAATGCAAATGCCCTGCCCTTTAATGTCATATCAAAAAGCCTTTCGTCCTGCACATATATCTCAGGGTATACAGGGTCTTTTTCATCGAACTCTATAGGGTCTTTCGTTTCATCTTTGGACGATGTGGTTTCCGCTTTGCTGTCGTTTGCATTACTATCTGTATTTTCTGTATTACTATTGTCTGAAATAATTCCGCCATTGTTGTCACTTATGTGGTCATTGTCTGCTATCTGCCTATTTCCACCCGTATTGTTGTTTGTATTGGGCGTATCGTCTGTCTTGCTGTTGTCGATCTTTGAATCATGTGTACTGTCGGCAATGCTGTCCTCTGTTTCGCCACCAGCTACTGTCTGATTTCCGTCAGAGCCGTTCCCATTTCTATTTATAAGGTCAGGCGACCAACTGTCATTGTACTGCACTGATGAACTGCCGCTTGTCTTTATGCTGTTTTTATCAGTTTTGCTGTCGGATAAAAACAGACCTGCTCCAACTGCCACGCACAGTGCCGCCGCACATACTCCGCCTATCCACATAGGTTTCCTGCTTACCACCGCAGTATTTTTGAGCTTATTTTTCAGCTCCTCGACCTGCTCTTCATCAGGCTCTATCTGTTCTTTCATGCCTCTGAAAAATTCCTTATTCATAGAAATATCCTCCTTTCAGCTTTTCTTTCAACATTTCTCTTGCCCTTGTAAGCTGCATTCTCACCGTTCCACTACGTACTTTCATTATCTTTGCTATCTCATCAGTAGACACCTCTTCAAAATAGTAAAGATAGACCACCATTCTGTATTTTTCAGGCAGTTCCGTTACAGCACAGAAAACATCATTTTCCTCACGGCTTCTGAAAAAGCTTACCTCTTCCTTTCTTTCTTCAAGGGGAACTGTACGCCTGCGCCAGCTTGACAATGTTATCTTTTTGCACTGATTGAGAGTAGTCCTGATAAGCCAGAACTTCTCCTCATCATTGTCCTTGACTGTTATCCCCTTTCGATAAGCTGCAAGAAACACTTCCTGAAAAACATCGTCTGCATCTGCTTTTGAGCCAAGACGTGCTATAGCGATTCCATAAACGGTACTTTTATATTTATCTATAAGCCTGTCTATCTCTGAAGGCGTATTTTTCAAATTGACGTCCATTTGATCACCCCTTTATAATAAATACTTTTTCTCTCCCGAAATGTCACAAAAAAATAAAATTTTTTTTCAAAAGCCGCCTGAGCATATGCCCAGACGGCTCCACTTTCTTTAGAACAATCCCTGCTCCTCTGCAGCAGACGGCACATATTCCTCGTTCTCGATTATATAGTCCACCACTCTGCAATAGAAATCTGTAGGATTCATCTGAATTTTCGATTTTATATAATTTGCCTGCTCCTGATCAGGTGCGTAAAGAGTTATGTCCATAAGCACCATATCATCGTCACAGCAGCGGCAATGCACGTTATAACCACGCTTTGCAGGCTTTATATCAAAGCTTACGTCACGATCGTTTTTAAGCTTGACGAACAGTCTTAGACCTGCCGCATATATCTTATCTCTAAAACTTTTCGGCACAAGTTTTTTGAATTTCTCAGCGCCCTCAATGCCCTTTTCAGTGAGCCGATAGTAATTCGTGCCTTCTATTTCCGCAAGCTCCAGCGTGCCGTTTTCCAACATTCTGCTGACAGCTTCCGTATATACAAAATAGTTCACAACGCCCTCGCCCGTTGCTATCTCTGTCAGCTGATTAGGCGTACAAAGCTGATTTATCTGACCCAGAAAATAAGCCAGAAGTATTTGAACCTCATACACGTCGGAAATGTTCTTCATGTTCTCTGATATATGAGCCTCAGGATTTTGTACCAAGCTATCAATCCTCCTTTGGAAATTTCTCTAAAAATTTGGGTATTCAAGCATATGATTGAGCAAAGCTATATTAACAGCCGCCTCAACACATGGCACAGCCCTTGGAACAACACAAGGGTCGTGTCTGCCCTTTACTTCGAGAGTTTCATTTTTCATAGCTGAATAGTCCACAGTTGCCTGCGGTCTTGCTATTGACGGAGTAGGCTTGAAAGCAACTCTAAGTGTGATAGGCATACCAGAAGCTATTCCGCCCAGTATTCCGCCGTGATTGTTTGTCTTTGTCACAACGTGACCCTTATCATTTACATAGAACTCATCATTGTTCTCCGAACCTGTCATTTCCGCCACCTTAAAGCCTGCACCAAACTCCAGACCCTTTACCGCAGGGATACCGAAAATAAGCTGAGCTATAGAGTTTTCAAGTCCGTCAAAGATAGGCGAGCCAGATCGGAAGAGCGGGAGCCGATACCGGCTGGAACATTGATAGCGATACATTCTATAATTCCGCCAACGCTGTCCTTATCCTTTCTTGCCTTGTCTATCTCCTTTATCATTTCGTTGCCCTGAACGTCGATAATAGTCGGGAACTCTTTCTCACGAACTTCCCTTATCATATCCTTAGTGGTATTTATAGGGTCAAAAGCCTTATCCTTTATGCCATGGATCTCTGCGATATGAGCACCTACATAGATACCTCTTTTTTCAAGTATCTGACCTGCCACTGCTCCTGCAAAGCATAGGGGCGCAGTAAGTCTGCCTGAAAAATGTCCGCCGCCTCTAACATCATTGAAGCCTCTGTATCTCAATGCACCTGTATAATCAGCGTGACCTGGTCTTGCAAGCCTTGAAAGATTTGAATAATCCTGTGAATGCTGGTCTGTATTTGCTATAAGCGCACAAAGAGGAGTACCCGTAGTCTTGCCGTTAAAATAGCCAGACATTATCTGCGGCATATCCTTTTCTTTTCTCTGTGTAGAGGTCTTGTTCTGCTTAGGCGCTCTTCTTGCCATAAATTGATATATCTTGTCAAGGTCGATGCTCTCCCCCGGCGGTACATTATCCATAACAACACCTATTGCAGGGCCGTGGCTCTCACCGAAAACGGTAAAGCCTATATTGTTGTTCCATGTTGATGACATTTTACTTCCTCCTGTCAGCTTATAAAGCCTGTATAAATAACGGCAGATACCCGCCAGATCAGTACAAATTTTTGTACTAGCCCACGTTAAGGCTCACGGCTTATCTCTCCTCCGATGCTCTCATATACCTCAAAGAAATCGGGATATGACTTGCTGACGCACTCCGCACCGTTTATCTTCAGTGGTGAAGTACATCTTGTGGCAGCCACCGCCATTGACATTGCGATCCTGTGGTCGTTGAAGCTGTCAACCTCTCAGCCATTCAGTGAGCCAACGCCCTCTATCCCCAATCCGTCCTCAAGCTCAGTTACCTTTCCGCCAATTGCGTTAAGGCACTGTGAGATAGCCGAAAGCCTGTCGCACTCCTTTATCCTAAGACGTGCGGCATTTCGTATATAGCTTTTTCCCTCGCAGAAGCCTCCAAGTACTGTAAGAACAGGCACAAGGTCGGGTATATCCGAACAGTCGAGGTCAAAAGGCCGCAAGCCACCATTTTTATTATACACTATTTTCTCGCATATTTCAACAATTTTTTTATCTCCCTGAAAAGATTTTTCAGAAAGCCCTTCGATATCAATATCACTGCCCAAAGAATTTGCCACCTTGAAGAAAGCCGCCTGAGAATAATCCCCCTCAACTCTGCCGCTGAAAGGCATATAACGCTGACCGCCCTTTACAAAATATCCGTTCTCTGTTTCCTCCACCTGACAGCCATGCTCTCTCAAAGTGCCGAGAGTTATGTCAACATATGGCTTTGACTCCAAATGAGAAGTGAGTATTATCTCGCTGTCCTCCTCAAGAAGCGGCAGAGCAAACAGAAGCCCTGTGATAAACTGTGAGGATATTCCACCATCAACATAGAACTTGCCCCCTGTGAGCTTTCCATTAGTGGAAAAAGGCATAGTGTTGTTGTATTCAAAGCTTACGCCATGTTTCGGAAACTCATCAAGATATGGTGTGATAGGTCTTTGCGGAAGCCTGCCCCTGCCGATGAACTGAGTATCCACCCCAAGCGCACAAGCAACAGGTATGAGAAATCTCAGCGTTGAGCCGCTCTCACAGCAATCCAAAACTGCACTCTCAGGAATATCCTTTATGCCCTCTATCACAGCCTTATCGCCGTCAAAATCTATTTTCGCCCCAAGCGCCCTCATGCAATCCATAGTCGCAAGGATATCCACCGAGGGATAAAGATTTGTTATCTCAGAAACGCCGTTTGACAGCGCCGCCGCTATCACCATTCTGTGTGCAACGCTTTTTGAGGGCGGAACTGTCACCTGTCCGCTGAGTTTTTTCGGAAATACAGTTATGTTCATCGCTATCCTCCGTTACATCTCTGTGATTATTTCAGCTATCTGCTCCTCGGATATCTCTTTGCCGTACTGATTTTCACCGAAGCACATCATCTCGCCTATTTCTTTTTGGAAAACAAATCTCAGCTTTCCGTCACGGACCTTTTTATCTGTATAAAGCTTTTTCACAAGAGCCTTTCTGTCAATATAGTCAGGTATTTTTGTAGGAAGCTTTGCCCTTTCAAGAAGCTTTTCCACACGCTGTTCATTTTCATGGGATATAAAGCCAAGCTTCTCGCCCAATCTTGACTGTGCCACCATACCGATAGCTACAGCTTCGCCATGATATAGTCTATAATCAGACACAGTTTCGATAGCTCTGCCAACAGTGTGGCCGAGATTAAGCACCTCTCTCAGACCCGACTCTCTCTCGTCTTTCATTACCACTTTGTACTTGACTTCGCAGTTTTTCTTTGCGATATACTCGCAGGCTTCACCGTCACATTCAAGCACCTTTTCCACGTTTTTTTCAAGATACTCAAACAGCTCCTTATCACCAAGACAGCCGTGCTTTATAGTTTCCGAAAGGCCGCTTGAAAGCTGTTTTTCAGGCAGAGTTTTCCATGTGTCTATGTCGAGATAAACTTTCTTGGGCTGATTGAACAGACCTATAAGATTTGTAGCAAGTGGCGTATCAACGGCAGTTTTTCCGCCCACAGAAGCGTCAGCCGCCGCAAGGAGCGTTGTGGCATAATTCACAAAAGGCACTCCTCTGCCGAATGTTCCTGCAACAAAGCCTGCCAGGTCTGTGACAACTCCGCCGCCAACGGCTACCACACAGCAGTCACGGCGAAAGCCTTTTTCAAGCATAGAGTCCTCAACAAACTCTTTCATCTGCCTGGTTTTGGACTTTTCTCCCTCAGGTATTACAAAAAGCTCGGCTTTCAGACCTGCGGCGTTGAGCCTGTCGTAAATATCTCTGCCATAGAGATCCACAACGATAGAATCCGTCACAATGGCAAATTTCTTTGTCTTCCCCACTAGACCGCCTTTAAAGTCGCTGACCAGCGTATCCTGCAATTTTCTGCCTATTTCTATATCATAAGAATCGTCCACGACCCTTTTAAGCTCGCAGTTGAATTTCATTAATATCAAAACCTTTCAGTACAATTTTTTACACAGCTATCATAAAAGCCTAATTGCCGTCTGAGCATTTCTCGGCGTCTATCGCAAGTGCAATGAGCAATCCTGCCAAAGCATTGCTGTCGTCATAAACGTCTATGACATAGGTATCAGTAAGGTGCAAAAGCTCCTTTGACACATACATTATCTGTTCAGCACCGCTATAAACGGAATAGTCCCAGCCGAAAATATCACCGTCCACTCTCCAGCCGCAGAAATCTATATGGAACTTTGGCTTGAAAAAGGTGAACTCTTTCTTTATACAGCCCATATACTCTCCGCCTATGTATATCTCAAAGGTAGGGAATAATTTCAGCACCTTTTCTTTCAGCACGCCGACCTTGTTTCCCATGTTGTCGTATATCTCCAGCAAGTGACCCCATGCGAGTCTGCCTTTTACGCTGAAAACTGCGTTGCCGTATTCGTCGCACACATCATAGCTGTCAAACCATGAAAACAGCCTTTGTTTAAGCACCAGTTTCATCGTCCTTCCTCCCTTGTACTTTATCCATTTACAGTTCTAAAACATTATACCACATAACTGAATATTTGTAAAGAAAAAGAGGTGCGAAAACACCTCTTTTTCAATGTCTTGTTTATTCGTTTACATCAAGAGGCTTGCCCATGAACTCGGAAAGTGCCTTAACTTTCTTCATTGTTTCAGCGAACTGTGCAGGAGTAAGTGACTGCGCACCATCGCTCCATGCGTTCTTAGGGTCGTTGTGTACCTCTATCTCAAGTGCGTCACAGCCTGCTGTTACAGCGCAAAGTGCCATTGGCTCGACCAATGAAGCGATACCTGTAGCGTGGCTAGGGTCGATAGTGATAGGAAGATGTGTTTTCTGCTGGAGCAGAGGAACGGCTGAAAGATCGAGAGTATTTCTTGTGGCAGGCTCGAATGTACGGATACCTCTCTCACAAAGGATAACGTTCTGATTGCCCTCAGACATTATGTACTCAGCGGACATGAGAAGCTCCTGAAGTGTTGATGAAAGTCCTCTCTTGAGAAGAACTGGCTTGTCGCTTCTGCCGAGAGCCTTGAGAAGTGTGAAATTCTGCATATTTCTTGCTCCTACCTGAACAACGTCAACGTCAGCAAAGCAGTCAAGATCAGAAAGATCCATGATCTCAGTAACGATAGGCAGACCTGTTATCTTTCTAGCCTGAATAAGAAGGTCGATGCCCTCCTTGCCAAGACCCTGGAATGAATATGGTGAAGTTCTTGGCTTGAATGCGCCACCTCTGAGCATTGTTGCACCTGCTTCCTTTACAGCGATAGCAGTTGTGATTATCTGCTCCTCAGTTTCAACAGAGCAAGGACCTGCAATGACCTGAAGCTTTCCGCCGCCTATCTTTCTGCCTGCAACGTCGATAACAGTATTATCAGGGTGGAACTTTCTGTTAGCATTCTTGTAAGGCTCCTGAACACGCTGTACATTTTCAACACATTCCTTAGCCTGAACTGCTTCTATATCGATCTGAGTTGTGTCGCCAATAAGACCGATAACATTTGAATGAACGCCCTCTACCAGATTCGTCGATACGTGGAACTGGTCGAGCCAGTTCAAAAGCTCTTCTACCTGTTTTTCCTGTGAATTGTTTTTCAATACGATGATCATGTTACTTTCCTCCGAAAATCAAATTTGTATAGGCAATAAAAACAGCCGTGACATTCTTTTACAAGAAAGCCACGGCTTATAATAAACGCATATATAAAAACAGAAACTTCTCTATACGCCTATTCTGATCTCGTCGCTTTCTTCACACGCCAAAAAAACTCGAAGCCATAAAAGTAGCTCAAGCTCATAAAGAAGTATGTAAAGACTGCAGACATGATAACAGTAGACATATTCTGTTTTTTCCTTTCGATTTATTTGTTATTGCTAACCACGATTATTATACTCTTACAGGCAGGGCTTGTCAATAGTCCTGCCGAGAGTTTACATTTTTTTAACGTTTGAAAAACACTTTATTCTTCATTTTTTACCTTATAGCTTTCCACAAGATGATAGACCTTGATATCCACAAGAGCGTCAAGAACGATACCCTCAGCGGTATAATCCTCGCTGAATATCCTGCCCTCCTGCCTTATGGTATTCACAAGACCCGCCTTGTCAAAAGGCAAAAGAAGCCTGCATCTTACGCTGTTTTCGGGTAATGCCTTTTGTATAGCCGCAAGCAGGCTGTCAATGCCTGTGCCGTTTTTGGCACCGCTTCACCTGATGTGTCAAGCTCGTTTATATAAGGCACTTTGTCGCACTTGTTGAACACTGTCACCACAGGTATTCCCTCACAGCCAAGCTCTTTGAGCAGTTCAAGGGTAACTTTTGCCTGTTCCTCGCAGTCATCAGCCGAGGCGTCGCACACATGGATTATAACGTCCGCACTTGCCGCCTCTTCAAGAGTGGATTTGAAAGCTTCCACAAGCTGGTGCGGCAGACGTCTGATAAGTCCTACCGTATCAATAAGCGTCACCGACCTGCCGTCAGGAAGCTCTATAGCCCTTGATGTTGTTTCCAAAGTCGCAAAAAGCTTGTTCTCTGCAAGCACGCCCGCTTCTGTAAGATAATTAAGCAGTGTGGATTTGCCCACGTTTGTATAGCCCACTATCGCCGCTGTAAGAACACCGTCTTTCTTGCGACGTTTTCTCATAAGCCCACGACGCTTCTCTATCTCCTTAAGCTCGTCTGAAAGTGCCGCAATACGTGTTCTGATGTGTCGCTTGTCAGTTTCAAGCTTCGACTCACCAGGACCTCTTGTGCCGATACCACCGCCAAGACGTGACATATTAGTTCCCATGCCTGCAAGCCTTGGAAGTCTGTATTTGTTCTGTGCTATCTCTACCTGCAATCTGCCCTCACGAGTAGTCGCACGCTGAGCAAAGATATCCAGTATGAGCATAGTTCTGTCGATAGTGAAAACGCCGCACACGTCCTCGATATTTCTTATCTGCGTGGCTGTAAGCTCGCAGTCGAAAACTATCCTGTCAATATTTTCATTTCTGCATATCTCAGCCATTTCTTCAAGCCTGCCTGAGCCTATGCATAAAAGTTGAATATCGGAAATTGCAAAGAAGCTTTTTCTGGCGGAATGCAGAAGACTCTCAGTGGCATGAGATAGGAAAACTCCAAGATACATGCTATTTAAGCAGCGAAGGACTGAAAAAAGGAAAGCGGTTTACTGGAGCGGTTCTTGGAGTTTA
>OGYL01003525.1_pt1 | contig 10089 bp, 7 predicted proteins | sample 1576541 | NCBI WGS metagenome assembly OGYL01 (sample SAMEA3541551, study PRJEB24748) | human gut metagenome | biome: human gut; feature: human-associated habitat; material: faeces | place: China | collected 2012 | reverse complement strand
AATGTAGTGGCCGACGGCGGCATCAAGACTTGCTCTCGGCTGGCATCGGGCTTCTGTGGGGGCTTCGGTGCGGATACAAAAAAGGCGGTCTCGCCGACCGGCTGTCCACGGCGACCCTGATTGTCCTCAACGCCGTACCCACGTTTTTGATTGGACTGGGACTGATGATCGTGTTCTGCTTTCAAAACCGGTGGCTACCCTATACCGGGCTCAATTCTCCGGAGGCTGTGCGTGGAACGGCGGGGTATGTATGGGACAGAGCGCTGCATCTGCTGCTGCCGGTCGTGACGTTGACACTGGCGGCGCTTCCCAGCCGGTATCTGCTGGTGCGCAACATGGCGGCAAGCGCGTCGGACGGAAAGGACATTTTGTACGCAAAGCAGCGGGGACTTCCGGACAGAGTCATCCGCCGGGAGTATCTCCTGCGCTCGATTGCGCAGCCGTTTCTCACGATGCTCGGCATGAGCGTGTCGCTCTGCGTGGGCGGCTCGGTCGTGATTGAGAAAATTTTCTCCATCGGCGGGATGGGTTCACTTCTGACGGAGGCGGTCTATACGCTCGATTATCCGCTCATGCAGGGCATTTTGTTTGTGACGACGTGCATCATGGTGCTGTCGATTCTGCTTACCGATTTTTTGTGTCTGCTCCTTGACCCCAAGCGGAGATTGGAGGGCAAAGGATGAGAAAGAAAGGACTTTTGCCGCTCATTCTGGGATTCCTGCTGCTGACCGTTTTTGCGCTCTCCGCGTTTGCACCCGGACTTTTTACGGGCTACGGACAAAAAGAGCTGTTCACGAAGTGGCTCCCCATAAGCCGGGAGCATCTGCTCGGCACAAACGCGATGGGCTATGATATTTTGACCGAGCTTGTTTATGGCACACGGCAGACGCTGCTGGTCGGCGTCTTGAGCAGTATTCTGACGCTGATTCTGGGGGCGGGTATCGGGATTTTGGGGAGCTTCCGCGGCTGGATCGGACAGCTTTTCAATGGCCTGATTCAGATTTTTGTTCTGCTTCCAAAGCTCATTACGCTCATCGTTCTGGCGACGTTTTTTGGCAGCTCTGCCGCGCACCTGATCATTCTGATCGCGGCGTTCAGCTGGGTCGGTACGGCGCGCGCCGTGCGCGCAAAGGTTTTGCAGCTGCACACACAGCCGTTTATCGAAAGCTGCCGGATTCTCGGCTACAGCCGCGCCCATATTGCCGTGCGGCACATCCTGCCGAACCTGTCGGATGTGCTGCTCTCGCGCTTTCTGCTCGGGGTGAACAGCTGCATTATGATGGAGTCAACGCTCTCGTTTCTGGGCCTTGGCGATCTCTATCGCCCGACTTGGGGGACGATGGTCAATTTTGCGTATAAGCGCGGCGCGTTTTTACGGGGTGCGTACCAATATCTGCTGGCACCCGGCGTGTGCGTCATGCTGCTGTGTCTGGCATTTTACCTGATCAGTCTCTGGCTGACCGCCAGAAAAGAAACCATTTCGGAGGGGTAACATGGGAAAATACTTTGCAGACGTTCATGCGTCGCACGAAAGTCAGCTTCAGAATCTGCCGCATGGGCTTGCCGACACGGACGAAATTCTCGCCTGCCGCGCAAAACCGCAGACGTATGAAAATATTCTGGAGCTGGCAGACGCTCTGTGCTGGCAGCTGCGTTTCCGGGAGGCGATCGACGCTTTGACGCAGGCCATTGCGCTCGAACCGGCGCGCATGGAAGCTTACCGCAAGCGCGGTCCCAAGTATCTCGATACGCTGCAATTTGAACGGGCGCTCGCGGATTATACGCACTGCGAACAGGCGGACGGCATGAGCATCGAGTCGCGCTACCGCATCGGCATGGCGCAGTATATGCTGCAAAACTATGATGCGGCGACCGCCGCTTTTGCCGGTTCTCTTGCCATCGCGCCACAGGACGACGATATGTATATTGCGGATGTCTACTGGCTGGTACTTTCGCAGCTTCGTGCTGAAAAAGCGGATGAGGCACAAAAAACGTTGAAGCAGCATTATCGACCCGATATGTACGTCGGCCACCACACGGCGTATGAAAAAGCCATGCGCGTGGCGGCAGGGTTTGCGCCGATGGAGGATATGCTGGCGGAGTTGGACGCGGAACCGGACGATTTACAGTTTGCCATGACGGCTTACGGCCTTTGCGTACTGCTGGAAACGCATGGCGAGACGGAAAAGGCCGATGCCTTGCGTGAAAAACTACTTAAGCGCGACGGCTTCTGGTTCTGCTTCAGCTATCTCGCGGCATATAGCGACTATAAATACACAGTTAAACCGGCAACAGTCAAGTGACTGCTGCCGGTTGTTGCTCTAAGCGATTTTTTGTTGTCCTTGTGCGTGTTCGCCTTTTCCGGCGGGCAGTTTTTATGTTTATAAATTATCGCACCAACTCTGCTTCCTCGTTTTTTCCGAGGCGGCGGAGCATTGTCTTTTTTACGGCGCGGAAAATGTTCTGGTAGCCTGTGCAGCGGCACAGGTGGCCGGAAAGAAGCTTGCGCAGTTCGTCGTCCGTGTATTCCTTTCCGGAGTTGACGATCTCGGTCGCCGTCAGAATGAAACCGGGGATGCAGAAGCCGCACTGGATAGACGTTTCCTCCATGAAAGCCTTCTGCACGTCGGAGACGGTGCCGTCAGGGTTCATCAGGCCCTCGAGCGTGATAATGTGCTTGCCCTCGGCCCAGACAGCCAGATACAGACAGGTGTTGATCGCCTCGCCGTCGATAAGCGCGGTGCATGCGCCGCATTCGCCGACCTCACAGCCCTTTTTCACAGACGTAAGCCGGAAATCATTGCGGAGCATATCCGTCAGACTTGCACGGACATCGACGATCTTTTCCACGTCTTTGCCGTTGATGTTGCATTTGACAAGAGCGTACTGTGCCATCAGATTTCACCTCCGCAGCGTTTGACAGACTCGATAAGTGCGCGCTTGGCCATTTCCACGGCGATGTGCTTGCGGAACGCCTTGCTGGCACGCCAGGAATCACGGGGATTGATGTCCTCCAGAACGGCCTTGGAGAACGCCTCAACATTTTCCATTGTGACGGGCTGGCCGTTTACAACGGCCTCGGCGCTCGGTGCGCGCATGGGCACAGGACCCGCGACGCCGTAGGCGATGCGCACACGGTCGAACGTTTTCTTGTCCGCGGACAGCCGCACATTGACGGAGCAGCCGGTCGTGGCAATTTCCATAGCGTTGCGCATGCCGTATTTGATATAGAAGCCCTTCGTATTTTCCCACGAGGCCTTCGGAATCAGAATTGCAGTCTGAATTTCACCCTCGGCGACGTTGATATCGACCGTACCGGCCTTGATATAGAAGTCCTTGATCGGCAGATACCGCTTGCCGTTCACGCCGGTCAGTTCGACAATCGCCTCCCATGCGTGGAGCGTAGAAGCGGAATCGGCAGAGGTCACGCCGTTGCAGGTGTTGCCGCCGATGGTGCCGGCGTTGCGGATCTGCGGGCCGCCGACCATATCGACGGCTTCGCCCAGCACGTTGATCTTTTCAATGATGATAGGATTATGCGTAATGTGGGAAAAGGTTGTAAGCGAGCCGATGCGGATGTTTTCGTTTTCGTCCATACACACGCCGCGCATGGAGTCGATCTTCTGGATGGAGATGAGTTCCTTGCCCGCACGGCGGCCTTCGCGCATCTGGACGAGCACGTCCGTGCCGCCCGCGATGATCTGCGCTTCGGGATGCTCCAGACGAAGCTTGACTGCTTCTTCTACGCTGTACGCTTCATAGAGCGCTTTCATATCATACATAGTCTGTTCCCTCCCTCAGTCCTGAATCAAGCCCGCTTCGGTGAATTTGGCGAAGAGGACGTGCGGTGTGATCGGCGCCTGATTGATGGCGACGCCGGTCGCATGATAAATGGCATTGCGGATGGCAGGGGCCGGGGAGCAGGCGGGCGGCTCGCCCAGCGCCTTGGTGCCGAACGCAGAGGTCGGCTCATAGTTTTCCACAAACTCGGCTTCGAGGTTCGGATGATCCATAAAGGTCGAAAGTTTGTAGTCAAGCAGGTTATTGTTGAGCGGCCGGCCGGTCTTCTCATCGAACAGCAGCTGCTCGGACAGGCCGTAGCCGATGCCCATGGACATACCGCCGTGCACCTGCGCTTCGGCAAGCGCTGGGTTAATGAGTTTGCCGCAATCGTGGACATTGACAATGTTCAGCAGTTTGACCTTGCACATCGGGATATCAACCTCGACCTCGGCGAACGTGCAGCCGAAGGAATAGGCGTTGTTGCGGATGGTGTAGGTCGATTCCGCTGTCAGATGCTCGGAATGGACCGGGTTATACTGCGCGGTCATGGACACCTCGGACAGGCTCATGAGCACACGTCCATCGGTGATACGGACGATGTTGGAGTCGATAATATCCATGTTATAGGTTGCCTGACGTGTGACCTCGCAGGCGTATTCGAGAATCTTCCGCTTCAGCAGCTCGGACGTCTGCCGGATGGAGAAGCCTGCGGTGAACGTCTGACGGGAAGCGTATGCGCCGAGGCCTGTCGGGGTCACATCGGTGTCCTGACAGGACAGAACGTGTACCTTTTTATAATCGGACAGGCCAAGGATCTCCGCGCACATCTGCGCATAGGCCGTATCTGCGCCCTGACCGATCTCCGTTTCGCCGACCTGCAGATTGACCGTGCCGTCGAGGTTCAGCTGCAGACGGCAGGAGGAGGTTTCCAGCGAAATGGGGAAGACGGCGGTGTTGTACCAGAAGGTCGCAAGGCCGATACCGCGGCGGATGGGACCGGTCTGGTTGGCGTAGGCCTTCAGCTTTTCTTCATAGCCGATGGCCTTCATGCCCTTTTCCATACACTGCCGGTAGGAGTCCTCATAAAGTTCGTTTTTCGAGAAGCCGTCAACGTAGCCGGGCTTCATCAGATTCTGCCAGCGGTAGGCCAGCGGCGTCATGCCGACAGCCTCTGCGCACTGCTCTGCGTGGGACTCATCCGCGAACGACGCCTGCGGCATGCCATAGCCGCGCATGGCGCCCGCCGCCGGGCGGTTGGTGAAAACAGTATAGGCATCGCCCTCAAAGTTGGGGCAGGGATAGTGCTGGTTAAAGGAGCCGAGCGCCTTGGCGACAATCGAATGGCCGTGGGAGGCGTAGGAGCCCTGGTTGGAGAAGCACTCGACCTTCTTGGCGGCGATGGTGCCGTCCTTGCGCAGCCAGGAGATGATGTGCGTGCGGATGGCATGGCGGACGCGGTTGGAGACAAACGTCTCTTCGCGTGAGCAGTCAAGCTTGACGCAGCGGCCGCCGACCTGCGTGCAGCACCATGCGCACAGCGGCTCATAGAGCGCGTCCTTCTTGTTGCCGAAGCCGCCGCCGATGTACGGCTTGACGACGCGGATGTCGCCCCACGGACGGCCCAGCGCCTGTCCGACGACACGGCGGATGATGTGCGGGATCTGCGTGGAACTCGTCACGACCAGACGACCGTTTTCCGCGTAGCAGAAGCAGCCGTGGTTTTCAATGTGGCAGTGCTGTACGGTAGGCGTTTCGTACCAGCCCTCGACTTTGATCAGGCCCGGTTCTTTGATCGCTTCGGCATAATTGCCCGCCGAGGCGGTCGTATGCTTGAGAATGTTGTTGGGGAACGCCTCGTGCAGCTGCGGCGCGCCGGGCTCCATGGCCTTCTGCACGTCGAGCACGAACGGCAATTCCTCGTATTCGACCTCAATGGCGCGTACGGCCCGCATAGCCGCAACCTCATCCTCGGCGATAACAGCGCACACATCATCGCCATAATAGCGCACATGCTGGTTCAGCAGGTGCCGGTCGGCAATATCCTGATGAGACGGGTCCATTGACCACGGGTGGCCAGCCGTGGGGAACGGGATGTCCGGCACATCAAAGCAGGTCAGGATCTTGACAACGCCGGGAATTTTCTCGGCCTTGCTGATGTCAACCGACTTGACGAAGCCGTGTGCAATGGTCGAATGCTTGACTCTGACAATCAGCGCATCCTTTGGGGCCAGATCATCATAGTATTTCGTCCGGCCGGTCGCCTTGTCAAAGGCGTCAACACGAACCTCGCTTCTGCCTACGATGTTCATTCGATTACCTCCATTTGCCGGGTTATAGGCGGATTTTACGCGTCTGCGCATGAAATCCGCCATTTTTCCACTTTTATTTGTTTTTATTGTAGCATATCCGGATTTGAAGAGAAAGCAAAAGCATTATCCTACTTTTTGAATAACGAATTTTTTCGTGAATGTCGAAAAAATCGTATGATTCTTGCGCAAATATGCAAAAATAGCTATACTGTTTTGTAGAAAATCACAAGGAATCGATGATTCCATCGTCTGCGGGTATCAGCGGTTCCTAAAGGAGTACACAATATGGCTGCATTCTCTGCGCCTCCCATCGGCTGCCTGCTCATGGCGGCCGGAAATGCTTCCCGTTTTGGAGAAAACAAGTTGACCGCGCGCTTTGACGGGCAAAGCCTGTTCTCGCGGGCACTTGAGGCGATCCCGGCGGGCGTATTTGTCCGCGTCACGGTCGTTTCGCAGTATCCCTCGCTTCTGGAAGAGGCTTCGCAAGCGGGCTTCGATGCCATTCTGAACGACCGGCCAGAGGACGGCATCAGCCGCACCATTCGCCTCGGCACACGGGCGATGGCGGACTGTGCCGGAATCTTATACATGGTCGCCGACCAGCCGCTGCTGCAGGCCGGAACGGTACGACGCATTGTGGACGCATGGCAGGAACACCCGAACTGCATTACCGCCGCAGCGCACAACGGAAAGCGCGGCAACCCGTGCCTGTTTCCGTCGCGGTTTTTCCCGGAACTGTGTGCACTGGAGGCAGACCGCGGCGGCTCATCCGTCATTCGGCGGCACGAAGATGCGCTGCTGCTCGTCGAGGCAGGAGAACGCGAACTGTTCGACTGCGACACAAAGCAGGCGCTGGAAATTTTGAAGGGTAACGCATAATTCTTAATCCAGAAGAATTAGTGGGCGTTGAGAAAACCGAAAGAAATCGTCATTGCTTTGGAATATAAAAGAAACCCCGCAAACAAGTGACCGGCTTGTCTGCGGGGGATTCTTTATCAATATGAGGGGAAAATGAAAAAGTGTATATCGCTTCTTGCATGATTATAATAGCAAGGGTTTATTAAAAAACTTAGCGGCAAGTTTTTAAATAACTATTAAATCCGAAAAAACTTTTTTCGATCAAATGTTTACAAAAATATCATAATTTTTATCCCCTTATCCTCTTGACAAAATCCGGGCACAGGTCTATGATGAAGCCAAAGTGAATTAGCACTCACATGTATAGAGTGCTAACGTTGGAAGAAGAGGTGTGAACTATGAACGCACAAAACTATACACAGAAATCTCTGGAGGCCATTCAGGCCGCCCAGAAACTGACCATTGAAAATCAGAACCAGCAGATTGAGCAAATCCATCTGCTGGCCGCACTTTTGAGGCAGGAGAACGGCCTTGTGCCGCAGCTGCTGAAAAAGATGGGTATCACGCTCGAAAGCTTTGAGGCTGCGGTCGATGCAGAGTTAGGAAAACTCCCGCGCGTGACCGGCTCGGGCCGTGAGGCAGATAAATATTATGTTGCGCGTGCCGTTGATACGGCGCTGAACAGCGCGGAAGACATCGCAAAGCAGATGAAGGACGAATATGTCTCCGTCGAGCATCTGTTTTTGTCCCTGATTGAAAATGCGGATGCAACGCTGAAAAATCTGTTCCGTCCGTACCAGATCACGAAGGAGGCCTGTCTGCAGGCACTGCAGTCGGTGCGCGGCAATCAGCGCGTAACGTCCGACACGCCGGAGGATACCTATGAGGCGCTTGCCAAATACGGTACGGATCTGGTCAAGCGCGCGCGGGAACAGAAAATGGATCCGGTCATCGGCCGTGACGATGAAATCCGAAACGTCATCCGCATTTTGTCCCGTAAGACGAAGAACAACCCTGTGCTGATCGGCGAACCGGGCGTCGGTAAGACGGCCATCGTCGAGGGGCTTGCACAGCGCATTGTCGCAAACGAGGTTCCGAAGTCCCTGCAGGACAAGACGATCTTTTCACTCGACATGGGCGCATTGATCGCGGGCGCAAAGTACCGCGGCGAATTTGAGGAACGTCTGAAGGCCGTGCTGGCCGAGGTCAAAAAGTCCGAAGGGCGTATCATCCTGTTTATCGATGAACTGCATACCATTGTCGGTGCGGGCAAGACCGAGGGCTCCATGGACGCGGGCAATCTGCTAAAGCCGATGCTCGCGCGCGGTGAACTGCACTGCATCGGCGCAACCACGCTGGACGAATACCGCCAGTATATCGAAAAGGATCCCGCGCTCGAGCGCCGGTTCCAGACCGTTCTGGTGCAGGAACCGACCGTCGAGGATACCATTGCCATCCTGCGTGGTCTGGAATCCCGCTATGAGGTCTTCCATGGCGTCAAGATCACAGACAATGCAATCATTGCCGCCGCAACGCTCTCGAACCGCTATATCACCGACCGTTTCCTGCCTGACAAGGCCATTGACCTCATTGACGAGGCCTGCGCCATGATCCGAACGGAAATGGACTCCATGCCGACCGAACTGGATGTCATCAACCGCAAGATCATCCAGATGCAGATTGAGGAAGCAGCGCTCAAAAACGAGGACGATGAACTTTCCAAGGCGCGGCTGACGGAACTGCAAAAGGAACTGGCCGAACAGCGCGAAACGTTCAACTCCATGAAAGCCAAATGGGAAAACGAGAAGAACGCAATCGGCCGCGTGCAGCAGCTGCGCGAACGCATCGAGCAGATCAACCGCGATATTGAATCTGCCGAACAGAGTTACGATCTCGAAAAGGCCGCGAAGCTGAAGTACGGCGATCTGCCCGAAGCGAAAAAGCAGCTGGAGCAGGAGGAAAAACTGGCGCAAAGCAGCAAGGAGACGAGTTTGCTCCGCAACAAGGTCACGGAGGAGGAAATTGCCAAGATCATCGAGCGCTGGACGGGTATCCCGACCGCAAGACTGATGGAGGGCGAACGCGACAAGCTGCTGCATCTCGAAGATACGCTGCACAAGCGTGTTGTCGGCCAGGATGAGGCCGTGCGCGTCGTCTCTGAGGCTATCCAGAGAAGCAGAGCAGGCATTCAGGACCCGAACCGGCCGCTCGGCTCGTTCCTGTTCCTTGGCCCTACCGGCGTTGGCAAGACAGAACTGGCCAAGACGCTGGCAGAGGCGCTGTTTGACGATGAAAAGAATCTGGTGCGGATCGATATGTCGGAGTATATGGAGAAATTCTCCGTGTCGCGTCTGATCGGTGCGCCTCCCGGATATGTGGGCTACGAGGAGGGCGGCCAGCTGACCGAAGCCGTGCGCCGCAGACCGTATTCCGTCATTCTGTTTGACGAGATCGAAAAAGCGCACCCGGACGTGTTCAACATTCTGCTGCAGGTGCTCGACGACGGTCGTATCACCGACTCGCAGGGCCGCACGGTGGACTTCAAGAACACCATCATCATTCTGACCTCGAATCTCGGTTCACAGGCCATTCTGGACGGTATCACACAGGAGGGCGAGATCTCTGAGGATGCGAAAAACGAGGTGCAGACGCTTCTGCGCCGCAATTTCCGCCCGGAGTTCCTCAACCGGCTGGACGAGATTGTGTTCTATAAGCCGCTGTCGAAGGAGAATATCACCGGCATTATCGACTTGCAGATCGCGGCGCTCAACAAGCGCCTTGCCGACAAGCAGCTTAAATGCGAGTTGACTCCGGCGGCAAAGTCGTTCGTCATTGACGCAGCCTATGACCCGCAGTTCGGCGCAAGACCGCTGCGCCGGTATCTGCAGCACACGGTCGAAACACTTCTTGCCCAGCGCATCCTGCACGGCGACGTGCTGCCCGGCCAGACGCTGGTCTGCGACGTGCAGCACGGCGAACTGGTCATCAACGCAAAATAATAATCAAGGGGCATGCTACAAGCTTCTGCTGCAGCATGCCCCCTTTTTGTGCGCACGCAGAAAACCGCCCCCGGCTTTGTGAACCGGGGGCGGTTTTAAATCTGGAATTATTCAAAGGTGAGGAAGCGGTGGAGCATGAC
>OGYL01003518.1_pt1 | contig 10099 bp, 5 predicted proteins | sample 1576541 | NCBI WGS metagenome assembly OGYL01 (sample SAMEA3541551, study PRJEB24748) | human gut metagenome | biome: human gut; feature: human-associated habitat; material: faeces | place: China | collected 2012 | reverse complement strand
CTTGTCGTTTTCGTCGAGGATCGGGTAGCTGCGGTGGCGGCTTTTGAGTACGATCTCGCGCACGTCGTCAAGATAATCGGTCAGGTGGAAGGCCTCAAGATCCTCCGTCCGGCAGACGCGGGCGACCTCGATGGCGTAGTAGACCATCCGGGCGGCCTTGTAGGCGTCGAACGGCGTGGCGATGATGCAGGTGTTTGTCTGCATCTGCCGCAGCTGCTCCGGCAGCTCGGCCTGGCACACGATCAGGCAGCTGACCTGCTGCTCGAGCGCGCGGCGCGCCATCTCCGGCTGTTCGCCGATGATGACGATGGCGTCCGGGCCGCGGAACAGGAGATTTTCGTTATCCTGCGGCAGCGCGATGCTGACCTCGCCGCTGATGGTGTCGGCGAGATATCCGTCCTCATTGATGATCTTGCCGTCAAGCACGCTCAGGAGGTTGAACACCGGGATCCGGTCGACCCGGGAGTCGGAGAGCGTGCGCATGTCGTAGCTCGCGATCTCGCTCGGCGAGAGCATGCCGTAGAGCTCGCCGTTGTCGTTCGTGACGGGGATGGCGGGGATGGATCTGTTGTTCTGCAGCGCGGTCCAGGCGCGGCTGACCGTCACGGCCCCGGACAGGGCGGGCGGCGTGTCGTAGTCGAGATCGCGGACCTGCGTGCGCATGGTCTGGATGCGGATGGGCGGCTCAAAGCCGAAGCGGCCGAGCACCAGCCGCGTCTCATCGGAGATGTGTCCGAGCCGGGCCGGGACGAATTCCCGGTCGCCCAGCGCGTTGCGCAGCGCCGCATAGGCCATGGCAGAGACAATCGAGTCGGTATCCGGGTTGCGGTGGCCGGTGACATAGATGGGGTCCATGAGAAGCCTCCTTATGCGCGGGGAAACTCAATCCCCTGGTGATGCAGAATAAAACGGACGGGATAATAGCGGTCCAGATAGTGTTTGCAGTACCATTCATAGGTCGCATCCGGCAGATGCAGCAGTTCCGGTGCCTGTGTGCGGAAAAGCTTGAACGTCTTCTCATCGCCGGAAAGAAGCGCCGCGATCAGTTCCAACTCGCCCTCCTGCTCCAGCCGGTACAGACACTTGTCCATAATAGCGGCGCAGGCCTGCTCATCCTCGCTTGCCAGCAGTTCCATGTTGCCGAGCCATGCAAGAAAATCGTCCAGCTTCAGTTCCGTACGGGCCGCAGCGTGGGAAAGCTTGGCGAATTCCGGCTCGGAGCGGCGCTTGAGGATATCGATGAGATACGTCAGCAGATTATCATCCAGGCAAACGCTGTCAAGGAACACCTCAAAGATATCACGCGTCTCCGTCCTGACCGGCTCCTGCGACGACTCCGGCTCTGCCTGCTCCTGCGGCTGGGCTGCTGCGGCAAGCTGCGCAACAGCCGCATTCAATTCGGCCGGGTCAAAGCTGTCATATTCCTCCTGCGGAATTTCGGTTCCATCGGCCTCGGCGCAGGCTTTGACAAACGCGGGAATGCCCATTTTTGCGATCTCCGCCTGTAATTGCAGCGCCTTCTTGAGATCCTCCTGCTCCGTGAGCGCAATACCCGCGGGTGCTTTGCGCGTCCCCTCGCAGATCTCGGATAAATATTGCAGATAATACGGAACGAGCGACATACACGTCCTCCTGTTTTTTTCTTGGAATCCGCTGTTTATGCTGATTGATTATAGTGTAGCACGGGGAACAGGAAATGTCAAAAGCCTAGAGATGCTTTTTCGTTTGCCGCGCGGTATGGTGCTCACAGTCAATGCGACGCATAGAAAGAAAAATTCCCACAGCCCGCAAAGGGGCTGTGGGAATCGATTCGGTACTCAGCCGATGTAGTTGAAGGGGTTGACGTCGGAGCCGTTGTAGTAGATGGTGAAGTGCAGGTGCGGGCCGGTGGAGTAGCCGGTGGAGCCGACATAGCCGATGGTCTGGCCGCGCGAAACGGTCTGGCCGACGGAGACTGCGCGCGAGGACATGTGCGCGTAAAGCGTCTGCATGCCGTTGCCGTGGTCGATCATGACGTAGTTGCCCCAGCCGCCGTTCCAGCCGTCGGCCGAGCGCACTACCGTGCCGGAGTCGGCTGCGTAGATCGCGCTGCCGTAGCTTGCGGCGATGTCGGTGCCGCCGTGGTTTTTATACTCGCCTGTGATGGGGTGGGTGCGCGGACCCTGACGGCTTGTTATGTAGGTGCAGTAGCTCGGCCAAACGAGGTTTCCAGTGCCGACAGTGCTTCCGCCGCCGCTGCTACCGCCGCCCTGCTGTTGCTGCTGCTGTTTGTTCAGCTCTTTGATCTTTGCCTGAATATCGGCGTTAAGAGCCTTTTCCTGCGCGGAAAGCTCGCTGAGCAGCGAGGAGTTGGAGCTTATATCGCCCTGAAGCGAAGCGATAACAGCATTGGCCTGGGCGATGTCCTTTTCCTGCTGGGCCTTGAGAGTCTCAAGCTCTGCCTTGCTGTCTTCCATCTCGGCCTTGGCCTGCTCATACTCTGCCTTTACGGCCTTGAGGTCGTCAACGGACTGGCGGTAAGCATCCTCAAGTTCCTTGTCGCTTTTCATGATATCGCCGATATCATCAATAAGGCTCAAAAACTCTCCGATGCTGCTGGCGCCGAACAGAACCTCGAAATAATTGTATCTGCCCGATTCCTCCATTGCACGAACGCGAACCTTGTATTTTTCAAGCTGAGCGTCGGCAACTTTCTGAGCTTCCTCGACCTCGGCGGTCTTCTGCTCGATAAGCTCGGTGTGCAGATCTATCTGCTCGTTTAGATTAAGGATCTGCTTTACGGTGATGGCGTTTTTCTCGTCAAGCGCGTTTTTCAGCGCTATCTGGTCACTCTGCTGACTCTGAAGAGAGTTGATCGTAGACTGGAGGCTGCTCTTCTGACTCGAAAGCTGAGACTTCTGAGACTTGAGCGCGTCTATCTCCGACTGCGACACGGCAAAAGCCGAAACGGACATGCACGAGAGCATAACGCTCATCGTCATGACCAGAGCCATCGCGAAAGCAAAAAACTTTTTCATTTTTTTCTTCAGCATAATGATCTCCAATACTTTTAGTTTACCATAATATTATACACCCCGTGTCAAGCCGGGCGCATTTGTATTATGAACTGCGCTTATTATGCCATAAAAACCGCGCTTTTTTGTTAATAAAGTATGATTAAAGTGTAAAAACCGCCCTGCATCCTATATTCTATGGATGCAAGGCGGTGAGCTTTTTGATTATCAGAACAGGCCGTTTGCAGTGAAGATAGCTGCGAAAACGGTGGAAACGACAGTCATGAGCTTGATGAGGATGTTGATCGACGGGCCGGAGGTATCCTTGAACGGATCGCCTACGGTGTCGCCGACGACGGCTGCCTTGTGAGCATCGCTGCCCTTGCCGCCGTGGTGGCCTTCCTCGATGTACTTCTTTGCGTTATCCCATGCGCCGCCGGCGTTGGACATGAACATTGCCATCATAACACCGGAAACGAGGGAGCCTGCCAGCAGACCTGCAAGAGCGGTCGAGCCGAGGATGAGGCCGACTGCCAGAGGTGCAACGACTGCCATGATGCCGGGAACGAGCATTTCCTTAAGAGCAGCGGTGGTGGAGATAGCAACGCAGGTCTTGTAGTCGGGCTTTGCCTTGCCTTCCATGATACCGGGGATCTCGCGGAACTGACGGCGAACCTCTTCGATCATGCTGTAAGCGGCCTTGGAAACGGAGTCCATGGTCATTGCCGAGAACACGAACGGGAGCATGCCGCCGATGAGCAGACCGATAACGACGGTGGGACTGGTCAGTGCGACCTGGTCTGCGGTCAGGCCGGTAGCCTGGGTGAAGGAAACGAACAGAGCAAGTGCGGTCAGAGCGGCAGAGCCGATCGCGAAGCCCTTGCCCATTGCTGCGGTGGTGTTGCCGACTGCGTCGAGCTTGTCGGTGATCTCACGCACGGAGTGGTCAAGGCCGCTCATCTCTGCGATGCCGCCGGCGTTGTCGGCGATGGGGCCGTAAGCGTCAACCGCGACGGTGATGCCGGTGGTGGAGAGCATGCCGACTGCCGCAAGAGCGATGCCGTACAGGCCTGCAAACTTGTAAGCAAGGAAGATGCCTACGCAGATGAGGATGACGGGGACCCAGGTGGACATCATGCCGACTGCGGTGCCGGAGATGATGGTGGTTGCGGAACCGGTCTCGGACTGCTGAGCAATCTTCTTAACGAACTTGTAATCGCCGGAGGTGTAGACCTCGGTAACGATACCGATAACGAGGCCGACGACCAGACCTGCAACGATCGCGATAGCAGGACCGTAGCTGCCGAGCATGACCTTGCTGAGGATGATGGCGGCTATAACAACGAGAAGGGCGGAAACATACGAGCCCATCTTCAGTGCCTTGTGGGGGTTGGAGCCTTCCTTGCCGCGGACAAAGAAGGTAGCGATAACGGATGCGAGGATACCGCATGCCGCGATGACCAGCGGGAAGATAACGGACAGATCGCCGAACTGAGCAACGACAACTGCGCCGAGGGTCATTGCGGAGATGATAGCGCCGACATAGCTTTCGAACAGGTCAGCGCCCATACCTGCAACGTCGCCTACGTTGTCGCCGACGTTATCTGCGATAACTGCAGGGTTGCGGGGGTCGTCCTCGGGGATGCCTGCCTCGACCTTGCCGACGAGGTCTGCACCGACGTCAGCAGCCTTGGTGTAGATACCGCCGCCGACACGGGCAAACAGAGCGATCGAGCTTGCGCCGAGGGAGAAGCCGAACAGAACGTTGGTGTCCTCGAAAATGAGGAACAGGACGGATGCGCCGAGAAGGCCGAGGCCGACAACGCACATGCCCATGACAGAGCCGCCGGAGAATGCGATCGACAGAGCCTTGTTCATGCCGCTTGTGCGTGCTGCGTTTGCGGTGCGGACGTTAGCCTTGGTTGCAACATTCATGCCGATGTAGCCTGCAAGGATGGAGAACAGAGCACCGAACAGGAAGCACAGTGCGGTGATCCAGCTGCCCAGACCGAGGCCGATGGCAATAAACAGAACGACTACGAAGATCGCAAGGATCTTGTACTCTGCAAAAAGGAAAGCCTTTGCGCCATCGTTGATAGCCGCTGCGATTTCCTTCATGCGCTCGGTACCTGCGTCCTGCTTGGAGACGAATGCTATCTTATAGAAAGCAAACAGCAGAGCGACCACTGCGAGAGCAGGTGCCAGGAACTTAAGGGATTCCATAAAATTCACTCCTATTAAATTGATTACTGAACTGGGAGTCGCAACGGATACGGTGTTTATAAGCCGTTAACAACTCGTTTATGTATTTTATACTATTATGGGGCAAAAATCAATTTTAAAATTAGCGCCTTTCGTTCAATTTCAACAAATTTATCAATTTTTACGAAAGATGCGCGATTTTAGCGCTCAAGGTGTGCAAAACACACAAAAATGCATCAAAGAAGGTCAAAACACTGATATTTATATAACGAAGTTACCCCGATTTTGGGCATTCTTCCGTGAAAAGTCGAAAAATGTGTTTTTACATTGAAACTAAAAAGTTAAAAATTATTAAAATGTTCAAAAAATTAATGTTGGAAAATCACGAACTCGTGGTAAAATGAATAAACATCATATATTTTTAAGTTCGAACCGGGAGGCTTGTTCATGCTTCTTAAAATATTTGCCGCTATCGGAGCCGGAGGCTCCGTTTTGCACACGCTCATTGCCGGACAGACGGGCAATGCCCTGGAGACAACGGGCATACTGCTGCTGCGCTTTCTTGAATATTTCTTCGGTGCGCACATTGCGTACGTGCTCGTGATGCTGCTGTCTACGGAGCTTTTCATAAGAAAGAGCAAGCCGCAGGAAAAGCCGTCGAAATTCTGGCTGTGGCATCTGCACGCCGTGGCGGATCTGCTGTGCTTCTATGCGCGCGCGGATGTCTCGATAACGGGAACGGAGCTTATCCCGAAGGATACGCGCTATCTTATGGTGGCAAACCACCGCTCGCTTGCCGATCCCGTCGTCATGGTACACAAGATGCCCAAGGAGGAGCTTACCTTCGTATCAAAGCCGGGCAATCTGAAGATCCCCATCATCGGCAAGGTCATGCACAAGTGCGGCTGCCTGCCGCTTGACAGGGAAAATAACCGCGAAGCGCTCAAAACCGTCAAGGCGGCGACCGAGTATATCGACAAGGACTATGCCTCCGTTGTCATTTATCCCGAGGGCACGCGCAGCAAGCAGGAGGATATGCTGCCGTTTCACGCAGGCTCGTTCAAGATCGCGCAGAGAGCGAACGTCCCCGTCGTGTGCGTTGCGCTGCGCAATACCGACAGGGTCATTCACAATTTCCCTCTTAAAAAGACGAATATATACATAGATGTTGTCGGCGTTATCGACGCCGAATACGTCAAGGAACACAAAACGAAGGAGACCGCCGCTCTTGCTCAGACGATGATCGAGGAGAAGCTCGATGCGGAAAAGAAAAAGGAGGATGCTGCCGCTAAATGCTGAAGCTTTTGAAACTGTTCAGGTATCTGAGAGCGAAGGAATGGCTGTTTTGCCTGTTCAGCCTTGTTTTTGTATGTGCTCAGGTCGTTCTTGAGCTTATGATACCCGATTATATGTCCGAGATAACGACGCTTATCGAAACTCCGGGCAGCGCGATGGGCGATGTCTGGAGCGCCGGCGGAATGATGCTGCTGTGCGCGTTCGGAAGTCTTGTCTCGTCGATCGCGGTGTGCTTTTTTGCCTCGCGCATCGCGGCGAATTTCTCAAAGCGTCTGAGAAAAGAAATGTTCTACAAGGTCGAGAGCTTTACTCTCGAGGAGATAAACGCTTTTTCAACCGCGAGCCTTATAACCCGTTCGACAAACGACGTTGTTCAGGTGCAGATGCTGGTCGTTTTGTCGCTTCAGGTCGTCGTCAAGGCGCCGCTCATGGCCGTCTGGGCGATAATGAAGATCGCCGGCAAGGCATGGCAGTGGTCGCTGGCAACGGGCATCGCGGTCGTGCTGCTTGTTGCGATACTGAGCGTTGCCGTCGTGCGCACGTTTCCGCGCTTTAAGCGCATCCAGTGGCTTCAGGATTCGCTCAACCAGTCCGCGCGCGAAAATCTCACCGGCATCCGCGTCGTGCATGCGTACAATGCCGAGGAGTATCAGGAAAAGAAGTTTGAAAAGGTCAACACCGAGCTTCTTAACAACTCGCTGTTTGCAAACCGCACCATGACGATTTTAAGCCCGTTCATGAGCCTTGTCATGAACTGCCTTAACATGTCGATCTACTGGATAGGCGCGGTGCTGATAAATGCCGTTGCCATAAACGGCGCGGCATCCGTTGCCGCGCGCGTCGGTATCTTTGCGGATATGATCGTTTTCATGTCCTACGCGATGCAGGTCATAATGAGCTTTATCATGATCGTCATGGTCATTATTATCATGCCGCGCGCGCTGGAGGCCGCAAAGCGTATAAGCGAGGTGCTTGCGACCGAGCCTAAGGTCGTAAGCGGCTCTGTCACCGATTCCGGCGACGTGCGCGGTACGGTCGAATTTAAAAACGTAAGCTTCACCTATCCCGGCGGCAGCGGCAGCGTCATAAGTGACGTGAGCTTCAAAGCCGACAGGGGCGAAACGGTCGCGTTCATCGGCTCCACCGGCTCCGGAAAAACGACGCTCATGAACCTCATACCGAGGTTTTATGACGCAAGCGAGGGCGAGGTGCTCGTTGACGGCGTGAACGTCAAGGAATACGACCTCGAAGCGCTTTATGCAAAGATAGGCTACGTCTCGCAGAAGGCGGTCATGTTCACGGGAACCGTCGCCGACAACGTGGCGTTCGGCCAAAACGCGGATAAGAGCAAGCTGACCGACGCGCTGGAGATATCGCACTCGGCAGACTTCATCTCCGAGCTTGAGGATAAGGAAAACGCGCACATGGCGCGCGGCGGCACAAACTTCTCCGGCGGCCAGAAGCAGCGCCTTTCCATAGCCCGTGCACTCTGCCGCGACTGCGAGATACTCATTTTTGACGACACCTTCTCCGCGCTCGACTTCAAAACCGACCGCGAGCTGAGGGATGCTCTGAAAGACCGTACCGCCGGACAGACAAAGCTCATCGTCGCCCAGCGCATCGGCACCATCATGTCGGCCGACAGGATCGTCGTTCTCGACGAAGGCCGAGTGGTCGGCATCGGAACTCACAGGGAGCTGCTCAAGTCCTGCGAGGTCTATCGCCAGATCGCGCTCAGCCAGCTTTCGGAGGAGGAACTTGCCATATGAGACACGGACCACCGGGAAGAGGCGCCGACGAAAAGCCCAAAAACATCAAAAGCTCGATGCTTGAGCTGCTGCGGTATTTAAAGCCGTGGTACAAGCCCATTGTCATTTCGCTCATCTTCAGCCTCGTCGGCACGCTTCTGACGATCATAGCGCCCGATAAGCTTGCAGATCTGACCAATAATATCAGCGACGGACTGCAAACGGGCATAGATATGGACCTTATCATAAAGTCCATCCTCATCATTTTAGCAATATACATAAGCGCAAACCTTGTCACCTGCGCGGCAAGCTATATCATGATAACCGTCATGCAGAAGCTTGCGTGGAGCATGCGCACGAGCATAAGCCAGAAGATAAATAAACTTCCGCTTAAATTCTTCGACAAGGTCACAGTCGGCGACGTTCTCAGCCGCATCACGAACGACGTTGACACCATATCCTCGGCGCTAAACTCCAGTATAACGACGCTCGTTCAGGCTGTCGTGCAGTTCGTGGGCGTTACTATAATAATGTTTGCGACCAGCGGCCGCCTTGCGCTGACGGCGATCGGCTCGTCGATACTCGGCTTTGTGCTGATGTTCTTCATCGTTTCGCGCTCGCGCAAGTACTTCCGCCAGCAGCAGCAGAATCTCGGCGATATGAACGGCCACGTTGAGGAAATGTATTCCGGCCACAACATCGTCAGAGCTTACGGAGCAACCGCGCAGTCGAAAAAAGAGTTCGACCGCATAAACGATAATCTTTACAACAGTGCGTGGAAGTCGCAGTTTTTCAGCGGAATGCTCATGCCGCTGATGGGCTTTGTCGGCAACCTCGGCTATGTCGCCGTGTGCATCGTCGGCGCAACGCTCACGATGAGCGGAGCCATCCGCTTCGGCACGGTCATTGCGTTCATAAGCTACGTAAAGCTCTTCACCAACCCCCTGAGCCAGATATCCCAGGCTGTCAGCAGCCTCATGTCGGCCGGCGCTGCCGGCGAAAGGGTGTTCGGCTTCCTCGCCGAGGAGGAAATGCCCGACGACAGCGGCTGCACCGCGCACATCGACCATGTTCGCGGCAAGGTCGAGTTTGAAAACGTGCGCTTCGGCTATGACGCCGACAAGCCGATAATCCACGATTTCTCCGCCGATATAGAGCCGGGTCAGAAGGTGGCTATAGTCGGCTACACCGGCGCCGGCAAGACCACGATGGTAAACCTGCTCATGCGCTTTTATGAGCTGTGGAGCGGGCAGATAAAGATCGACGGCGTGCCTGTGTCGGAAATGCGCCGCAGCGACGTGCATGCGATGTTCGGCATGGTGCTGCAGGACACATGGCTGTTTGACGGGACTTATCGCGAGAATATCGCCTATGGCAAGCCCGGAGTCACCGATGAGCAGGTCGAGGCCGCGTGCAAGCTCGTGGGTCTTGACCACTACATAAAGACGCTGCCCAAGGGCTACGATACGGAGCTTAACGACCGCAGCAGCCTTTCGGCAGGCCAGCGCCAGCTGCTGACCATCGCGCGCGCAATGGTAGAAAATGCGCCGATGATAATCCTTGACGAGGCTACAAGCTCTGTCGATACGAGAACCGAGGTGCTCGTGCAGAAGGCGATGGATCGCCTCGCGCGCGGCAGAACGAGCTTTGTTATTGCCCACCGCCTGTCCACCATCCGCGACGCAGACCTCATCCTTGTCATGGACAAGGGCGATATCGTCGAAAGCGGAACGCACGAGCAGCTGCTCGAAAAGGGCGGACTGTATAAAGAGCTGTACACCAGCCAATTTGAGAACAAGTGAGGTCGAGCATTGAAAAAGGTTGCACTTATAACCGGCTCCTCGCGCGGCATCGGCAGGG
>OGYL01003516.1_pt1 | contig 10104 bp, 7 predicted proteins | sample 1576541 | NCBI WGS metagenome assembly OGYL01 (sample SAMEA3541551, study PRJEB24748) | human gut metagenome | biome: human gut; feature: human-associated habitat; material: faeces | place: China | collected 2012 | reverse complement strand
TCAAACTCTTTGAAATACAATGCTTCCCTGCATTTTCTATATCGTCATGTTGATACCACTACTTTATGAATCCCCCACATAATCCATCTGATAATACTTCAATTCTTAGTTTTTTCCAAAAAAATATATTGATGTTTCATATTGCCAACTGTATTTTCTTTTCTCTGTTCTTCCCCTTAAAGTGAAAAGTTCCCTGCACAGGCCACAGTGAACCATACCATAGTTCACCTGACCGGCGCAGTAATCCCTTTGTGCCTATTTTATGATTTCATAGAGCAGGCTGCTCTTTCCTCCGTTCTCACGCCATCTCTGCTTTTTTTGTATAAATCCTGCACACTCCAGATCGTGGATTGCACGCTTGACCGTACTTACAGACAGGTGCAGCTCTCTGGCAATGGTACCGATTGCCGGATAGCATGTCCTCTCCCTGTCCGCACGAGTCTCCAGATACAGATAGACCGCCACCGCCCTGTGTGGCAGCTCCGTTTCATAGATTTCTTTCCTAGTCACCCTGCCTCCTAATCTTCCGTCCGTAAGGTCTGCCGCATCTTTTTCATGGTGTCCGTCAGCGGTGTCTGCTGCATGCCTCCTGTCCTTGCCGTTTCTGCAGGTGTCTCGTCTGGTTCTTCCATACAGCACATATATCTCCGTATGATCTCCTCTTCAATTTCCTGCTTGTCTGCGTATGCTACCTTTCTTGCAGATTTTTCTTCAATCTCATAGGGTTCTTCAAATGTGATGCCCCATTTTAAGAACAGTTTCAGTTTTGTCCGCATAGGGTGAGTCCCAGTCTTTGATACGATAAAGTTTCCTTTGGGCAGTGACTTCAATTCATCCGCTGTCATGAGCGGTCTTTGGATCATCTGGAGGGACTGGCTCGGATCATTCTTTCCCCGGCTGATGGAACCGGACATGACGGTTTTGTTGCCCAGGCTCTTGGAGAGCACTTCCGCTGATTCCGAGTTCGGTGCGAACCCTCCGAAGATGGTATCCTGACAGTTATCAATAATGATTTCTGCGCCCTCTTTCCCATAATTCTTATTAAGCTGGGCAAAGGACTGAATCATGGGTACGATACTCACCCTTCTGGATCGGGACGCTGAGAACATCATCTCTGCACTTTCAATCTTCGGAATCGTTCCGACCTCATCCCAATAGAAAACTACACGTTTGTCCAGTTTTCCTCCGTTCTCGTCTGCCACCACGAGGATTTCCCGGTAGAGCTGCTGTAAGATCAGAGAAATAATAAAATACTTTGTATTGTCCTCCTCCGGCATGACCAGAAACACCGCCGTCTTTTGTTTACAGAAAAGCTCTGCATCAATAGCGGTATCAAAACAGAGTATCTGCTCCAGCTCGGAATCCAGAAAAGCATTCAGTCTGGATAGTGCTGTGGAGAGAACCGACTGCATGGACTGCTCTGCTGTATTTAAGGCTGCCCCTGCAAACCATTTCGCCTTGTGGGTATCCGGGAGTTTCGCCAGAAGTAGCTGGAACTGGTTTTTCCCTTTCACTTTGGATGGTGCAAGTAAATCCTGTATCAGTTTGAACACGCTGATGATATGCCTCTTTCCATCCGGGCAGAATTCCGCAATGAGCAGGATGGCAGCCGTCAGCACGCCTTCTGCCGCATCATAGAAAAATGCATTCTGTCCATAGCTGGAACTGTCCGTACCACCGGAGGAGATAATGGTCTTTGCCGTGATCTTTGCATACTTTTCTGCTTTTGCCTTGGCACTCAGGTTCGTATGGTCTGCAAGATACTCATCCATGTATTTGTTGACCAGATGGAGCATATTGTCACCATCGCTTCTGGTCGGATTACGGAGATCGATGACTGCCGTATGGTAGCCATAGTATTTTTTTGCAATGCCTGCATAGTTGCGGTATAAGTCTCCCTTTGTATCCGTGGTCAGGAAACTCATTCCACAGGCACAGGCATATTCAATGTTGGGATACAGAAAATGTGCGGTCTTTCCGACTCCTGCCGCGCCAATCATCAGGCAATGCACATCCCCGGTATCCACCAGTGCGTATAGTTTTCCTGCCCGCTCCATGCTGCCGAGTACCAGTCCCTGTGCAGCCGGCAGGTTCTCACCCCTGCGCCACAGCTCCGGTTCATAGGGCACCTGCACATAGGTTTCTGCGATTTCCTTTTTCGTGGCAAATCTCGCCGTTCCATGCTGACCGTCCCCGACAGTCCTGCTCTTGATTCCGTTTAATGTATAATAGTGTGACAGAAGTGACACGCCTCCAATCACGGAAAACATTGCCACCCCTGCGATCACCAGCATCACGACTGGCTGCATAGCATCATTCCTCCCTCCTGATGTTCCATTTTCTGTTCCTTCACAGTCTGTTTTGCCGGCTTCATCTGCTCTTCCCCGCAGTCGATGGCAACAAAAATATGAGCCCGGATGCATTCCATCGCAAAGCTCATACATTTTCTGGCAAGCAGTTCCTGATCTTCTTTTTGTTCTAAGTCTTTTGTATCGAACACCTCCAGTGTTTCTTCAAAGGCTGCCTGCATCTGCCGGATGCGGGTGTTGAAGTTTCCCTTGTCTTTATGCGGCTGATAACGCTTTGACAGATTTTCCAGTATCTGGTCTGCACTAGTTTCCCTGCCAAGTGCGATTCCCTCTTTTTCCATGCACCGCACAAGCACTCCGGTCAAAAGCATCCCCGGTCCGTCAAAGGCATCCATAAGCTGTTCCCTGCCCCTGCCTTTTTTCAGTTCATTATAAATATCCTGATAATAACGGCAGATATAACTTCTGTTGGCATACTTGATGTTGATGGATTCCGTCACCTCTTTCAGCACCTCTGTCCATGCCCTGCATTCCATGACTCTCGGATGTTCCTGTGCCGGAATTGTTTTCTCACCATATCTGCCCTTTAAATCCTCATTCCAGTCTTTGCAGGCTGACTGTAACCGTTTCACCGCACCATATCCATTGCGTACCAGAATCTCTGCCAGTCTGCCGCACGCCTCTATGCCTGCCGGATCATGGTCGAGGCACAGCACAACCGTATCCAGTCTTGGGTTGTCTTTCAATGCCTGCAGCATGGCATGTTCTGCCACACCGTTTAAGGTGATATAACTGTTCTCCTGCCAGTTGTCTGGATACAGGGACAGAAATGATAACAGGTCAATGGGTGCCTCAAACACATACAGTCTGTTCCCAGTTCCCCTGTATCCAAATCCGTAGGCAGCTTCCGAGCCTTCCTGATTCAGCCGGAAGCTCCTGCCGTCAGAACAGCTCCCCTTCACATGGATATGCCGGATTTTCCCCTCGCTGTCCAGTCCGGCAAATACAATGTTGTGATGCTCCGCAGATTCATATATGGTTCCTGCCTTCGCAAAATACGAGAGGATTTCCCTGTCAATATGGCGCTTCTGCAGAAGGTATGCATAGACTCTCTTCATGGTCGGATTTTTCTCCGGCAGTTTCAGTTCCTTTGGCTCTTTCGGTTCTTTTCTTTCCTCTGTCTGTTCTTTTTCTACAGACTGCCGTCCTTTCTCCGCTCTTCCCGGTTTTCTTTTTGTCTCCTGTCCTTTTCCCCGTTCAATAAGCTGCCCCTGTTCTCCATCCAGCAGGTAGCTTACCGCCTCCGGGTAGGACATCCCGAAGAACTCCTGCATGAAATCAATGGCATGACTTCCGACCTGTCTGCTGTGGCGGTACCAACTGCTCCCCCGAAAAGTCACACTCCTGTGCCGTTTCCAACGCCATTCATTCCCGGAACGCTCCACTTCCTCATGCTCCCGGCGAAGGATGTCCGCAATATGTACCGCATTGGCACGCTCCTTCTGTTCCTCTGTAAAGTAAATAAAATCTCCCAATCGTACCTCCTCTCATCATTTCTACCACTCCTCCAGTGATCACTGTGTCTGTACCATGTTCTCATGGTCATCCACGGCATGTCCCTGTGCAATCTTCTTCTGCCGGATTTTTCGTGCCAGCTTTCTGTCAATCCCCTGTCTGCTGCCTCCGCTCTTTCTTCCGAACACATTCTCCCCCATGATATGTTCCAGATGCCGCATGAGCCTTGTTGCCATTAAAAGCAGATCGGGGTGTGGCATGTCATTCCAGTGTTCTAAAAAATACGCCGCATAAATGTTTCCCTGCTCTGCGGATTTTAAAAAATAGTCGTATGCCCGTTCCTTGTCCTGCCGGGCATCCTTTCCGATCAGATACACTTTGCCCAGGGCATATTGTGCATACTGGTTTCCGGTGTCTGCTGCCATCTTCAGATAATGCAGTGCCAGCTCTGTGTTCTTTGGCAGTTCTTCTCCGGCAAGATAAATTTTCCCTAACCGGTATGCTGCAAATTCATTTTTCTGTTTCGCAGCCAGTGTCAGATACTGTATGGCTGCCGGAATGTTTTTAGTGTCCTCTTCCAGATATATTTTTCCAAGCTGATACTGTGCATAGCTGTTTCCGGCATCCGCGGCACGTTTCAGATGGAACACTGCCTTTTCCATGTCCGCTGCCACCAGTATGCCTTCCCTGTATAATCGTCCCAGTGCATAATCCGCAAACGGATTTTCCTGTGCGGCTGATTCTTCCAGCCACTTTACCGCTTTTGCAATCTTTTCAACATCCAGCTCTGTCCCAGACTCCCCGCTTAACTTTTGGCTCTCCTGTCTGATATAGAGTCTGGCAAGCTGATAGGAGGCATGGGTGTTGCCATAATCAGATGCCTTTGTCAGATAATGTTCCGCTTTCGTTTCGTCTGCCTCTGTCCCGATCCCATGCAGATACATGCAGCCGATACGATACCAGAGCGTATCATCCTTTGATTTTTTCTCCAGATTCAGAAAACCTAAAAAGGCAGCACGATAACAATTTTCCGACTTTTCCTGATTTTTCTCTGTACCGCATCCTGCCGCATAGAGTTTTCCAAGTTCATATGCCGCATAGGGATTTCCCTTGCTGTAAGACCGGAACAACAGACTATATGCGGTTTCCTCATCCTGCTCCACTCCCTTCCCCTGCAGATAAAGCATGCCAAGGGAATAGAGCGCATACTTATGTTCCTTTGCTGCCGCCTTGAAAAACCACTCCGCTGCCTGTTCCAGATTCTCTTCTGTGCCAAGTCCGTACTGATACATTTTTCCGATGCGGTATTCCAGATAGGTATTCTTTTTCTTCTGCTCTACATACTGCATTGCCGCTAATGCTTTTTTGTACCACACATCTGCCATTTCTTTATCTGCCTCACAGCCAATGCCCTGCGCATAAATCTTTCCCATGTCGTGCATGGCATACGCATTCCCATGCTCTGCCTCTTCCAGCATAATCTCATGGGCTGCCTCCTCATCCGGTTCTGCCTCCATCGTGCCATAGAGATATTCCCTCGCTTCTTTATACCGGTCCGTCCATCTGGCAAAATAAGAAATGGATTCCCCCTGCCCTTCTTCCTGCCTGTCTGATTCCTGCTCTTCCATTTCCGTCTGTTCAGGCAGGATATCCGGCATGTCCTCCCCCTGCAATGCGGCAAGGTTTTCCGTCTGCTGTTCGGATATCTCTTCCAGCCGTTCCATTCCTGTTTCCGCTTCTTCCAGATACAGATACCCTTCTCCAAAACGGACTGCCTCACGGATGACCATATTTTTAATGCTCTTTAGCTCCTTCTGCTGTGACAGCGGTATCCTCTCTATTTCCGAATCTTTATAGTAATGCTGTATCTCCTCCCTGCTTTTTAGCCATGCCTGATAGCATTCTGCCACACGCTCTTCCTTTGCCAGTTCATCTACAATGTCATTTACGATGGCTTTCACATCTGCTTTCAAGTATCCATATACCTTTTTCCCTCCGGTATTTTTTAACCGTCTGGATAAAAGCTGCATCTGCTCTGCAATCTTGAGATTATGACAGACTCCCTCCTGCATTTGCTGCAACAAAAAAAGCAGACTTTTTTCTGCCTGCTCTTTTAACTGGTTTCTCTGTTCGGTTGCCTTCTCATAGATGCTTAGAAACTCCTGCCGGAAAATATCATGTGCGTATGCAGAACGCATGGCATCAATTCCCTTTGCCGTCAAGTATCCCTCGGACGGATCAGAAGAATAGACCACCAGATGCACATGGGGATGATGGGATTCATTGTGGAATGCCGCATACCATTTCAGGTTCCGGCTGTCTATCTTACAATTCTCACACAGCAACTGCACCCTGCTCCTCAACAGTGCCTGCCACTGGGCGGCACTGTCATAGCCTAACCGCTCGGCATCCTCCCTCCGCAGGCTGATGACATTCGTCCAGATCACACCGGGATGATTTGCCACCTCTTCTGCCACACGGGACAGCACCACTGGTTCTCCCTCATTTGAAAACAGACCGTGAGTACCTATGATTTCTACTCCCGGTCTGTTTGCCAGATAATCCATATAATTTTTCTTTTTCGCTATGATGTCAAGGTTATTTTCCAACGCCTGCGTAATAAACTCCGATGCATTTTCTCTGGTTGGTCTTTGGATATAATCGTGATACTCATGCATCCGGTTCGCATCGGGAATCTTTGCCAGAATATCTTCAATCAGACTTTTCTGCCGGTCGGTGGCTGGCAGTGAAGATGTCGTGCTGCCTACCTTCTCCACGCCCTCACGGGTGCCGATGTAATTGATGTAATTAGCAAGGTGTGCGGGCGGGGAGTTTTTGAGGTAGTTGCAGCGTAGGATAAGTTTGGGCATGGTGTCCTCCTTATTGGTCTGTCCCTAATTCCTTTTTCAGCTTTTCTGCTATTTTATTGAAATAATCTCTTTCTCCAATAAAATGCATATCGCCAACTGCCTGATATATATTCAATATTTCCAGAACACTCTTATAGTCGTTGCCTCCTCTTTTGTTTTCAACAAGTGCTTTCACAACATCATCAAATCTGCTTTTATCCTTTTTATAGGTTGCCAGAAGCATCTCCAGATCATCTATTGTCATAATATAACATCTTGGATCTTGCTCAAATATTTCCGGCAATGAGCCGACTATCATCTGTGTATTTATCATACTCTCATACAAAAGAAAAACCTTTATTACAGGTTTCTCTCCTTTATATTCCTGCTCTGATGCCTTCAACTGCTCATATGCCTCTTTTATGTTCCTGTTATAAAATATATCAATCTGCCCAACATCCGGCACCTGCTGTTTTGCTCCCAGTCCAAGTAATCCTGATTTTAATTCAAACAAAAATACCGCTTCATCCACTTCAACATAATAATCAGCACTCTTTTTTCTTTCCTCTGGAATCTTATGCCATGAATTCTTGGGCAGATATAAACCTGCCAGTTCTTCAAAGTAATCCTCAAACATCTCTCCAAAAGCAATTATAAATTTGGTTCCCCAATGATTGTTGTGATAGTAATCCCGAATCAGCCAGTACAATCCATCTGCTATCATCATCTGTACCAAATAGAAACTGACTGCAATCGTTTCTTTCGTCTTTTGCGTAATCACAAATGGTTTGTTGTAGAAAATCTGTTTTCGCAATGATGAGTTTCTCACCTGTTCATAGGTCACAGAATAATAACTTATAACCCGCTCCAGATTTTTCTTTGTCAGGATGCTATTTTCTTTTTTTCTATATAACTCTTCCGGTGCGCTTAATGGATCTGGATGAATAGAACACAGCCACCAGATAATCCATTCTACTGCTAACAATTCCTCTGCTGTAAGTCCAAATAATTCGTTTGTAATCACATTGATATCAACTATTTTTTCCCTGTTAATATTAGGCGAACCGATCAGCATATGGTAATTGCGGTTATAGTTCTGATATATCCATGCCGGATTTGCGTATTTAAATTGTTCATATGACATTCCCATCAAATATTTGAATATACTAGGCAGTCCATTATTTCCAATATATTCACTTCCTGAATGCTTATTTTCATACCCACGATACAGGTTGACCACTCTTCCTGCTAATTGTTCTGTCATAATATCATTTCTGTAATCATTGGAATTCGTGATAGAAAGATATGCCATGTTTGGAATATCCCATGCCGATAACATGACTTTTGCCTGCTTATGTATAAAACCATGCTGAATAATGTTTAAAGGAAATGTAATATTACATACCAAATGTTCATCTAATTTTTCTACTTGATTTTTATATATTTCAATAGATTTTTCTGCAAAAAAATAGATAAAATCTCTGGTAGCATAGTTCTTAATGAACCCTTCAAAATCTTTCAACTATGTTTCCTCCTCATAAATTCACAGCTTTTAAGAGTACAGAAAAGACCACTACCGAAGTAATGGTCCTGTATTCCCTTCTGTGATGTACTCTGTAAAGGGTGGTTTCTGCCACCTGAATACATAACGGCTGGCGGCTCATTTGTGGTGAATGTATGCAGCCGAAAGGCGGTGGTCAATCAATAGAATCCAGTATTTTCTTGATGGGCACACAGTACAGAGTATGAAAAAGCTGCTGAAACTCTCCTTTTCTGGATTGTTCAGCAGCTTTTTATGTAAAATCCTTTGCAAATATATCTGCCCCCACGCAGGGTTCCTTGTGCTGAGCAAATCTGTTAGAATAATCGGAATAAGTCGAACAGAATTATTCTATTCTCACATCAACCTTTTCGATATGGACATAAACCATTGGTAGAGTAACGATTATTTGGTTTCTCGGCTTTCGGGTGTTCTCAACGTAATAGCATACACTGTTTCCGCTTTTCCATCGGTTATGTTTCCACCGTATCGGAATAGTTCTGGCACTTTAATCGGGGCTGAACTCCTTATCAGTGATAACATAATTAAATTCATTTGTGCCGAAGATTTCTTTATCTAAATCTGTAATGGTAAATGTAGTTCCATCAAATTTCATATTTCCGCTGGTGCTATCAATGGTTGTATCGTTTTCCACAGTATTCAGATAAGCAATCCGGTCTCTGCCATGCAGTTCATAGGCTTGCCAACCATCCACCCCCTGAAAATAGGCTGTAACCTTGGCAAATGGTTCATCATTCTCCTTTTTGCAAATGAGATAACTGCTGCTATCCTCAGATACCCATGTAGCAGTCATTCCCCAAGGACCTTCCTTGCTGACATATTCTCCGAATTCATGATTGTTTGTCCAGGTAATTCCCAGGTAAGTCATAAATCCTACAACTACCAAGACAGCTACCAGAGCTACTGCAAGGATAACACCAATTACAGTCTTAGTTTTCTTTTTCATCTAAATCACTCCTTCTTAAATTTGTCTGTTAAGAAATTTTTGATTTAGCTTACGCTCACATTATATCAATATTCAAAAGGATAGTCAATTTAATCCGTCTAAGGGCGCACTTACTCACCACTCAAAAGTGGGCGGTGCTACTGCCTGCGGCAGTCGTGCGCTCTCCGAGGGGGGACGGTTGCCTTCTTCGGCAGGTAGCACTATGCAGCCAAGAGGGGTTGACACCCCTCTGTTTTTACAAAGCCGTATTGCAATGCGAAATATCCCCTTGACAAATCGACTCCTGGTTTGTTATGGAGTTGGATTCGCCCTGCATCTCATCATCACGGGACAGACGCTCGTAAAGTGCTGTTATTCTGTTATCTTTAGCCATTTTCTCAGCTCCTTTCATAATGCTAAAAAATAAGAACACACAGAAAACACTTCATTTTTTAATGACCTATTTTCTCTGTATTCTTAAAATCTACCCCTTATGGTATCTATACACTTAAAATTTAACATTTAGATACCACAAAGTCTCTATGAAATAAAAATTGCTTCTTCAGGTACCATTTTTTCAAATAATCGGTACCTGAAGAAGCAATTTTTCTCTTATAGGTGACATTCCTTTATTTTAGGCATTAAAAATAAAAAATATGTCACCTTAATCACTATTTTTTATCAATAGATCCCATTTACAGAATTTATGAAAATTGATCTTTTTCTTACACTTTTCCAATCCACAGAATTTGTAAGAATCGTTTTTACTTATAATTTTCCCAACCAACAGGAAAACACTTATATTTAAAACAGTTCCCTCATAGACTTACATAATCTTGTGAACCCAGCCTTCCGGTCCTTCAATCTCGCCCATCTGAATTCCGGTAAGTGTCTCACGCAGTTTCTTATCATTTTTTGAAAGATAGTCGCTTGCTGCTTTTCTTC
>OGYL01003511.1_pt1 | contig 10115 bp, 10 predicted proteins | sample 1576541 | NCBI WGS metagenome assembly OGYL01 (sample SAMEA3541551, study PRJEB24748) | human gut metagenome | biome: human gut; feature: human-associated habitat; material: faeces | place: China | collected 2012 | reverse complement strand
GGCTGCACCCGGTTCACAAAGTCCTTGTCGATATCCTCCATGCAGTGGCTGGCAAGCTCCTTGGCATCCTGCGTGTTCAGGTGGCGTGCCGGGATGATGACATCGGTATCCACGTTATCCGGGTATTTGAAAACAGAACCTTTTGCGTTCATTGTTGTGCTCCTTTCCGATCAGACCGTGCGGGGGTCGGTGATGCAGCCGGTCAGTGCGCTGGCAGCGGCGGTGGCGGGAGAAGCAAGGTAGACCTCGCTCTTCACATGGCCCATGCGGCCCACAAAGTTGCGGTTTGTGGTGGAAACGCAGCGCTCGCCCTCGGCCAGAATGCCCATGTAGCCGCCCAGACAGGGGCCGCAGGTGGGGGTGGACACGATGCAGCCTGCATCAATAAAGGCAGTGGTCCAGCCGCGCAGGATGCATTCCTTGTAAACGGCCATGGTGGCGGGGATGATGATGCCGCGCACGCCCTTGGCAATGTGCTTGCCCTTGAGCACGTTGTAGGCGGCTTCCATGTCCTCCAGACGGCCGTTGGTGCAGCTGCCGATCACAACCTGATCGATCTTGATGTCCTTGCCCTCGCTGGCAAGGTGGGTGTTCTCGGGCAGGTGGGGGTAGCTGACGGTGGGCTCCAGTGCGCCGAGGTCGATCTCCAGTACGGGACTGAGGTCGAGGCGGAGCACGGCGGCGCGGCCGCGGGCGGGGTCGTAAAGAATGACGTCGCCGTCCTTTACCTGCGACTGGCGCCTGAGGGCCACGGGGTATTCGCCTCCCTTGTCGCCACGACCCAGGAATCGGCTCTTCTGGGCCATCCACTGGTCCAGATGTATGTATTCGACGTTGGGCAAGGCCTCCACGTTAGCTTTCCACTCCGGGTCGAGGCGCGTATTGCCCAGTATTTCTGAATAAACTGTCATTGCTTGCGAAAGTACAGAGTTGGTGTAGCTTGTAGGGACGCACCCTGGTGCGTCCGAAGGCGACAGGTGCGCGAAGGGCGGAAGGGTGCGTCCCTACATTGCTCTTATTCGTTTTTACGAGAACCAATACAATTGGCCGAGGGAAAGCTCCTTTGCCGGCGGCACGTAGGCGAGCACGCCGTCGACGGTGACGTAGAAGGTCTCGGGATCGACCTCGATGTGCGGGCAGGCGGTGTTGCGCACCATGTCGGCCTTGGTGACCTGGCGCGTGCCGTGCACGGGATAGACGATGCGCTCCAGTCCGAGCTTTTCCTTGACACCGAGCTCGTAGGCTGCCTGGCTGACGAAGCTGACGCAGGTGGCGGGCATCTCCTTGCCGAAGGCGCCGTACATGGGGCGCATGTACTTGGGCTGCGGGGTGGGCAGCGAAGCGTTGCAGTCGCCCATGTTAGCCCAGTTGATGAGTCCGCCCTTGATGACCATCTTGGGCTTGGTGGCGAAGAACTCCGGCTCCCAGAGCACCAGGTCGGCCATCTTGCCGACGGCTATGGAGCCAAGGATGTCGCTGATGCCGTAGGTGATGGCGGGATTCAGGGTAATCTGTGCCAGATAGCGGAGCACGCGGAAGTTGTCGTTGCTGTCGGAATCCTCCTTGAGCTTGCCGCGGGCCTGCTTCATGTAGCTGGCCATCTGGAAGGTACGCATGAAGCTCTCGCCCACGCGGCCCATGGCCTGCGAGTCGGACGACACCATGGAGATGATGCCCAGGTCGTGGAAGATGTTCTCTGCGCTCTGCGTCTCCGGGCGCACGCGGCTCTCGGCGAAAGCCACGTCGCTGGGGATGTCTGGGTTGAGGTTGTGGCAGACCATGATCATGTCGAAGAGCTCTGCCTGCGAGTTGATGCCGAAGGGCAGCGTCGGATTCGTGGACGACGGCAGCACGTTCTGCATGGAGGCGATCTTGAGCAGGTCGGGAGCGTGACCGCCGCCGGCGCCCTCGGTGTGGTAGCTGTGGATGGTGCGGCCGTCGATGGCGGCGATGGTATCCTCCACGTATCCGCACTCGTTGAGGGTGTCGGCGTGCAGGGCCACCTGGACGTCATACTTGTCGGCGGCTGTCATGCAGGAGCGGAGGGCCTCCATGGTGGTGCCCCAGTCCTCGTGGATCTTGAGGCCGCAGACGCCGGACTCGATCTGCTCCGCCAGGGACTCCTGACAGGAGCAGTTGCCCTTGCCGAGCAGGCCGTAGTTGATGGGCAACCCTTCGATGGCGCGGAGCATGGCCTCGGTGTTCCAGCGCCCGGAGGTGATGGTGGTGCCGTTGGAGCCGTCCGTCGGGCCTATGCCGCCGCCGATAAGGGTGGTGATGCCGTTGCTCAGGCAGTTGTATGCCTGCTGCGGGGCGACGTGGTGCACGTGGCCGTCGATGCCGGCGGCCGTCAGGATGAGGTGCTCGCCGGAGATGGCGTCGGTGCTGGCGCCGGTGCAAAGGGTGGGTGTCACTCCCTTCATCACGTTGGGGTTGCCGGCCTTGCCGATGCCGGCTATCTTGCCGTCCTTGATGCCGACGTCGGCCTTGACCACGCCCAGCAGCGGGTCAAGGATGGTGACATTGGTGATGACGGTGTCGAGGCTGCCCTCGCGGCCTGTTATGGTGTTGGCCAGGCCCATGCCGTCGCGCAGGGTCTTGCCGCCGCCATACACGGCTTCGTCGCCCAGTACGCGGAGGTCCTTCTCGATCTCCACGTACAGGTCGGTGTTGGCCAGGCGGATCTTATCGCCCACGGTGGGGCCGAAAAGCATGTTGTTCTGTGATCTAGATATAGTAGCCATTGGTGTGTGTATGTGGGGATGAACGTTACTTTGCTTCGCTCTCTACGGTCGCCTCGTCCTCGCATCGGAATCCGTATTCGTGCATGCGGCGTATGGACTCGATGCGCCTGGGGTAGTAGGTAGGAGAGTCCTCCAGGCCGGCGTAGCCCTGCACCAGGCCGTTGAAGCCGATGATGCGCTGCTTGCCGGCGTAGGCCACCAGCTCTACCTCCTTCTCCTCGCCGGCCTCGAAGCGGATGGCGGTGGTGGCGGGTATGTTGAGGTGGTAGCCGAAAGCCCTGGGGCGGTCGAACTCCAGGTAGCGGTTCACCTCGAAGAAGTGGAAGTGGGAGCCGACCTGTATGGGACGGTCGCCGGTGTTGCGCACGGTCACTTTGACGGTGCGGCGACCGGTGTTGTACTCCAGGTCGCCGTCGGCCAGGATGACGCCGCCCACGGGACAGTACTCCTTGGGCGCGAAGCCGGGCGTGTTGGGGTAGCAGATGTCGGGCTTGCCGGTGTAGACGCCCGTCGGGGTCTCGTAGCCGTTGACGGCCGGGCAGGTCTCGGCCGGCGACGGCGGCATCTTCTTATCGTTGTTTGCCATAGTATTAACTTAGGTTGGAGGGTTTCTTACTTGATGGGGTGGTGGATGGAGACAAGTCGTGAGCCGTCGGTGAAGACGGCCTCGACCTGGAGCAGGGTGATCATGTCGGGGACCCCGGGCATCACCTGGTCGCGGGTGAGGACCTGTGCGGCGTCGTGCATGACTTCCTCCACGGTCTTGCCCTCGCGGGCCCCCTCCAGGGCGGCGCTGGTGATGTATGCCACCGCTTCCGGGTAGTTGAGCTTGAGGCCCTTCTGCAGACGGCGCTCGGCAATCATGCCGACAGTCAGCAGCATGAGCTTGTCTTGTTCTTTGGGTGTTAAATGCATAGTATCGTGAGTTGGGGATTTCAGTGTTTTTCGATAGGACGCGGAACGGAGAAGAACGACTCCCCGGGCATCTACATATACAACAAGGGATGCCACCCGATAGTTCGGGCGGCATCCCTCGGATGTCATGTGCGGGCTTGTTGCCCGATATGCCTTGCTGTGCCTCTTGTTTTCAGTCCGGTCCTGCGGCAGACGTCACTTGTCCATCGGCAGGATGATATTGTAGGCGTCGTAGGGCATGTGGTCCTTTCCAAGGGTGGTGACGTCGGGCATACGTTTGCCGTCAACCCAACAGCGCCGAACGATGTAGTCCCGCCGCACGGCCACGGTATGGGTGTCGTACTCCACACGCAGGTGCCAGCGGTAGTTGTTGCGAGGCGACACTACGTCAAACTCGTATCGCTGGTTCCAGTACATCCAGACGGCGTCAATGTCCAGCATGTCGAGATAGGGCCTGTTTCCAGTCTTAGCTTCACGCTTGGATAATCTCAAGAACCAGTAGCTGCCGTTCATTGGGGCGTTGTTGAAATAGGCCGGCTTATTTGACCATCCTTCCGTGGTCAGGGTATCTCCCTGGAAGACAACCATCATGTCCGTGTCGTAGAACACGTTAGGGTTGATTTTATGGATGTTGGGATCCATGACGTTGTTGCCGTCCTTATCGAGGATAAGCAAGCCTAACGTGTCACCAACTATGGTGTGTCCTTTTTCCATCTCCTCGCCTTTATCGCAGGATACAAACGTGACAAGGAGTCCGATGAGGGCAAATGCCCATTTGATTTTTCTCATATGGCTGTTATTTGCTGATTGCGAAGTAAATTCGGTTGCCCAAGCTGGATGCCAGGTAATATCCGTCGCCATTTCCCCCACGGCATTTATTCACCAGGAAATATTTCTGTGAGGGGGTATCGTCGTAGCACATGGAATTATGCACTATGTATGCGTCTTCCTTGTAGTAGTATCCACCTACTATGATAGACGATCCGCCACTAAGTAAGTAGTGCACCTGTAGAACGAAATTGTTCTGATATGCCGGGTCCACCCAAAACATATCATTGGAATTTTCTATTTGGAACCCCAACCCGCGGAAAGTCTGACCAATGAGGTCGTTGCGGCCCGTGGCAAACTCTAGAAAACCTTCAGAGTACGAAACATTGTTGGTTTCGTCGCGTATTATACCGAAGAACATAATACGAAGCCTGCTTTCGGGTTGCAGGTATCTGAATAGTTTTGCAACGTTGAGGGCCATGTCCGGGTGGTCGTCAAAACTGAAACTGTAAGGGAACCGGTATAATCTGTCAAGGTGAATTGTGTCAGCAGGATATTCGCGGCGCAGACCGCTTTCTACAATTAATGTGTTGCGGAATTCCTTGCGCGTAAGAGTTTGGGCTACGGCCACGGCAGCTGTCGGAGCCCTCAATTCGATTGAATCGGGATAACCTGATTCGAAGAGGGCGTTGAAGGGAGCACGCTGTCCCCAGTGGACGGGGATCCATGGCTGCGGCCAACTCCGGATCAACGGTATTGACCAGACCGATGGTGTCCATCATTTCATTGTACATAATATTCTACCCCTCTCAATTTCCGGAGAAAGCCCCGGATCTCTGGATCTCTTCAAGCCACCCTGCTCCGCGCACGAACCGAATTGCTTTCTTTTATCATAGCAGAAAGCTGTAGAATCTTCAACTTCCATTTTGCCAAAAGGCTTGCTTTTTTCGTCTGAAGTGTTTATTATACTTGTATAAAAATGCAGTGTCGTTTTTGTATATTTTTCAAGTCAGTCAACCTTCAGATGAAGCGAGGTGTTCTCTGGTGACGGTCAGTGAAGCAAAGCAGACCCAGCGCAAAGCGGGCCGTGCCGCACGCAAGGCTCTCGGCCCGGAAGAACGCAAGGCTGCAAATGCCGCTTTGTGCGCATCCCTCTGGCAGCTGGCTGCCGTGCAGAATGCGCAGACCATCCTGCTGTACGCAGCGTTTGGTTCCGAAGCCGACCTTTCTGCCCTTGCGGAAAAGGCGCAGGCGCAAGGCAAAACGCTGGCCTATCCGGTGTGCGGCGAGGCGTATTCCCTTACAGCCGCTGTGCCCGGCCCGGACGGCTGGGAGATGGGGCAGTACGGCATCCGCACCCCCATCCTGAGCCGGTCGGAGATTCTGCTGCCGGAAGCGCTGGATCTGGTCCTTGTACCCTGCACGGCTTTTGATGCAGACTGCTTCCGGGTCGGCATGGGCAAGGGCTATTACGACCGGTATCTTCCCCGCTGCAAAAACGCGGTGAAGATCGGCATTGCATTTGAGGCACAGCGGGTGGAACATGCTGCCGTAGACGAGCACGACCAGCGGCTGGATGCCTATGTAACAGAGAGGGGTATTTACAAATGGAAATGACTAAGCTGAGCTGTGAGAAATTTCTCGCAGAGCTGGCCAGCAAAGCCCCCACGCCGGGCGGCGGCGGAACGGCGGCGCTGGTGGGTGCTGCCGGTGTAGCGCTGGGCAATATGGTGGGCAACCTGACCACCGGCAAAAAGAAATATGCCGCCGTGGAAGCAGACATTCAGGCCCTGAACACAAAGGCCGATGCCCTGCGCAAAGAGCTGGAAGCACTGGTGCAGACCGATGCCGATGCCTTTGCGCCGCTGGCTGCGGCCTACGGCCTGCCCAAGGACACACCAGAGCAGGCTGCACACAAAGCCGCCGTGCTGGAAAAGGCGCTGGATGCCGCCTGTGCCGTGCCACTTGAGGTCATGGAAAAGTGCGCCGAGGGCATTGCTCTGGTGGAAGAATACGCCGCCAAGGGCAGCGTGATGGCCGTCTCGGACGCAGGCTGTGCAGCCGCCCTGTGCAAGGCAGCCTTGCAGGCCGCAAGCCTGAATGTGTTCATCAACACAAAGCTGATGGCAGACCGTGAGCGCGCTGCTGCGTTGGACGCAAAAACAGACAAACTGCTGGATGAATTTGTGTTGCGGGCAGACGCTGTTTTTGCATCCGTGATGAACAAATTGCGAAATAAGTGAGGGAAAGTATTATGGCAACGATTTTGAAGGGCGCACCCGTTGTAGCCGCTATGAACGAACGCAATGCGGCGCTGTGTGAGCAGCTCAAGGCAAAAGGCATCACTCCCACGCTGGCCGTGGTGCGTGTGGGTGAGCGGGAGGACGACCTCTCCTACGAGCGCGGCGTGATCGCCCGCTGCGGCAAGGTGGGTGTGGAGGTAAAGCAGTTTCTTCTGCCCGCCGATGCTTCGCAGGACGATCTGCTGAAGGTGATTGCCGAGGTGAACGCAGAGGATACCATCCACGGATGCCTGCTGTTCCGTCCGCTGCCCAAGCAGTTCAATGACCGCACTGTGCGTGCGGCGCTGGCTCCGGAAAAGGACATTGACGGCATCACGGACGATTCTCTGGCCGGTGTGTTCACTAATACCGATCTCGGCTACGCTCCCTGCACCGCGCAGGCCTGCCTTGAGATCCTGAAGTATTACAACATTCCGCTTTCCGGCAGGCGCGCTGTCGTAGTGGGCCGCAGCCTTGTGGTAGGCAAGCCCGCAGCCATGATGCTGGACCGCGAGAACGCCACCGTGACCATCTGCAATTCCCGCACGCAGAACCTGCCCGCCATCTGCAAGGAAGCAGATGTGGTAGTAGTGGCCATGGGCAAGATGGGTGCCGTGGGTGCCGACTGCCTGCGGGAGGGCCAGACCGTGGTGGATGTGGGCATCCATGTGAACGAAGAGGGCAAGCTGTGCGGTGACGTAAAGTTCAGCGAAGCAGAGCCGGTAGTGGATGCCATCACGCCGGTACCCGGCGGTGTGGGCACTGTGACCACCTCGGTGCTGGTGGGCCATGTCGTGCAGGCTGCAGCAAAAAAGGCCGGGCTGTAACGAATGATAGAACTATAAAATAAAAGACGCTTGATACACTGCTGTATGCTTCCCTGCCGGGAAAACATATTCAGACAAGACCAAGCGTCTTTTTTGATTGCTATATTTTAGCCGCGGACAATGAGCAGCAGCAAAGCCGAAGCCACACACTGCATGATCAGCCAGCGGGCCACCACCTGCTCGTCGCTCCAGCCCTTATTCTTGCGGGCGTGGTCGTGCAGAGGGGTGCGGGTGTTCTTGAGGATGGAAATGTGCAAAAAGCGCTTCAGGCTGATCTTCAGGATGCCCAGACTGCCATCCACGATGAACACGATGGCTGCCAGCAGGAAGGCAAACGGATGGCCGCATTTGAGGGACAGCATTGCGATAAAGAAGCCCATTGCGCGGCTGCCGGCATCGCCCATCAGCAGGCTGGACGGCTTTGCGTTGGACCACAGATAGGCCAGCAGCGCACCCATGAACACAACGCCTGCGGTGCCGTACTCAGCCAGTTCTGTTTTATAGGCCAGCAGGTAGGTGCCGATGGTCACCACTGCAACACTTGCCGAAAGGCCGTCCACGCCGTCGGTGCAGTTGACCACATTGATGCTGGTCCAGATCAGAATAACGATCAGCAGCAGGTACACAGCATACGGCAGAGTGAAACTCCACTGCAGGAAATTCACACCGCAGCCGTTGAAGTTGAGGTAGGTCACACCTGCAACAATGGCAATGGCAAAATCAATGATACCCTTTTTATACTCGTTCCATGCAGTTTCAGCAGCATCGTCAAAGTAGCCGGACAGCATGGATGCAATGAGCAGGATGGTGTAGATGACGTATTCCACCTTGAACGGCAGGAATGCCAGCGATACCAGTGCGATGCACAGCACGAAGATCAGGCCGGACCCACGGGCCTTACCCTTGGAAAGCGCACCGTTCACCGCAAACTCGCGGCCATGGTCGTGCGGAAGCTTATCGTGAAAAACGGAGTCCATCAAAGCCGTAAGGGCAAACGCCAGCAGGAATGCCAGAGCATCGACACCGCGCTGTCCTACGACCGAAAGCAGTGATTCGATCATATTCAAAGTTCCTCTTTCTTTTATGTTTGTGAGAGAAGTGTATCACGCTATCCATAAAAAATCAATCATTCCCGGAGAAAAATCCACGTTTGATTGACTTTCTGCAGCACCGCACTTATAATAGTATATCAGTCTGTCGAAAAAGTTATTGTTTCTATAAAAGGAGAACTCATGTCCATCTCTCTTGAGCAGCTTTCGGCGCAGATGCGCCGGGGCGAACAGGTGCCGCTGCGGCACACCATGCAGGTAGTGCTCACACTGAGCATCCCATCCATCCTGCAGCAGATCGTGGTAACTGCGGTGGAGTACATCGACGCAGCCATGGTGGGGCATATCGGTGCATCTGCTACGGCATCCATTGGCATCGTCAGTTCCAGCACGTGGCTCATGCATGGAATGCTGGCCGGTCTATATATGTCCTTTGCCATTCAGGTGGCACAGTATCTGGGTGCAGACCGGCAGGACGATGCACGCGGTGTATTGCGCCAATCTATGATCTTCAACCTTGTGGTGGGCCTTGCAGCTGCGGCCTTCGGCATTGGCATCAGCCGCTTTCTGCCCGGATGGCTGGGTGCTGATTCTTCCCTGCAGGCGGATGCTTCGGCCTACTTTGCCATCTGGTCGGCTTCCCTGCCCTTTTTGATGATCATGGGAACCTACTCTTCCATGCTGCGTTCCTCCGGCGATGCCCTGACACCGGGCCTTATCAGCGTGCTGACCTGCGTGCTGGATGTGATCTTTAACTTCTGCCTCATCAATCCCACCCGTGAGATGGTGGTGTTTGGCCGCACAATGACCGTCTGGGGCCTTGGCTGGGGGGTACCGGGCGCAGCACTGGGCACCGCCCTTGCTACCGCTATCAGCGGTGTGCTGACCCTTGCCATCCTGCTGCTGCGAGACGGCCCGCTGTGCATCCGCAAGCCCGGCTCCTGGCACATTACCAAAGCCTGCCTGCAGAACCTGTGGAAGGTAGGCGCACCGCTGGCCGCAGAGCGTGCAGTTCTTTCCTCGGCGCAGGTGCTGCTCATCCGCATCGTATCCGGCCTTGGCACCACCGCCATTGCTGCCAACAGTCTGGGTGTGAGTGCCGAAAGCCTGTGCTACATGGCAGGCTATGGCATTCAGGATGCATCCCTTGCACTGGTGGGGCAGGCCGTGGGCGCAAACCGTCGGGATATGGCAAAAAACTTTGCCTGGCTGTGCACCGGCATGGGCATAGGCATCATGGCGCTGACCGGTGTTGGCATGTACATTTTTGCGCCAAACCTGATGGGTATTTTCACCGCAGATGCGGCAGTTATTGCGCTGGGCGCACAGGTGCTGCGCATTGAAGCACTGGCCGAACCGATGTTCGGTGCCAGTATCGTTGCCAGCGGTGCCATGCAGGGTGCCGGAGACAGCACGGGATGCTTTGTGCTGAACCTTGTCAGCATGTGGGGCATCCGGCTCACGCTGGCTTCCCTGCTGGCTCCGTATTTTGGGCTGGTGGGCGTATGGATGGCCATGAGCTTTGAGCTG
>OGYL01003504.1_pt1 | contig 10142 bp, 10 predicted proteins | sample 1576541 | NCBI WGS metagenome assembly OGYL01 (sample SAMEA3541551, study PRJEB24748) | human gut metagenome | biome: human gut; feature: human-associated habitat; material: faeces | place: China | collected 2012 | reverse complement strand
ATTTGCCATCTATGCCCGTGCCTCTGTAGCCTTTATGCAGATGATGACTACGAGACGGCTTCGGCGGCAGCTTGAGCGACATGAGCCGCGAGCGCACGATGAAGGCGCTCAACGAGTTCCTGCGTCCGGAGTTCATAAACCGCGTCGATGAGGTCATCTGCTTCAACCAGCTCACCGAGACCAACTTCCGCGCCATCGCCGAGCTCATGCTGGGCGAGCTGCACGAGAACATGGAGCGCAAGAACATCGCCCTCACCTGGGACGACAGCCTTGTTGACCACCTTGTCCACGAGGGCTACTCCGTGACCTACGGTGCGCGCAACCTGCGCCGCCTTATCCAGAAGCAGGTCGAGGATCAGATAGCCGAGGGCATCATCGCACGACGGGGCGAAAGCTCGTCGCAGATCATGCTGTCGGCGGAGAACGGCAAAGTCGAAGTGAGGATAGCATAATGGCTGTTATAGAGATAATTCAGGGCGATATCACGCATCAGAGCGTGGACGCGATAGTCAACGCGGCGAACTGCTCACTGCTTGGCGGCGGCGGGGTCGATGGCGCGATACACCGCGCCGCGGGGCCGGAGCTGCTGGCCGAGTGCCGCACGCTGCACGGCTGCGAGACGGGCAAGGCCAAGATCACCGGCGGCTACCGTCTCCCCGCGAAGCACGTCATCCATACCCCCGGCCCCGTGTGGCACGGCGGCGCGCACGGCGAGGATGAGCTGCTGGCTTCGTGCTACCGTTCCTGCCTGCTGCTCGCGGCGGAAAACGGCTGCAAGACTGTCGATTTCCCGTCGATAAGCACGGGCGTGTACCATTTCCCGCTTGACCGCGCGGCGAAGATCGCGATAAGCACCATCATCGCCGTGACCGCCGCGCATCCGGAGATAGAGCGCGTGCGCATGGTGTGCTTTGACTCGCGCACGAAGCAGGCATATGAAAATGCGCTGTGCGAGGTGCGCGGATGAAGCGGCTCGTAAGGCTGCAATATAATTCTCCGGTCGTGCTGACTTTCGCGCTGCTCTCGCTTGCGGCGCTGCTGCTGGACAAGTTCACCGGCGGCTGGACGACGGTGAAGCTCTTCAGCGTTTACCGCTCGCCGCTGACGGATATTCTGACCTACCCGCGCTTCGTGCTGCACGTGCTGGGGCACTCCGGATACTCGCATTATATCGGCAACATGATGATGATACTCGTCGTCGGACCGCCGCTGGAGGAGAAATACGGCAGCCGCAGTCTGTTCTGGGCGATATTTCTCACGGCGCTGGTGTCCGGACTTGTGCAGTGGCTGTTCTTTCCGGGGACGGCGCTGCTCGGCGCGTCGGGCATCGTATTCATGATGATCGTCATGTCGTCGCTCGCAGGGATGAAGGACGGATATATTCCCATCACGCTCATCCTCGTGCTGGTGCTGTACCTCGGCGGCGAGATCGTCGACGGCGTCGTGCTGAGCGACAATGTCTCGCAGCTGACGCACATCATCGGCGGCATCTGCGGCGCGGTCATGGGGCTGAACATGAGGAGGTAGGCGCGATGAGCGAGAAAGAAGCGCTGCTGATAAGCGCGTGCCTGCTGGGTGTCGAGTGCAAATACAGCGGCGGACATAACGCGATGGCTGCGGAGAAGATAGCGGCGCTGCGGGAGAAGTACCGGCTCATTCCGGTCTGTCCGGAGACGGCGGGCGGTTTGCCGACCCCGCGCGATCCGAGCGAACGGCGCGGCGGAGCGGTCGTGAGCTGCAAGGGCAGGAATGTGACGGCGGAGTATTCCAAGGGCGCGGATGTCGCGGTGAGTCTCGCGGAGAGAAACGGCTGCAAAATGGCGCTCCTCAAGGAGAAAAGCCCGTCCTGCGGCAGCGGCGTGATATATGACGGCACCTTTACCGGACGGCTGATCGCCGGAGACGGCCTCGCCGCCGAGCGGCTGAAAGCCCGCGGCGTGAGAGTCCGCGGCGAATCCGAAGTTGATGAGATAATTTGAACCCATGGGTGGAGCTAACAACTCCACCCATGGGTTTTGTTAGGACGGTACAGAGGTGGTTATGGTGCAAGCTGTCTTTTCCGCACTGCTCGTGTCTGTGCTTTGGCGCCCCCTCAGTCACGGCTAACGCCGTGACCGAGCCGTAGCGAGACAGTGGCGCATTAGCGCCGAAGGGGTCGCCAGAGTAACGATTAAAGCAAGGTTTAAAAGAGAGGTTGTACTCAAACTACGCCGTAGGGGACGGCCTCCGTGCCGCCCCGCAAACTCCCCCTGCACGACAAACAGCCTTGGGCGGATGCCCAAGGCTGTTTTCAACAACAATATTATCTTAGGGTCTGCGGCTGTTGCAGAGATAGAACACCGTCAGCAGGCCGGGGCCGCAATGCGCGCCGATGACCACGCCGAGACTGGTTATCGTTATCTCTCCAAGGTCGGGGTACGCCTTCTTCAGCTCATCGCGTACATATTCCGCGTCGGCGCGGCAGTCAGCCTGAAGAATGTGCACCTTCAGCCCATTGGTGTCGACCTCCGCAAGGTCGGCCTTTGCGCTGTCAAGGATGGAATTGACCGCGGTCTTGCGCCCGCGAACCTTTTTCGCAACGTCCAGCGTGCCGCCGTCGGGGACGTACAGCACGGGCTTGATCGCCAGCATACCGCCGACAAGCGCTGCCGCGTTTGACACGCGTCCGCCAGCCTTGAGGTAGTTCAGATCGTCCACGGTGAAGCGGTGCGCGATCTTCAGCTTGTTCGCCTCGCCCCATGCGATGACCTCGTCGTAGCCGGCGCCGCCCTCTGCCAGCGTTACCATGCTGTCGACCAGCAGGCCGAGGCCGCCGGAGATGCAGAGCGTGTCCATGACGTAGAGCTTGCGCTCCGGATACTTTTCAAGCGCCATTTTTGCACCGATCTTAGACTTCTCATAGGAAACGGACATTTTCTGCGACATGTCGAGGAAAACAACGTCCTTGCCCTGCGCGAGCAGAGACTCGAAAAACTCGTCGTAGATATACTCGTTTATCATCGAGGTCTTGAGCCTGTCGCCGTTGCGCATGCCCTCGTAGACCTTCTGGCGGGTCTCCTCGCGGCAGTCATCCTCATACAGGTCGTTGCCGATGGTGTAGGTGTAGGGGATGAAGGGAATGTTGTGCGCCTCAAGGTAAGTTCTCGGCAGGTCCGAGGTGGATGAGGTTGCTATGATGTAATCGTACATATACCTGCTCCTTATTTCATATTTAAGCCGCATGGCGGCACTCACAGAATACTATATTTTCGTTGAAAATACAACAAAAATTTTAATCAAAACTCTGCATAAGGCAAACGGAGCATTTTCCTGTTGCAGCACGGCGGCAAAAGTAGTATAATCAATTATTAAATATAAATCACAGCATCTGGAGGATACCGTAGTTGAAGCTTGAATGGATGGGGAAATACAGGGAATTGGTTCGGTCCGTGGTCTACTTCTCAAACTGCTCAAATAGGAATGTACTGCGCGGCGGCAGGGGCGATTACGAGCCGCACCTGAATCAGCATGAGTGGCAGGTGCTTGAATATATCTGTGAATTTGAAGATGACTGCCGCATCATGGCCGATATCTCGCGCGACCTCGGCATAATTCCGAGCAACATTACAAAAGCGACGCGGCACCTGCTTGAGCTTGAGCTGATAGAGAAAAACCGCATCGTCGGCAACCGCAAAAATGTTGTGCTGACGCCGACGGACGAGGGAAAACGCATATACTATAAGGTCATGGAGAGCAAGATTAGGCCGGTTTTTGACAGCTTTTTTGCCGAAATGAGCGGCTTTGACAGCGAGCAGCTTAAAACGATCGAAAACGCTTTTTATAAGCTCAGTCATAAGTGGGCAGGGCTGGCGGAGCCGGCAATGCTAGAGAAAATCGACGAATGACCCCGACAAACATATTAATACACAGGACATATCAGATCCGCGAATTTCTCGCGGGTCTGATTTTTTGTCACTATTCAACAAAACCGAATGAAATAATTCGGCAATAAACCATATTGTTCATTTACGAATAAAATGCTATACTGAGTTTACTTCGGTACCGGCTGTAATAATAAAGAGAGAGAGGAAGAAAAAAGTGAAGAAAAGCACAAAAATTGTTTTGGCTGTGGCGCTGTGCCTTTGCCTGATAAGCGGCATTTTTGCGTCGCTGTTTATGACGGGATTCAATACCGTCAAGGTACAGGATATAGAAGTAGTCGTAGATAAGGGATATGTGATAAACGGCCAGGTCTATATCCCGAAAAAAGCCAGCGAGGACAACAAGCTCCCGCTTATCGTCCTGTCGCATGGCAGCTACAACAATTTTGACCATCAGGATCAGAACATGATCGAGCTTGCCCGCCGTGGATTTGCCGTCATTTCCAGCGATGCATACCGCCACGGTGATTCGAGCGTTGCGGTCGAGCCGCAGGACTACTTTATGAACATGAAGCACCTCATCGACTATGCCTGCGCATCGTGGACATTTATCGACGAGGATAAGATCGGCGTTTCCGGCCACTCCATGGGCGCAATGATAACCAACGTGACTGTGGAGGAATACTTCAAGGAGGGGGCGGCCGGCGGCGTCAACCGTATCGCGGCTGCACTCGACCAAGGCTACGATCCCCCGTATGCCGACTATGAGTTTGAGGGCGTCGAGGGAACGATCCCAGTTGATATTGATTTCGGCGTAGTTGCCGCGAAGTACGACGAGTGGTTCTTCAAGGATGAGAACGGCAACCCCGCAACGTATCTGCAAAATCCCAATGCCGCGGCGTTCATAAACCAGCTTGACGAGGAGAACGTCAGCACCGTTGAAAACCATAAGATTTATACCGGCACGATAAACGGCAAGGAGTGCATCCGCGTTATCAATCAGAATAATGAGATCCACCCGCTCAACCACTTCTCCCATGCAAGCTGCCGCGATATCATAAACTTCTTCTATGCAGCGTTCGGTGTGCCTGCGGGTTATGAGCAGATAGATGCGGACAACCAGATCTGGCAGTGGAAGGAAATCTTCAACCTCGTCGGTCTTGTCGGCATATTCCTGTTCCTGTTCCCGTTTGCCTCCATGATGATCCACGGCACAAAGTTCTTCGCGGAGCTTGCCAAACCCGAACCGGCACCCGCGCCCAAGCTTTCCGACGGCAAGCGCAAGGCGGCATACTGGATAACCTACGCGCTCAACTGCATTATTCCCGCGCTGCTCGTGGTGCCTGTGGCATATAAGCTGGTCGGCCAGTCCTCCTTCGTTCCCAGCACGGTCAGCACATGGTTCGGAGAGCCGAACACGAATGAGCTTGCGGCGTGGACGCTCGTCGTCGCCATTTGCCTGCTGGTCGTATTCGTTGTTTCCTACATCATTACCCGCGGCAAGGGCGAACACGGTGCTCCGGAGTGCTGGGGTGTCAAAGCAAGCGCAAGAGTGATCTGGAAGAGCTTCCTGCTCGCGCTGCTTACGGTGTTCACGGCATATGTCATTCTGTTCTTTGTTGACCTCGTGTTCAATACCGACTTCAGAATCTGGGTTATTGATATGCGCGTGTTTACCGTCAATAAGCTTGTGTTTGCCGTGGCATACGTTCCCGCGTGGATAGCCTTCTACCTTGTAAACTCCATGCTCGTAAACGGCGGCAACCGCATAGAGGGGCGACCGGAGTGGCTTACGATGCTTATAAGCTGCATTGGCAATATCATCGGCATAGTTGCGCTGATAGTCATTCAGTACAGCGGCATCATAGCAAGCGGCACGTTTGCCTTCAACTCCATGCGTATCGTCAACCTGTTCCCGCTGGTATTCCTCATCCCTGTCGGCACACTCGTTTCCCGCAGATTTTTCAAGGAAACCGGCAATATTTACTCCGGTTCCTTCACCATCGCAATGCTCTACACCATGATGACCGTCGCAAACACCATGGTTCTTGCAAGCGTACTCGGCTGATTTCCCGCATATATTCCAAAGACTGCCCCGAAAACCGGGGCAGTTTTATTTTGCGTTAATGTAGGCGATACCCTACTCAGTGCGGTTGACAGCGAATGCCCGATGGATTATAATAAATTGATAAACTTTAGACAGGAATGATAAATATGATATATAAGACCCGCAGCATTACGCTGAAGGACGGCCGCGGCGCGATACTCCGAGCGCCCAGAGAGAGCGACGCCGAGGAGATGCTGGAGTATCTCCGAACCGCATCCGGCGAGACGGATTTTCTCGCATCATACCCCGAAGAGCTGAAGTTCACAGCCGAGGGCGAGCGTGCATATCTGGAGAATAATCTCGACTCGCCGAACACGATGATGCTCGTCTGCGAGGTGGACGGGAAGATCGCCGGCAACAGCCAGATCGTGTTCATGTCCGCGCTCAAGACCCGCCACCGCGCGGCGGTGATGATCGGTCTGCTGCGCGAATACTGGGGGCTTGGCATCGGCAGCGCGCTGTTTCGGGAGATGGAGCGCGAAGCACGTGAGCACGGGACGGCGCAGCTTGAGCTTGAGATGATAGAGGGGAACGACCGTGCCCTCGCGCTCTACCGCAGCGCGGGCTTCGAGACCATGGCAGAGCACCCCGACGCTTTCCGCCTGCGCGACGGTACATCACGCGCGGCAGTGTTTATGCGCAAGGTGCTGAAATAGTTGACTGTGTTAAGAAATTTACTGTTTACAAAACGTGAATTTTGCTTTAAAATAAGTTCAAATAAATGCGACGGGGGAAATTTGTGTACAAGTTTGACACCAAAGTCCAACATCTGAAATACAAGGTGCTGCGCACAGTAGCCAAGCATGCATGGGAAGGCGATCTCGCAGAATCGATACTTGATATACCGAAGGAGATAATCCCAGGCAAGGTGCCCACCATGCGCTGCTGTGTGTATAAGGAGCGGGCTATTCTGGCCGAGCGCATCAAGCTTGCGACCGGCGGCAACAGAAAAAATCCGAACGTTATCGAGACGCTCGACATTGCCTGTGACGACTGCCCGTCTGGCGGATATGTTATCACCGACAACTGCCGCGGATGTATCGCACATCGCTGTGAGGATGCATGTCCCAAAGGCGCGATAACGCATGATGAGCATCATCACGCCCATATCGACAAGGAACGCTGCATCAACTGCGGCAGGTGTGCAGAAGCATGCCCCTATTCTGCCATTCTGAACCGCCGCCGCCCGTGTCAGAACGCCTGCAAGATCGGCGCGATAACCATGAACGAGGACGGGACGGTCAAGATCGACGACTCCAAGTGCATCTCCTGCGGCGCGTGCGTGTATCGCTGCCCGTTCGGCGCGCTGTCGGATAAGTCCTTCATTCTCGATGCGATAAAGCTTCTGAAGGAAGAAAAGCATGTTTATGCGATCGTCGCTCCTGCGATAGCGAGCCAGTTCGCCTACGCGAAGCTGGGGCAGGTCGTGACGGGAATAAAGCAGCTTGGCTTCTATGAGGTCGTCGAGGCCGCGCTTGGCGCGGACATGGTCGCCTATGCCGAGGCGAAAGAGCTTGCGGAGAAGGGCTTCCTCACCAGCTCTTGCTGCCCCGCGTTTGTCAGCTATGTACATAAGCAGTTCCCGATGCTGTCCGAAAACGTGTCGCACAACATGTCCCCGATGGCGACGATAGCGAAGTTCATAAAGGGCATGGACAACGAGGCGAAGACAATATTCATTGGCCCCTGCACTGCGAAAAAGGGCGAAGCGCAGCTGCCCGGAGTGCGCGAATATGTTGACTGCGTGATGACCTTTGAGGAGCTTCAGGCCATGCTGGACAGCCGCGATATTGAGCTGACAGAGCTTGAGGAGACGGATCTGAACAACGCCTCCGGCTTCGGGCGCAGCTTTGCGCGCTGCGGCGGACTGGCTGAAGCTGCGGTCGAGGCGCTGAAGGAGCAGGGCATCGACTTTGAGGTCAAGCCCGTGAGCTGCAGCGGCATCGAGGAATGCCGTCTCGCGCTGCTCAAGGCGTCGAAGGGGCGCGCGGAAGGGAACTTCATAGAGGGCATGGCCTGCATCGGCGGCTGCATCAACGGCGCAGGCTGCCTGACGCACGGCGAGCGCAACAAGAACAAGATCGACGCGCACAGCAGGCAGGCGAAGGACAAGACGATTGTGGAATCGCTGCACGGGGCCGAAACCGGCCTTGAGGCGGCAAAATGAAAGACTGAGATCAATGAACAAAAAAACTCTTTGGGTGTGCAGAACGGCGGTAATGATAGCGGTGCTCGTGGCGCTTCAGTTCGCGACGAAGGCGATGGGGCAGTTCGTGACCGGGTCATGCGTGAACATGGTGCTCGTGGTAGCGACGCTGTGCGGCGGCTTCTGGTGCGGCTTCGCCACGGCGCTTGTGTCGCCGTTTCTCGCGTACCTGCTCGGCATAGGTCCCGCGCTTATCCAGCTTGTACCGGCCATCGCGCTGGGCAATATAAGCCTCGCTGCAATATACGCGCTGATTTACAAGAAGCTCGATAAAGCGTGGCTGCGCGACGTGTTGGCAGTGGTGCTGGCCGCGGCGGTGAAGCTTGCGGTGCTGTTCCTGCTGATCGTGAAGATACTTATCCCGCTGCTCGCGCTGCCGGATAAGCAGGCGGCGATGATGAGCGCGATGTTCTCGTGGCCGCAGCTTGTGACGGCGCTGATCGGCGGCGTCCTCGGCACGGCGGTGTCCTACCCCGTGAAAAAGGCGACGTCCGGGAAAAAGTGAATTTGAGCGAAAAGCGCAGCCACACGGCTGCGCTTTTCAATATTTCTTAACAATGGTGCGGGACTATGGACACGGCGGACAAAAGAGTGTATAATACATTATATTACATTCTGAAAAACTTTATGCTGTTTATGGAGGTACGATATGCAGGGACTGATTCTCGCGGCCGGTATGGGTCGGCGCCTGAAGGAACTGACCAGCGACAATACAAAATGCATGGTCAAGGTGAACGGGGTCACGCTGATCGACCGTGCTCTGCACCAGCTTGACGCGCTCGGCCTGTCAAAGATCGTGATAGTTGTGGGCTACGAGGGGCAGAAGCTGATAGATTACATCGCAACGCTGGAGATTGCTACCCCAATCTGCTATGTGAACAATCCCATATACGACAAGACCAACAATATATATTCGCTTGCGCTTGCGAAGGACTATCTTCTGCAGGAGGATACGCTGCTGCTTGAGTCAGACATCATATTTGAGGACAGCGTCCTGCGGGCTATCGTCGACGACCCGCGTGAGACGCTTGCGCTTGTGGACAAATACGAGAGCTGGATGGACGGAACCTGCATAAAAATCGGTGAGGACGACTCTATCGGCGCGTTTATTCCGGGCAAGAACTTCAATTTCAACGATATCGAGCACTATTATAAGACCGTAAACATCTATAAGTTCAGCAAGCATTTTTCGGAGACGAGGTACGTCCCGTTCCTCGACGCGTATTCGATGGCGCTCGGCAACAACGAGTACTATGAGCAGGTGCTGCGGGTCATAGCAATGCTTGACGACCCGGAGATAAAGGCGAAGAAGCTGAACGGACAGCGCTGGTACGAGATAGACGATATTCAGGATCTGGACATCGCGGAATCCATGTTTGCCGATGACGACCTCCGGCTTGACAAGCTTCAGTCCCGCTACGGCGGATACTGGAGATACCCCTCGATGCTGGATTTCTGCTATCTTGTGAACCCGTATTTCCCGCCGCGTAAGCTGATAGATGAAATGCGGGCGAGCTTTGAGCGCCTGCTGACACAGTATCCGTCCGGGATGTGTGTCAACAGCCTGCTGGCGGCGCGCAACTTCGACGTCCATCAGGAGCATATCATCGTCGGCAACGGCGCGGCGGAGCTTATCAAATACCTTGTCGAGCGGCATGAGGGTAAGCTTGGCTGCATACGGCCGACCTTTGAGGAGTACCCGAACCGTTGCCGCCCGGATGACGTTGTCTGCTTCTGGCCGCAGAACGAGAATTTTGCCTATGACGCTGACGACGTGACGGAGTTTTTCAAGGACAAGGATATAAGTATGCTCGTCCTGATAAATCCCGACAATCCCAGCGGAAATTATATCGGAAAGGCGGAGCTGCTGCGGATTGCGGACTGGTGCGAGGCCAAGGGAATACGCATGATAGCCGACTTCCGCATCTGTGCTGACGCCAGAATTAAAACTCGAGAGTTCGTAATCCTT
>OGYL01003500.1_pt1 | contig 10149 bp, 8 predicted proteins | sample 1576541 | NCBI WGS metagenome assembly OGYL01 (sample SAMEA3541551, study PRJEB24748) | human gut metagenome | biome: human gut; feature: human-associated habitat; material: faeces | place: China | collected 2012 | reverse complement strand
TTACAATGCGGTATGCCTGCGAACGGTTGATGGGATGCTGCCGGTCGGTGTTTTTGCAAAACAGATAATCACTTTCCTGTGGAAAACAGGCATCCATATACCATCGTAGGGCATTCTTGGCATTTTTGTTGAGTGCAATGTAATTTTGTTTTCCGGTTTTCTGTTCCAGTATAAGCAGATGTTCACGGAAACGCTGCGTGTAAAAATCATAGACATCGAACCATTGCAGCTGTAAAAGGTCACTGATGCGCAATGCCGTATTAAGACCGAGGATAATCAGGGCATAGTTGCGGGGGTGTGGTTTGACCGTCTGGTAGTATGTGCTGAATTTTTGCAATTCCTTGCGATTTCGAATCGGTTGTGTGGTTCCCATTTTGTAACTCCTTTCATGGAAGTCGGATTCTTGAGTGGCAGTACAGAAATGCATCGTAACCCGTGATTATGCCAGCGTCAAGATGCAATATTCTTATAAGGAGAGTTGCATCTTCTTGGATGAAGAAAGAAAAACACGGAGGTTCTTATGCTGAAACTGAGTTTGAAACCGGGCGAATACATCACATTGGGAGATAACATTAAAATTATTTTCTCCGGAGGCTCTGCCAACAACATACATCTGCTGGTGGATGCACCGCGCGAAATAAATGTTGCCAGAAACAGTGCGGGCAAAGACAAAAAGCCATCGCCTTATTATAAAGAAAAAGGAATTTCAAAAACAGCACAGCGTGAGATTGCAGAAATCCTCATGCGCGAAAAGCGCAACCAGTCGCATGTCAGCGGGGATGAGACCGTGACATACAAAAAACGGTAATAAGCAAGGCGATCCTGGGGACATATAGAAAATTTTTGCTCTGTTATGTCCCGCTTTTTTGGCACAGTGGGACATATAGAATCATTCCTTTGCATTATGTCCCTTATGTCTGCGGCAATGGGACATATAGCGTTTTTTCTGGCATATATGTCCCGGGAAACAAAAGAAAAGGGACATAGTGAGTAAGTTTTCATGTATATGTCCCAGTGAGCAAAAGAAAAGGGACATAGCCGATAAGTTTCCATGCATATGTCCCGAAAGAGAGAAGAAAAAATTCAGCCAGCAGATTTTCACACATATGTCAATATCCAGAAGGCAATGTGCATAAAAAATCCCGCCACAGAGGGAGGAAAAGATATTCTGTGGCGGATCTATAAGAAAAATCGCTTTCGCGAATTGTTTTTAGTCGGAACTGACAGCACCCCAACACCGTTTGTTAAAATACAACAGCCCCTTTTGTTTTGGTGGTTTTATATTACCAGTGCATTATGAACAGGTTGTGACAACATGCTAAAGAGTTTATGAAAATTCGAAACAACTTATAAACTTAGGCATAAATTTCTCAGCATGGTTCCTGGGCAGCAGGCGATTTTTTAAGGGTTCCCCAGATATGTCGATTCATGGACATCTAGTGTGTGATTGCTTATACAAAGACTTTTCTGTGCAAATCCGGAGATATCCGAACATTAAAATTTCCCTGTCCGAACAAGCCTCTTAAATCAATGTAAGTCGAGAATTACAATGAAAAGATTGGAGCAGTTAGTGGACAATAACAAACAATTAACTTTTCAATAAGCTGTGGATAGGTTATACTATTCATAGCTTATTTTTGTGGAAAAGAAGGGGGGCTTCTATGGCAAACAGTTTAAAATTACCGGTTGGAATTGAAAATTTTGAAGAAATCCGAAAGTTTGGATTTTATTACATGGATAAAACAAAGCTTATAGAACAACTGGTGGAAACCGGAGGCAAAGTAACTCTTTTTACCCGTCCCCGCCGCTTTGGAAAAACATTAAATATGAGTATGCTGCGGGCTTTTTTTGAGGCAGGCGCGGATACGACATTGTTTGACGGGTTATATATTGCGGGAAACAAGGAAATTTGCGAACAATATATGGGAAAATACCCGGTCATATTTCTTTCACTCAAGAGTGTGGAAGGATTATCTTATGAGGATGCAAGGTATCGTATCACAGAGCTGGCAGGAAGAGAGGCACAACGTTTTTCATTTTTGTCAGAGAGTGACAAACTATCTGATAATGAAAAGGAGCAGTATCAGGCAATTGTCGCATTGCATAATGGCAAATATTCTATGGATGAGAATATACTGACATCAAGCATATATATACTGTCACATTTATTGCATAGGCATTATGGACAAAAAACCGTAATCCTCATAGATGAATATGATGTTCCACTGGATAAAGCGTTTCAGAATGGCTATTATCGGGAGATGGTTTCACTCATCAGGGGACTTTTCGGAATGGCTTTAAAGACCAATGATAGTCTGCAGTTTGCCGTTTTAACAGGATGCCTGCGTATTTCCAAAGAAAGTATTTTTACAGGATTTAACAATTTCGAGGTTTTGTCGGTTTTAAATGTTCCGTATGATGAGAGTTTTGGATTTACGGACAATGAGGTTGAAAAACTTCTGGATGATTACACGTTTTCAGACCACTATCCGGAAGTTAAGGAGTGGTACGATGGTTATCATTTCGGAAACACCGATATTTACTGTCCGTGGGATGTTATCCGGTATTGTAAAAGCCTGTGTGCAGATCCGAACGCAATGCCAGAAGATTTCTGGTCGAATTCAAGCGGCAATGCCATTGTGCGTAGATTTATAGACAAAGCGGATGTCCAGACAAAAAACGAAATCGAGCGTTTGATTGCAGGAGAATGCATTGAAAAAGAAATCTCGCTGGAACTCACATATGATGAGCTTGATAAAAACATTGAAAATCTGTGGAGCGTACTTTTTACTACCGGATATCTGACGCATCAGGGACGTACAGAAAGCGGAAAATACCGCCTGACTATTCCCAACAGGGAAATTAAAAACCTTTTTATAAAGAAAATTAGGGAATGGTTCAGCGATGTGTCCAGGAATGACGGTAAAAAACTGGAAGAATTCAGCAATGCATTTTTGGAAAAAGATCCGGAAAAAATTGAGCAGATCTTCGGGGATTATCTGTGGAACACGATCAGCATAAGAGACACGGCAGCTGCAAAAGAAAAGAAAGAAAATTTCTATCATGGCATTCTGCTTGGTCTGCTGGGTTATAAAGCAACCTGGCTTACAAAGTCAAATGCCGAGTCCGGAACCGGCTACAGTGATATTCTGGTTGAGGTGCCGGACAACCGGACCGGAATTGTAATCGAACTCAAATATGCAGAAAATGGAGATATGGATGCTGCATGTGCCAAAGCACTGGAGCAGATAGAGGAAAAAGACTATGTGGATAGGCTGAGACAGGATGGAATGAGAAACTTTATCAAGTACGGAATTGCGTGTTTTAAGAAGGATTGTAAGGTTGTGGTTGGAGAATAACAAAAATCTCTTTACAAACCGCAGAAGATATGCTAGATTTTTATACAAGCTGATTGTCCCGTTTGTTTCTGCAACCGGAAATGGGGGCATATGTTACACACAAAAAAGAACTTCTTAAAGTCAGCACTGGCTGTCTTCTGCATGGTTTCCATGCTTTTATTCTCCAGTTACAGCGGAATCACAACAGTATATGCTGCCAGCGGATACGAATACGTTCTGCTGACAAAATACAGTAAGACCATGAAAATTGGAGACGAGTATTATCTGACTGCGATTACTTCTACCGGAAAGAAACCAAAGTTTTCTTCGAGTGATTCCACAGTCGCGTCCGTGAACACTTATGGAAAGATCACGGCGAAAAAGGCCGGTAATGCTATGATCACTGCAAAAATTGCCAATGGGGAGGCAAGCTGCAGGGTTACAGTTGAAAAAACGGTCATTACATTAAGTCAGAAATCCATATCCTTGGAGAACGGATATACGGCCCGGCTGAAAGCCGAGACATCAACCGGGCATCCGGTCACGTACAAATCCGCCCGCTCGAGCATCGCCTCGGTGGATGAAAACGGCGTGATCACAGCGAAAAAACCGGGTGAAACTACCATCACGGTCACGGCAGATAAAACCTCCCAGACCTGTAAAGTGACGGTAAAGCAGCCAACGGTCCGGCTGGACCGGACATTCGCATCCCTTTACCGGAAGGGGACGCTCCGGTTATCCGTTTCTTCCACATCCAAAAGTATTCCCAGGTGGAAAACAAATAAAAAAAGCGTAGCCACGGTGGACAATGAGGGCAGAGTTACCGCTGTAAAAAACGGAACCGCCATCATCACGGTCACAGTCGACGGTGTCAGCAAAACCTGTGAGGTCACGGTAAAGAAGCCAAAGATTACCGTCGGACAGGAACAGATTTCGTTAACGGCCGGCGAAACATGTCAGCCGAAGGTAACGGTATCCTCCGGCAACAAACCGGAGTACTACAGTTCAAACACAAATGTTGCCACGGTAAATGAGACCGGTGTGATCACCGCCATCGGCAGGGGACGTGCATATATTTATGCGAAAGAAGATGGCACGAAGGTACGCATGACAGTAACTGTCAAAGAAAAATAATACTACAGGAAGCAGAACCGAATTATGGTCTGTATGACAGACAATCTGCGGATCATAACCAAAGGGACAATCAGCGAAAGATATTGATGATGCATATATACAATGATATAATTGAAAGAAATGATGGAGAATCGGAGAATAATATTATACGGGGAGGAATGATTATGCTGAGAGTAGATTTTACATTTGACAAAAAAATAATAGAGAAAAATGGATATACAATGTCAAATATTTATGAAATTATAAAAATGGAATTTGGTAAAAAAAATATTTCATGTGTGGCAGAAGGAGAAGTCCTTTCTTTCGGTGCTGGAGAAAAGAAAAACGATTTTTCTGATATGTGGACGATTATTATGCGCCTGACACGTTCTAAGTGGTTTTTGAATTATGCAACATCCTGCACATGGAACGAAAATAATAAAAGTGAAGATGTTTTAGCGCAAATAAAGAGAAAACAGATGATAAGTGCATAATATGGAAAAGCTTTCCCAAAAGCTGCCATGGTTATATCTTTGTATGAAGGAGGAAAAATGAATTCGGTAGAAAATTATGCCATACGCTACTTAGAACCAAGGGATGTGAAGGATCTGGATCAGTACAACGCGCTGCTGCGCTATACCTTTCAGGTAACGGAGGATGAGCTGACGGCAACCGGATGGAAAGATGAAGAGATCAAACAGTCGAAGTTTCCGGTACTGGAGCGTGCGGATGTGCTGGGATGTTTTGACGGGGATACCCTGATTTCCCAGTTTGCCGTATATCCATTGAAAATGAATATATACGGGGAGGTATTTCCCGTTGGATTTGTTACGAGTGTTTGTACATATCCGGAATATACCGGGCAGGGCATTATGAAAAAACTGATGTATCAGAGTCTGGAACATATGAAACAGCAGGGAAGACCGTTTGCCCTCCTGTATCCTTATTCCATACCGCTGTATCATCATCTGGGCTGGGAGATCATATCCAATAAAATTTCTTTCAATATCAAGGATCGGCAGATTCCGACGAAAGTAAAAGCACCCGGGTATGTACGGCGTGTGGACTGGGACAATACCGATTTTCATGAGCTGCATTCGCATTTTGCATCAATCACACACGGCTGCCTGTTCCGGAATGCACTGGCGTGGGAGGAATACTGGCGCTGGGATGAGGACGATACGAACGTGGCAGTTTACTATAACACCAAGGACAAGCCATGCGGATTTATGGTCTATCTGATCAAAAACGATATCATGCATATCAAGGAAATGATCTACTTAAACCGCGAGGCAAAAAAGGGGCTGTGGGAGTATATCCACGCGCATGATTCCATGATCGATGCGGTGCATGGCTATACCTATTTCAGCGAACCGATTGCGTTTGAGATGGATGATGGAGATATCAAGGAAACGATCCGCCCGTATGCGATGGGACGGATTATAGATATTGAGAGTTTTTTACAGGATTATCCGTGTGATCCGGATGGCGGAACACTGTATATCGAACTTGAAATAGAGGATCACCTGCTTTTGTGGAACAACCGCAGTTTCCGGCTCTGTTTTTCCGATGGAAAATGTATGCTGACGGATGAGCCGGCAGAGTATAAGTTAAAAATGGAGATAGGTACGCTGACAACCCTTTTACTGGGATACAAGACGGCTGAGCGTCTGTATGCCCTTGAACGCATTGAAGGGAAGCAGGAAGCGGTAGACCGTCTGGACGATGTACTGTTTCATAAAATTCCATATATTTCCGATTATATCTAAAAAATTCAGCATGGTATGTTATAATGGAAAGTGAAAATTACTGGGATACCGTTCTGCAGATACCGGTATTGGATGATTTTCGGAATACATAAGGGGAACACTTTTAAAAACAACAGAAAAAATGAGTTTGGGAGGCAAAGGATTATGAAATCAGTACGGACAAAGCTTATAGCATCTATTTTGATCTGTTCTCTTTTTACATCGGTTCTGATCGGGGTGATTGCAATTTCAAATTCTGTGCGGACAGCCGGAAAAGATGCAATGACCATGATGCAGCTTACCGGGCAGAAGAAGACCGAAGAGATCAATTCCACGATTCAGAAGATTGAGCAGTCGGTGGATACGCTCAGTGAAGTCGCAATGAGTAATTTTGATTATGATTCGTTCCGGCAGAGCAAGGATTATGCGGATACATACACCGAGACGATACAGCAGGCTGTGCTTGATTTTGCAAACCATACGAATGGGGCAGTGACGGCATATCTGCGGTATAACCCGAATTATTCCAATCCGACATCCGGCGTCTTTGCGCAGCGCCAGTCAGTTGACAGCGACCTGCAGTGCCTGACACCAACGGATTTTTCCATGTACGATGAAAGCGATGTGGAGCATGTCGGCTGGTATTACCTTCCAGTACAGGCAAAGAAAGCCATCTGGATGTCACCGTACATGAATGAAAATATCAATATTTACATGATCTCATACGTTGTGCCGTTGTTTGCAGAAGATGGAACATCGATTGGTATTGTCGGTATGGATATCGATTTTTCACAGATTACCGATCTGGTTGACGAGACAAAAGTATACCAGAGTGGATACGCATTCCTGACAGATGCATCTGCAGCAGTCATGTACCACAAAAATGCGGATGAGGGCACAAAGCTTTCCGATCTGGATTCCTCGCTTTCTAAGAGTGCGGATTTTATCGGAGATGACGGTAATCAGGGTAAGACGATGGATTATTCCTATAAAAATGAAAACAAGAAATTTGCATTTTACAATTTGGACAATGGCATGAAGCTGGTGCTTACGGCACCGGTGTCGGAGATTTATTCCGAGGCATACGGACTTGCAAAGATGATTATTCTTGCAATGATTGTTGCATTTATTCTCTCGGCAGTGATTGGTATTGTTATGGGTTAACAAAGCCAATCCGTCAGCTGACTTCTGTGATTGAGCAGACCGCTGCATTGGATTTCCGCCCGACAGAGGCTGGAGCAAAGCTGCGGAAGCAGAAGGATGAAATCGGGGATATGGCAACAAAGATCCACGATATGCGAAAGAAGCTCCGGGCGATGATGGAAAACCTGCAGCAGACGCAGCAGGTTTTGGAAACAAATACCGGAAATTTAAACCAGCTTATGAAACAGAACAGCGCTTATGCGGAGGACAATTCGGCGGCTACGCAGGAACTGGCGGCAGGCATGGAAGAAACGAGTGCGAATGCAGCACATATTGTTGAAAATGTGGGCATTATGAAGGAAAGCTCTGACAATATCCAAAAGCTGGCAGAGGACGGCGAGAAAAATTCCGGACAGATCCAGGAGCGTGCCGGAGAGATGGAGCGGATCAGTACGGAGTCCCGCCACAAGACAGACCAGATGTATGCGGTCATGAAACAGAAGACGGATGCCGCTGTGGAGCAGGCGAAATCCGTACAGAAGATCAATGCGCTGACAGACAACATCAAACAGATTTCTTCCCAGACAAACCTTCTGGCATTAAATGCCAATATTGAGGCAGCCAGAGCTGGCGAAGCGGGCAGGGGATTTGCGGTTGTTGCTTCCGAAATCGGAGATCTGGCAACGCAGACACTGGATACCGTTTCCACAATTGACGAGATTGTAGGAGAGGTCAACAGTTCGGTTTCCAATATGACCGAATGCCTCACAACGATTATGGAATTTCTGGAACAGACCGTTCTTGGGGATTATGAGCATTTCGCACAGGTGGGGGAGCAGTATCATGCCGATGCGGACACATTCCAGCAGATCATGCAGCAGACAAAAGAAGCAGTGGATGCATTAGAGCAGCACATTGGAGAGATCTCTTCTACCGTATCAGAGATCAACTCCATGGTGGAACAGTCCACAGACGGAATCAGCGGTATTGCCGAGAAATCCGGCAGTACGCAGAACCTTGTAACCGAGGGTTATGACAAGCTGCAGGAGTGCACACAGTCCGTCAATGTGATCCGGGATTTTGTCGCGCAGTTTCATTTGGATTGAAAAAGGAAATTTTACATCGGAAACGAGGAAAATTATAATGAAGAAAACATTAAAACCGGAAACCACAAAACCACAATATGTTGTGACAACAGACATTACTTATGCGCAGGTTGATTCCTGGTTCGGTCATTGCCGGAGAGATCTCAAACTGGATCTCATCTATCCGGAGGACGGGGAAGGAAAGACATATCCATGTATTGTATGGATTTGCGGTGGCGCATGGCAGCGCATGGACAAAGCAGCGCATCTGGCATATCTGGGCACACTGGCGCAGGAAGGGTTTGTTGTTGCCAGCGTAGAGTACCGGACATCCAACGAGGGAACACATCCGATGCAGCTGTGTGATATCAAGGCAGCAATCCGATATCTTCGTGCATATGCAAAAAGATATCGGATTAACAGTGAAAAATTTGGCGTGATGGGAGAATCTGCCGGAGGATATCTTACATGCATGGCAGCATTGGATCAGGATAAAAAACTGGATGTGGGTGAGTATCTGGAGTATTCCAGTCAGGTACAGGCAGCCTGTCCATGGTATCCACCAACAGATGCGTCCCGTTTTCCATATGATGATGTGGAAAAGGCAGCCATGTCTCCGGAGTCACAGTTAATGGGATTTAATGTAATGACACATGCGCAGGAAGCTTATGAGAATTCCCCGGTTTCCAAAGTGACACCGGATACGCCGCCATTTTTGCTGATTCACGGGACAAAAGACAGTACCGTGCCTTTTTCGCAGAGTGAGGAATTGTATGATGCGTTAGAAGCGGCTGGCTGTGATGTGACATTGCTTGCGCTTGATGGTGCAGAGCATGCGGACCTGATGTTTTTCCAGGATGAAGTATGGCAGCAGATCATTGCATTTTTCAAGAGGACATTACAATAAGTGACCTGGCATCTGGATAAGGAAAGGTTCAAAGAGTAATTGGTATGAAAAAGACAGCAGACAACATTCGTATAATAGGAAAATCCGATGGTCCGACATCCGTTTTTATTGCCGGAAAAGACAAAAAGAAAACGTTAAGACAGAAGATAGAAAAGAGCATGTATGACTTCCGGCGAAAGCGTGTAATCAAATTTCTGAGGGCAGATTCGCACTCTGTGGATGAGGTGGCAGATTATGTGGTCAGGGAACTGGGGTATACCGAAGTAAGTCCATCGGATGAAACATACCAGACAGAATATTCCAATATGCGCGCATCGTTTCTGTTGCAATATCGTCCGGAACTGCTTGGAGATCTCACGGAGCCCCAAAGACCACAACAGTGGGATGAAAAAAGCGTGATGGAGTTTATGAAGCAGATCGAACAGAGAACCGAGGCTGCGCGGGCAGTTCCAAAGACAGAGTTTGATATTGATTTTCATCTGTACCGGAAAACAGGCCGGGATTTTGAGATGAGTATATCAATAGAAAAAACATATGAAAGTTTCAGTGGCTCCGCATCCGGCTCGACGCGGGTGATGCGCAGATATGGGGCGGATTTCCGGAAGGTGTACCGGTATTATGGAGTTTCGCAGGAGGATATCAGGCAGCATACGAAACGGTTTGAGGAAGTGGTAAGACAACTGACGGTCAGGTAAAATGAGGGCAATGGGGAGTGGTTGAAGGACATATACAGAAAAAGTTCTTGATTATGTCCTTCTTTTTTATCTAGCTGGGACATATATAGAAAAAACTGTTTTGTATGTCCCGCAAGACGG
>OGYL01003496.1_pt1 | contig 10154 bp, 8 predicted proteins | sample 1576541 | NCBI WGS metagenome assembly OGYL01 (sample SAMEA3541551, study PRJEB24748) | human gut metagenome | biome: human gut; feature: human-associated habitat; material: faeces | place: China | collected 2012 | reverse complement strand
TTGGAGTCGATTATCATTTCCGCATTGCCCTTTGCAACGACCAGAGCCTCGATATGCCGCCAAAGTACTTGGGCAGCACCTCCTTTGCCATCTTGTGCACAAAGTCCTTGGGACGGTGGATGCCCACATAATCATAGATGAACTTTTTGCCTTCCAGCTCCGGGCAGTTGCCTGCCAGAACCTCCGGGTAGTAGGCCACCACCGGGCAGTTATAGTGGTTGTCGCCCAGTCCCTCGTCCACATTGTAGGTCAGGCAGGGGTAGAAGATGGCGTCCAGCTGCATCTGGCTCAGCGCCTTGATGTGGCCGTGGCTCAGCTTTGCCGGGAAGCAGGCGGTATCGCTGGGGATGGTAGCCTGTCCGGCCAGATACAGCCCGCGGCTGGACACCGGGCTGGTGTGCACGGCAAAGCCAAGCTTTGTCCAGAAGGCCCACCAGAAGGGCAGCAGCTCGTAGAAGCCCAGACACAGCGGGATGCCGATGGAGCCGCGCTTGCCGGGCACAGGCTTGTAGCTGGCCAGCAGCTGCTGCTTGTAGGCGTACAGGTTCAGGCTGTTGTCCTCGCTCTTGCCGGTAACGGGCTTATCGCAGCGGTTGCCGGAGATGAACTTGCGGCCATCGGCAAAGGTGTTGATGGTGAGCTGGCAGTGGTTACCGCAGCCGCCGCACTTGACGCTGACCACCTTCTGTGCAAAGGCTTCCAGCTCCTGCTCGTTCATCATGGCAGAAGCAGTCTTGTGGGCCTTCTGGCTCTGGCGCAGGCCGAACAGAGCCGCACCGTAAGCGCCCATCAAGCCGGCAATGTCCGGGCGGATGACCTCCACGCCCATCTCTTTTTCAAAGGCGCGGAGCACGGCTTCATTATAAAAGGTACCGCCCTGCACCACGATCTTGCGGCCCAGCTCTTCCGGACTGGATGCGCGGATGACCTTGTACAGCGCGTTCTTGACCACGCTGATGGACAGGCCTGCAGAGATATTCTCGATGCTGGCACCGTCCTTCTGGGCCTGCTTGACCGAGCTGTTCATGAACACGGTGCAGCGGCTGCCCAGATCCACCGGGCGGTCTGCAAACAGGCCAAGGCTTGCAAATTCCTTCACGTCATAGCCCAGTGCCTGTGCAAAGGTCTGCAGAAAGCTGCCGCAGCCGGAGGAACAGGCTTCGTTCAGGAAGATGTTGCTGATGGCACCATCTTCGATCTTAAAGCACTTCATATCCTGACCGCCGATGTCGATGATGAAATCCACATCCGGCATAAAGTATTTTGCAGCGGTAAAGTGCGCCACCGTTTCCACCAGACCGTAATCGCAGCGGAATGCGTTCTTCACCAGCTCTTCGCCGTAGCCGGTGTTGGTCACGCTGCCCACCTTCAGGCCCGGGTGCTCCTTGTAAATTTTCAGCAGCTGTTCCCGGATGAGGGGCAGCGGGTTGCCAAGGTTCGGTTGATAGTTGGTGTAAAGGATCTGGCTCTTCTCGTCCACCACCACCAGCTTGACGGTGGTGGAGCCGGAGTCGATGCCGATATGCACCGGGCCGCACTGCGCGCTGAACGGCACACGCGGCACACTGTGGGACATGTGGCGGGCGTGGAAGGCCTCGTATTCCTCCTTGCTGGCGAACAGCGGCGGCTCGCTGGCGTAGGTGGCAGTGGCAGCATACTGATCCAGCGCATCGGCCACCTCGGACAGAACAAAAGCCTTGTCGGCATAGAGGGCAGCGCCCAGTGCCACATACAGCAGGCTGTTCTCCGGGCAGGTGCCGGTCACGTTCAGCGCTTCGTCAAAGCTCTTGCGCAGCACGGTGCTGAAAGTGAGCGGGCCGCCCAGATAAAGGATATTGCCCTTGATGGGACGTCCCTGTGCCAGACCGGCTATGGTCTGGTTGACCACGGCCTTATAAATGCTGGCGGCGATATCCTCGGTGCGGGCACCCTGATTGATCAGCGGCTGCACGTCACTTTTTGCAAACACGCCGCAGCGGCTGGCGATGGTATAGGTACGCTGCGCCTGTTCGGCGGCCTTGTTCATTTCCTCGGCGCTCATCTTCAGCAGGGTGGCCATCTGGTCGATGAAAGCACCGGTGCCGCCGGCACAGCTGCCGTTCATGCGCACCTCGGTACCGTTGGTCAGAAACAGGATCTTGGCATCCTCACCGCCCAGCTCGATCACGCAGTCGGTGGCAGGCACAAAGCGCTTGACCGCCACGCGGGTGGAGAACACCTCCTGCACAAAGGGCACGCCGCAGCTGTCGGCCAGACCCATGCCCGCCGAACCGGAAATACTCAGCAGCGCCTTCTGACCGTGCAACTGCTCGGCATCGATGCGGCGCAGCAGCTCCTGCGCCTTTTCCAGAATATGGCTGTAATGCCGTTCGTATGTAGAATACAGCAGCGTATCATGTTCATCCAGCACCACACACTTGATGGTGGTACTGCCGATGTCAAGACCTACTCTCACGTTGTTTTCCTCCTAAGGACAAATGCCGGAGGCAAAGCCCCCGGTGGACGGCAAAATCAATTTCTTTGCCAAAAATTAGTTTGTTAACGAATCATTTTGTCAATTCGCATACAAATGTATTATAATCCAATTTTGCGGCACAATCAATCAGCGTCCCTTATTTTACACAGAAAAAATAGTATTTTCCGCTCAAAAAGTTAAACATTTTGTGAACTTGTCGCTTTTTATGCGGCTGCACCGGTGTCTCGGCAAAGTTTTTTAACCTTTGCCAACAAAAAAGGACTGCCGCACAGGAGCATCTCCCCCGCAGCAGTCCTTTTTCATTATTATAATGCAATCATGCAGCATGCATCACAGCTCGTCCGGGTCGCCGCGCTCCGGCATGGTACGCAGCTCCCGCACCAGCATATTGCGCAGCTGGTACTGATGCTGCTGTGCCTGTGCCGTATCGCCGCCCGTATGCAGCTCTACCGTCGGCTCCATTATGCGGTCGGTGCACAGCGGAATGGTCACCACTGCCTGTGTGCCCTTTTCCGGTGCGCGCTCCCCCCGCAGGCCCCAGCCCATACGGCGGCAGCACTCGCGGCAGAGCAGCAGGCCCAGCTTTGCGCCGCCCAGAAAGCAGCGCCGGTTCTCCAGCCATGTATCCTCGCCTGCTTCCGGCAGGCCGCAGCCATTATCCATCACCGTCAGCTGCCAGAAGCTTTCGCTGCGGCGCAGCATCAGCCGCACTTTGCCGCCCGCACTGCAGGCCCGCAAGGCATTCGAGAGCAGATGCAGGCACAGCAGTTCTGCATCACTGCGGTCCGCCATGATCCGGCAGGCTGTCCAGCCGCCATAGTCCAGCGTCAGTTCCACCCCAAGCTGCGCCTGCACCATATCGGCCTGTGCGGCGACCTGCTGCAGCAGCTGGCACAGGTCCAGCGGATAGAGCCGCGGGTCTTCCTCGGTGCGCAGAAAATCCAGCAGCGACATCACTTCGTTCACAGTGCGGTCCAGCCTTGCCGCCGCAGCGCTGATATCGTTCACCGCCTGTCGGGTCTGCTGGTCGGCACCCACATGCGCAAGGTGCTGGTCCAGATATTCGCAATTGCGTCCGATCAGACCCAGTGCATGGAAGCATGCCTGTTCCACATCCTTCTGCGGGATCGCCTGCGCAGTCAGTGCACCCGCCTCGTTCTGCCGCATCTGCTCCATACCCTTGCGCCTCCTGTGTTTTATGCTCAGTCGTCCTTCTGACGCTGAAGATAATTCTTGACTGTGTAGATCAGTTTACCAGTGGTAGGTTTCTCGTCCGCAAATCCGCTTTCTTCCTTGAAGCGCAGCCACTTGACCGAGGGCTTTGCTTCCAGCTGGTCGATCATACGCCGGATGCCGCTGTCCACAGCAGAGACCGACACATCGTACTGCTCGCTCACCGCCTGCAGGATCTCCTTGCGGATGGCCAGCTTCTGGCTGGTGCCGTACACCACGCCCACCGCACAGGAAAGATAGTTGCAGTTCACGTCCGGCAGCTGGATGCCCCATCCCTCGTACAGTTCCTGACACTTGCGTTCTATGCGCTGGCTCTGCCGTCCCGGCAGGCGGTACAGCTCCCACAGCAGGTTCTTCAGTTCGGCATGGCCCACATAGCAGAACCCATCGCCCGATTCCAGACAGATGGCACTCGTATTCTGCCGCCTGCCCTCATCAAACAGAACAACATTCGGTTTGGGATCCATGCTGCGGATATTCATTAAAACCTCCAGCCCGCTCATATCTTCCAGCTGGCTGCAGAGGATCACAACATCAAACTGACGGCCCTGACGCAGCTGTTCCAGCAGACGGCCGCCGTTCTGGAAGCAGGTGCACTCCAACGCAGGGCTTTGCTCCTGCAGGTAGTTCTTTTCCACCCGCAGTTCCTTGCGGTCGTAGCTTCCAAGGGCGATCTGCAGCGTTTTTGCTGTGTGCTCACTCTCCACGCAACGCGCCGCCTTTCTGCCTGAGCTGTTCTGTATCGGTCAGTTCTTCTACCACATCCTGCCAGATCTCCGGCTGGACGCCATTCTCACACAGATAGCGCAGGATCCGGTAGCAGAACTCTGGTGCAGCTGCAATGTAGCAGCTTTGCATGTACTGCCGGTTCCCGGTACGGCAAAGCGTCAGGCAGCAGCCGTCTTCGTTGCCTGTATCCATTGAGTATACCAGCGTATATGCTTTCTGCAACCCGTCGATTGCCGAAAACTGACGGATCATAGGTGAAAATGTACGTTCCATAATTTTTCCTCCCTTGCTACAAGGTCCTGCGACATTTTTAAGGCATTCCTTGTTTTTCTTATCTTATTTTAAAGAGCAAGGAGGGCTGGTTCAATCCTGAAAAAGCGTCTAAAAACATCAAAATCACATTCGTTGCATTTTTTTGTCGTGTTTTTCTGTTCCGCGGCACATTTTATTTTGTACTTGCGTTTGATCGCAGATTTTTTGCGTCGTATTGGCAGTGCAATTCTGCTTTCGTGATGTTTTTCCGTTTTATCAGGATCTTCCGCTATTAAAATAGCACGACGGCGACGCAAATTCAACCTCCACGTCAATTTTTCCTTTATTTTCCTGTTTTTCTGCCTCAAAAGCCAAAAATACCGGTCCGGTCAAAATTTACGTTGAAATATACACAGTTTTTTCATATTATTTCGGTAAAATAGAAGTGTATAACGCCTTGCTGCGGGTCCTGTATCCGGGCAGTTTATTATAATGTATAGCGGCAGCGTTCCTGCGAGGATGCGCCGGAAAGGCTCACACATGCTCCAACTCAACCACATCAAGAAAGAATACAAAACCGGCGATCTGGTGCAGAAAGCACTGGATGATGTCAGCCTGAACCTGCGGGACAACGAATTCGTCGCCATTCTCGGCCCCAGCGGTTCCGGTAAGACCACCCTGCTGAACGTCATTGGCGGTCTGGACCGCTACGACAGCGGTGATTTGATCATCAACGGCATCTCCACCAAAAAATATACCGACCGCGACTGGGACTCTTACCGCAACCACACCATTGGCTTTGTGTTCCAGAGCTATAACCTCATCCCGCACCAGACAGTGCTTTCAAACGTTGAGCTTGCTTTGACCCTCTCAGGTGTTTCAAAGTCAGAAAGACGTGAAAGAGCCGTCAAGGCTCTCAAGCAGGTGGGTCTTGGCGACCAGCTCCACAAAAAGCCTAATCAGATGTCAGGCGGTCAGATGCAGAGAGTTGCCATTGCAAGAGCGCTTGTGAATGAGCCTGACATTCTGCTTGCAGATGAGCCTACAGGTGCGCTTGATACTGAAACAAGCGTGCAGATAATGGAGCTTTTGAAGAGCATTTCAAAGGACAAGCTTATTATAATGGTAACGCACAATCCTGAGCTTGCAATGAAATATTCTTCAAGGATAATAAAACTTCTTGACGGAAAGGTCATAGACGATTCCGACCCTCTTGACAAGAATGTTGTTGAGCCTATCAAAAAGCCTGAAAAAGAGCCTACAAAGGCTGACAAAAAGGCGGCGAAGAAAGAGCGCAAAAAGCTTAAAACTTCCATGAACTTCCTTACTGCGCTGTCTTTGAGCCGAAACAATCTTATGACAAAAAAGGCAAGAACGCTTCTTACCTCTTTTGCAGGCTCTATTGGTATAATCGGTATCGCACTTATTCTTTCTATCTCAAACGGTGTTCAGCTTTATATAGATCAGGTGCAGTCTGATACTCTTTCAAGCTATCCGCTTCAGATAACAAAGACCACCGCAAGTATAGGCGAGATAATGAACACCATGGCGAAAAACCATGAGGATTCAGCAAATCACGATAAAGACAAGGTCTATTCTCAGAATGCCATGGGCGAGATGATAAACACTCTCATGGAAGAAACAAAGGTCAACAATCTGGAGAAGTTCAAGAAATATCTTGACGATAACAGCGACCTGAAAGACCTTACAAGCGACGTTCAGTACACATACGCCACTACACTTAACGTTTTCACGGAGAGCGACAGCGGTGTAATGCAGGTCAATCCGTCAACGCTTCTTGAAGATATGGGATATATGTCCTCAACTCAGATGGAAGCAATGTCCATGAGTGGCTCAATGGGTGGCATGGGTACTGATGTATGGAGCGAAATGATAGATAATGAGGAGCTTATCGACAAGCAGTATGACGTTATCGCAGGACGTTTGCCTGAAAAGTATAACGAAGTTGTGCTTGTAGTCGATAAGAACAACGAGATAAACGACTATGTGCTTTATTCTCTCGGACTTCTCGACCCAAGCTCACTTAACGGCATAGTAAGACGTGCCATGGCAGGAGAGGATATATCCGTTGACAGCGAACAGCACGTTTACACCTATGATGAGCTTCTTGACCTGAAATTCAAGGTCGTTCCTACACCTGATTTCTATAAGAAAAAAGACGGTGTGTGGGAAGATATGACAGGCGATGAGAGCTATATGAAAAAGGCTGTTGCAAACGGCACAGAAATAAGTGTAGTCGGTATCCTGCGACCTGACGAGGACGCTTCTTCTGCTTCCATAAGCGGTGCGATAGGCTATCGTCATGACCTTATGACATATCTTATCGACGAAGTAGATAACAGCGAGATAGTAAAAGAGCAGATAGCAAACCCTGACATAGATGTTTTCACAGGACTTAAGTTCAAAACGGACGAGAATGCGGCAGATACAGACAGCAGTTCAGAAACCGTTTCCGACAGCACAGCCGATACAGAAAGCAAGGCTGACAAAACAGCAGACAGCTCCGACACAGATAAGAAGGCTGGTTTGGTGGCAGGCGACAGCTCAATGGAGATACCTGAGGGAATGACCGAGGAGCAGTATAAGGCTCTTATGGAGCAGAGCGGTGCTTCCAATACAGGCGAGCTTGCAGATATGGGCATGAATGCCATGGGTTCAATGGATATGTCAGCAATTCAGGGCGGTGATATGTCATCGCTTACCGAAACTCAGAAGAAGTATATAGCTTCACTTTCTGACGAGCAAATGGAGCTTATGAAGCAAATGCTCAAAGAACAGTCCGACACAAATGCGGATCAGCTTGCAAACAGCGGAAAATATTCCACTTCAAACTATGACAACAACATGAAAACTCTTGGTTATTCAGTTGTTGAAGACCCTGACAGCATAAATATCTATCCTGTGGATTTTGCGTCTAAGGAAAAGATAATAGATATTATCGACGATTACAACGACAGTGTTGGTGAAGAGGACAAGATAGAATACACAGATTATGTTGGTCTTATGATGAGTTCTATCACGTCTATCATAAACGCTATCAGCTACGTTCTTATCGCATTTGTTGCAATTTCACTTGTCGTATCATCTATCATGATAGGCATTATAACCTACATCTCAGTTTTGGAAAGAACAAAGGAGATAGGTATTCTGAGAAGTATAGGTGCTTCAAAGAGGGATATATCAAGAGTGTTCAATGCCGAAACAGTTATCGTGGGATTTGTGGCAGGTGCATTGGGAATAATTATCTCATATCTGCTCACAATACCGATAAACATGATAATCGCACATCTTACGGACGTGCCGATAAGAGCTTCAATACCTGTCAGTGCGGCAGTTGTACTCATTGCAATAAGCGTTTGCCTGACGCTTATCGCAGGTCTGTTCCCGTCAAGAGTGGCGGCAAAGAAAGACCCTGTTATCGCACTGAGAACAGAATAGTTTATTTTAGACCCCAAGGAGGTAATCACTATGAAAAAGCTTACAGCAGAAAAAATAGACAACATCATGGGCGCAATGAGTTGTATCGTAACAGGTTTTTGTCTTATGGCTCTCATTATGATGGGACATTGCTGATTTTCTGACATTCCCATAACAAATTCCTATATAAACTACTGCCCGTCATACCATTTTGGTTGGCGGGCAGTAGTTTTCTGGTGAATTGGTGCGGTATGGCTTAGAATATTCTATAAACCGTCACAAATTTTACACAATAATAGGTTATTATATAAGCAAAGAATATGAATTAAGGTAGCAACACACAAGCATTGTATGCAAAGCAAATAGGTGTTCTTTGTGCGGTGTTGCCTGAATAGGAGGGAATGACTATGGCAAAAATTCTTGTAGTCGATGACGAAATTAAAATAAGAGAGATAATCAAAGAGTATGCCGAGTTTGAGGGATATGAAGTAGCTCAGGCTGAGGACGGTATGCAGGCTGTGGAAATGGTGAAAAATCAGGATTTCGATATCATCATAATGGACGTTATGATGCCGAAGCTTGACGGCTATTCAGCTTGCAAGGAGATAAGAAAAATAAAGCAGATACCTGTTATAATGCTTTCCGCAAGGGGCGAGGAGTATGACAAGCTTTTCGGCTTTGAGATAGGCGTTGACGATTATGTAGTAAAACCGTTCTCGCCAAAGGAGCTTATGGCAAGGATAAGGGCGGTGCTTAACCGCGCGTCAGCTTCTCAGCGCACTGAGGACGTTATAAGATACGAGGGATTAGAGATAAACTTTACAGCCCGTGAGGTAAAGATAGACGGTGAGAAGGTTTCCATGACTCCGAAAGAGTATGACCTGCTTTTCTATCTGGTGAAGAACATGAACATTGCGCTTTCAAGAGAGAAACTTCTTGAAGAGGTATGGGGCTTTGATTTTTACGGTGACGACAGAACTGTGGACACTCACATAAAAATGCTGAGAAACAGCCTTGGAAAATACCGCAATCTTATTGTTACTCTGAGAGGAATGGGATATAAGTTTGAAAAGATCCAGTAAGCTTGCAGAAGTCAAGGAAAAAGTCAGTAATAAGACGGCGGAGATAAAGGCTAAAAGAAGTCTGCGGTCATATGTGTGGATGTATTTTATCTTCTTCACGGCTTTTATTCTTATTCTTATTTGGCTTTTTCAGTATTTTTTCTTGGAAAGATATTATCAGTCGGCGAAGATAAGAGATATTACAGACGCTGCAAATCAGATAATCCAAGCATATGGCACTGACCAGCAGGAGGTAACGAACCGCTCGCTGGCTTTTGACAACAGCCTTTGCATTGTTATAACGGACGAAATGGGCAATCCTATTGTGATGGAAAACAACATGGGAGCTTATTCGCATCTTAACAAGATCATAAACAAGGGCTATGGCATCGGACTTTTCAAGATGATATCTCAGCTAAAGCAGTCTGACGATAACTACATCACGAAAATTGCTCAAAATGAGAATTTCAAGAGCAAGGAGATATTTTACTGCACGTCTATCTACACTGATGATTCGGATAAGCAGGCGTATCTTTTCATTGAAAGCTCAATAGAGCCGATAGATTCCACTGTAAGCATTATAAGAGAACAGCTCATTTATATCACTATCATACTTTTTGAGCTTGCTTTTATTGTAACTATGTATATCTCAAAGCGACTTTCAAAGCCTATCGTTGACATTACGAACACGGCGAAGAAATTCGGTGAAGGGGATTATACGGTGGAGTTCAATGGTCATGGCTATTGTGAGATAGAGGAGCTTTCCACGGTGCTTAACAATGCCAAGGACGAGATACAAAAGGTATCGGAGCTTAGGAAGGACCTTATTGCGAACATATCTCACGACCTGAGAACACCGCTCACTATGGTGAAGGCTTATGCGGAAATGATAAGGGACTTGTCGGGGGATAATCCTGTGAAGAGGCAGGAGCATATCCAAGTCATTATCGACGAGGCTGACAGGC
>OGYL01003494.1_pt1 | contig 10160 bp, 15 predicted proteins | sample 1576541 | NCBI WGS metagenome assembly OGYL01 (sample SAMEA3541551, study PRJEB24748) | human gut metagenome | biome: human gut; feature: human-associated habitat; material: faeces | place: China | collected 2012 | reverse complement strand
AATGACGATCTCGCCGCTGTTTTTTATGCATATCCGCGCAGCGGCGGTCTCAAGATTTATATCCCCGGCGGCGTTCACGCTTATATCGGGCAGAGTGCCGGTCGGCTCTGCCTTTCTTTTGATTTCCGATAACCACATGCTCACACCTCCAGTGTCACTATCGTCCCGGCGCTCAAGGAGTCTGCCCAGCAGTGCGAGGAAATGACCGTGAAGGTTCCGCTCACGCCGAGCTTTGCCGCTGTAAGCTGCACTCTGTCGCCCGGAAAGCAGGCAAACTGCTTTGTGAGCGTTAATTTTACACATCTTTTGCCGCGCTTTGATTCGGCTATCTGGTATTCTGCCGTGTACCTTGCCGCGTCGGCGCCGGTCGTTTTCGGAACCGTCATTTCCCTGTGGCACTTGCCGCCGAAGGCCGCGAAGCTCTCGTTTGAAACGGTGTAGCTTGCGCCGGTCACTCGGTTTCGGATGCTTATATCCGATATTATGCCGTAGTGCTCGTCGCACAGTGACACACTCGCTGCGTCCTTTGACGCATCCACCGTTATCGTCGAGCCTGTCCGGCCGTTGAGAACGAGCGTTCCGCTTTTCGTGAAATACGGCACGGTTCCCCACGCATAGCGGCAAAAGCGTTTGAGCGCGCTCCACGCGCTCTCGCCGGTGCGCACGCTGAATAGACTTAGCGTTTTTGCGCTGCCGGATACGACGCTGCTTATGCCGAAGGCACGCACAAATGCGCTCACGGCCGCTGAGTTGCTGAGCTGAGCATATTCCTGCGCAGGAAGCTCGTTATCCAGCAGCAGCGCCGCGTCCGATCGGCCCGAGAGCGTAACGACCGAGCCTTTTTCGTCGATGCTTATGCTGTATTCGTCGATTATTCCCTTGAACACGACGCCGTTGTTGTGCACCGCGCGGAAGCGGCAGGCGCTTTGCAGCTTGGGCAGCTGCTCGCTGTAATAAATGAAGCTTACCTCAAACCAGTCGCACGGCTCGCCCATACCGTGGCAAACGTCCCATGACAGGAACTCCGGCAGCAGCGTGAGCGCGCCGTTTTTGTCGATCAAATATCCTTTCATCGCATCACCGTATCCTTATGAGTCTGCCGTAGGCTATGACGGCGTCGGGGTTTGTTATATCCGGGTTAAGCTCCGACAGGACGGAAAGCGCAACGCCCTTTTTCTGCGAGATCACGCGCAGGGTATCGTTTTCGGCGGCGCTGTAATAGCGCACGCGGCCGATATCCGCCGCCGGATTGCCGTAGTCTGTGTCGTCGATGGCCTCCTGAGCGTCCTCGAACGCGCTGCCGACGTATTCCCAGAACTCAAAGCTGTAGCTTATGTAGTCCTCCTTCGGCTCCTGCCTGAGGCTGAGCTTTGCAAAATACGCGCGCATCGTCGGCCACACGGGGTGTACGAGCTTGCCGCCCTTGTTTTCCTCGAAAAGCGCGGCAAGCCGGCGAAAGTTCTCGTACGCCTTCGGGCCGACGAACTCTCCCTCGCCGCGTATTATTTTATTCTGAAGCCCGAGATTCTGCACTACATAGCCGGAAAACGGCAGCTTGTAGCTGTGCAGCGTGCGGCGGTATTCGACCTCGAACACACGCGGATTGTTCGGCCACACGAAATCCCGATATTGCATTGGTGCAAGCATTCTTTTCCCTCCTAATACAGCTCAAAGCCGTTGTCATATCTGCGCGCGTCGCGCCGGAAATAGTCCGACAGCAGCGACATGTCGCGCCGGCGCACTATAAAAAGCTGCTGCTCATCAAAATTCACGCCGTTTTCGTCGGGCGCATACGGCCTGACGGAAAGCATTTCGCCCTCGTTATTCATCTCCCGACACCTCCTCGCAGCAGAGCGCGGCGATCTTTATTCGCTGCACCTCCGAGCCGTCGGGCTTTTTTGTTTTCCGAAGCTCTGTGCAGCGGCAGCCGCTGTAAAGTCTGCCGCCTATCTGAAGCTCAAACGGCTCGGCGTTTTCAAGCCTCACGCCGTCGCCTATGCTCGCTGCGCGCTCGAGCACGATCTCATAGCTCCGGTCAAAGGTCAGTATCGTGCTCGGCACGCAGTCGCCGAAGCCGAGCACCGGATACTCGCTGTGCCGCTCGTATTCCTCGGCAAGCTCAACGCCCGCAAGCGGCACGCCGTCGATGCCGACCTTGGCAGAGTTTGAAGAATATGCTTTTATCACGCTCATATCGTTCCCTCCCCTATGCTGTAGCCCGACAGCGAGCTGCCGAGCTTTTCGCGCACAAGATAGGCTGCCGCCTTTGCCGAGCAGCGGCTGCGCAGCATGCGGCAGTCGCCGTCGTATTCGACTTTTTCAAAGTCAAACTCCGTGACCGACAGCCCGTCGATATTAAAAAGCGCGCACCTTACGCCGTCGGCAAGCTCGGAGCAGCCCTCATCCGCGCTTGCAGGACTGTAAACGTCAAACGAGAGCACAAGCTCGGCCTTTTCGCCGTACATTTCCTTGAGCTGCCCGTCCTCGGTACACACTCCGATGTAGTTTCCAAGCCCCGACGAGCTTATCCGCGCGCTTTTAAGGCCTACGCACACAAACGCCGATACGTCCTCAAGCTCCGATGCGTTAAACGCTGTCACAGCGTTTATCCCGGCGTTATTAAGCTTCTCTGCAATTTCGATCGCGATATTCTCAAGCATCGGCAGCGCCTCCCTTCAGCTTCAGTATGCACTCATTATGTGAAAACGCGCCGAATATGCGCACAGGCTCGACACGCAAAACGACATACCGTCTGCCTGCCGCCGTGACCGCATCGCCCTCTGTGATGCCTTCTGCATCGGTTATAAGACGGTATTTAGAGTTGTTCGTAACTCCGGGCGTGAGGTGAGCCTTGTGGTTCTGCGCATCGTCCGCGTCAAGGCAGGATATAAATCCCCTGCCCTCGGCCGTGCCGACGGTAATGCTCTCGCCGTAGCTTCGCAGAATTCTGTTTGCCGCCGTCATCCCTGCACCCCCACGAACTCAAATCCGCCGGAGTCAAGGTACGCGCCCAGCAGCGTCTCCGCGCTTTTTCTCAGCGCCGCAGCCGACGCTCCGCCAAGCTGCACGGACAGCTTTCCTGCCGTGAAGCCGCTCACTCCGCCGGAGTGCGCGCTGCCCAGCTCCATGTACATGGATATTGCAAGCATCGCCGACGCAGTAACGAAAGTTTCGCCTATCCCGTCGCTCGAAGCGCCGCGGCGCAGTCTGCTCTCAAGCTCGGCGGCGGCAGCGGAGCACACCGCGCGCAGCATATCCGCGTCCTCGTCCGGGACGCTCTCTCCGAGCATGCTCAGCGCCTTCATTTCTATGTCCATATCCGTATATGACATTGATTACCTCCAAAAAGCGGAGACGGGATGACCCGTCTCCTTGTGTGTTTATCAGACAGTCAGCACCTTGGATGCCTCGGTGTAGAGCTTTGCAAAGCCGGAAATGCTGGTGATCGCGGCGCGCTCGAGCTGGCGGTCGATGAGTCTGTCGTACTCAACGTTAACGTCGCCTGCCGTGACCATCTCAAGGGCATAGCCCTTGTCAAGGCCGATGGCGGTGCCGGCCGGCATTGCCGAGCAGCGGATGAGCTTTGCGCCCAGAGGATTGCCCGGCTCGCCGGTGCCCTGGAAGTTAAGTCCGGCAAGGGGATTCTGAAATTCCGAGCACTTGAGGATCTTAATCATAACGTCGGGGGCCGCGAGCATGGTGTTCATGGTGTAAGGGTCAAAGCAGTTCCAGAAGTTCAGCAGCTCGCCGTAGCTCAGGCTGCCTTTGGTGCCGCCGATGGTGTCGTCGCCGACCTCGTATGAGGTCGCGGCGTTGGAGTTGCCGTCGCCGTTTTTGATAACGTCGATGGCGTCCTCAAGGTGCATGCGCATGATCTGATTGCCGATCTGGCGGAGCATGACGGAAAACAGGTCAAGGCGCTGGAAGCGGATCGCCTCGTAGGACGCAACGAGCATTCTGCCGCGCTTTTTGAGGCTCACCAGATGATCGGATGCTCTCACCTCGGTCTGGGGTATCGCCGCGCCCTCGCCGACATAGCGCAGGCTCTTGTCGTCCTCGCTTGCCGCCGAGTAGATGGAGCGATAGTCCATGCCGTCAAAACGGGTGACGGTGGCGGTGATGGACGGCAGGATGTTGCCCTCCTCCATGCCTGCCTTTACGCTGCGCGAAACATACTCGGGAAACAGCACCGCCGACTCCGAGGTCGAGAAAAATTTTTCGACAACGTCGCTGCCTGCGCCGCGAACCTTGATATCGAATCTCTTGAGCTGGCGCTGGAATGCGTCAAGCCCCTCATACGGAGTGCCCTTGTAGTTTTCGTTGGGGTCGAGCGCCTCGAGGGTCTGCTCGAAGCTCCTGCCGCGCTCGGAATACATGCCCTTTTCGAGCTTTATCTCGTTGAAATTATATGCCATGATCGTTTCCTCCTTACATAATGAAGCCGACTGTGCCGGCAGCGGTATCGACCTTGATGACAAGGTACTGTGCTCCGCCGCTGGTGACGGTCTTGACCTTGCCTGCCGCAGCGTCCGCCGCGAGGGTAGCGTAGCCGACCGTGGGAGCCGTGCCGCTGTAGCCAAGCTCGACATAGCCAGCGGTCTTTACCTCGGCAAATGCATCGCCGGACGCGATGCAAACGCCCATAAAGCGGTCGCCTGCGTCGCAGGCCTTTACGGTGCTGTTTGCGCTCATCTTCACAAGCGCGCCCTTTGTTACGCCGCTTGCCTTGTTGAAGGAGAGCACCTGCTCTCCAACGCCTTCAAAACTAACTTTCATTTTTGTCCTCCTGATCTCAGATCAAATGATGTATTCTTCACCGGAAAATGCGGTGACTTCGCCCCTGCCCGGAAGCTGGGTCACGGGCGGATAGAGCTTCGCCGATGCTTCCTCAAAAGCGTCCTTGAGCTTAATAAGCTCCGGCTCTTCCATCAGCTGCACGCTTTTTTCGAGCGCCGGGTGCATTTTTTCATCGCACACGAGACACAGCCGAAGCACCTCGGCTCTGAGCGAATCAAGATACTTCCTGCCGAGCTGCGCGGACTTTTCCAGCGCCTCGAACTCGGCGGCATAGCCGCGCCCGGCTTCGCTTTCGATGAAGCTTTTTATAACGCCCGCGCTTCTCTGCGCCGGAACTGCAACGAAGCTCCATTCGTATGCGTCAACCGCGCCCGTGAGCACGGCACAGCACCTTTTATCGCCGTAGACCTTGCCCTTTTCGTGGCTGCATGTTCCGATCTCGGCGCCGCATATGCTGCATATGCTCTGCGCCACCGAGCAGCCCACGCTCGTTTCGCGCTTTATGCCGCCTTCGATCTGGGCGATAAGCTCGGCGTTTGCCTCGGTGCGCAGCATGTAGGCAAAGCCCTTGAGATAGACATACGCTTCGCCGCACGAGGTGGTTTTGCCCTTTTCGGTAACAAGCTCCGTTCTGTAAATTCGCGCGACCTGGTTTTCGCTGCGCCAGTCATGGTCGCAGATGCCCGTCGCGCCGACGAAAAGCTCGCTAAGCTCGCGGAGCGTCGATACCGAAAAGCGCTCAAAGTCGCGATCTACCTCGTTATCGCACAGCAGCACCTGAAAGGCATACACCTCGTCGGCTGTAAGCTGTGCCTTGGCAAAGGCGTTTATCGCCTGCAGCTCCTGCTCGGTGCACACGCTGCCCGATGCCGAGCCGTCCTTAATGATCTTCATTGCTTTTTCCTTCCTCCCAATAGATCTTGTCTCTCTGCGCAAGGTAAAGCGCAGCCTTGGCCTCCTCGACCTCGTCCTGGAGATTGATCGTCTCCCACTCGACGGCGAGCGTCGTCGCGTAGCCGTGCATGTTCAGCCACATGCGGCAGATCTTCTCGATAACGGGCGTCACCGTTCTGCGAATGGCGTTAAGCTCGCTTGTCATGAGGTCTGCCTGCTGAGCGCTCATGCGCTCTGTCGTTGACCAGTTAAGGCCGAGCAAAAACGGCGGTATGCCGGTTCGCGCGATAAGCTGCTCGAGTATCTGCCGCACGGGCACCTCGCTGTCGAGGATCTGGTTATCCGCGCCGATGACCTTGATATCAACGTCGCCCACGGCGACGAAATCGCGCACGGAGCCTGATTTTCCGCTCTGCATGGCCTCCGACCACTGCGATGCTATCTGCTGAGCGCGCTCCTGAGCCGAGAACCTGTCGAGCGCGTCGCCCTGCGGCTTATAAACGACCGCAAACCGAACGTTTCCGGCGCGCTCCCAGTTAATGCCCAGCGACTGATATATCTTCAGCAGTATTCCGCACAGAAACGGCATGCTGCGCAGCATCGAAACGCCGTAGGGCGAGTCGGCCTCGGGATTAAACGGCGTAAACAGCAGAAGATTCTGATACCGAAACGGCGTCACGCAGCCGGTGTCGGACACGCCGCACAGCTCGAAGTCAAGCGGAGTTTTGCCCTCGCGTATCTGCACGTCGGCAACGTTTCCGCAGAGCACGGCGGCAATGTCGCGGTTGCCGTTTGCGACGATCTCGCCCACGGCGCGGCCGCAGGTTATCATCGAGTCAAGATACTGGGCAAGAAAGCTCTCAAGCCCCGTCTGCCCTCTGCCCACCGGCACCGTTCGGATAAATTCCGCAAGCGCCCTCTGCGCATTTTTATCCGCGCAGCTGACCTCGAAGCCGCCGGTGAGCCTTACGATCTTCATGATCGCCGCATCCACCACCGGCACCGCCTCGCGGATCATACGGTAAAGCCTTGTTTCCGCGCTGCCGAGCGGCACATAGCTGTCGATGAGACTAAACGGATGCGCCTGCGCACTGCGAAGCTGCACCCTCGGCGGAGCGGCCTTTTGTTTTGAAAACAGTTTCATATTCCTACCTTTCCACCCACGCAGCGCCCAAGCTCTGCGTAAGTTTTGAAATGCCTGCAGCAAAATAGCGGATATCGTCCATCGCGTGGTCGTTCTGCTTCAGCGGTGCTTCCTTTCCGGCGCGCTCATCCCAGCGATACTGATAAAACTCGCGCACCGTATCGTCGCAGCCGCGGCAGATGCGGATGCGTCCGCTTTTGAGCAGCGAGGCCGTGAGCCGTATGCCGCGCAGAACATCGTTTTCCGCCTTCTCGACGCGAAAGCCCGCTCTTGAGAGCGCCTCGATAAAGCTTGCGGCCGAGGGATCGACGATAACTCTGTGCGGAACGGCTTCGCCGCAAAGCTCGGCGAGCGCCGTGACGTACTCCTCATCGGTTTTCTGCCTGCCTGTTTTCCGCCCGTCGTAGTAATACTCGCGCAGGCGGTACCACGTCTGGCCGCACCTGCCCCACAGCCCGAAGGAGCTTGGATTTTTCGTGCCGTAGTCGCAGGATACGATGTATTCGCAGCAGCTCTCCGGCGCGTCGCACAGCATGTCCTCGCTGAAGAAGTCATACACCCTGCCCTCGGGCAGCACCCACTGGCCGAGGATGAACCGCCTGTAAAAATCGCCGCTGTACATTCGCTTATAGCGGTCGATTATCTTTTTCGACAGCGAGGGGTTATCCTCAAGCGTAAAGTGGATATACAGCGCGCGCCGCCGGTCGGCCTGACGTATCCATTCGCGGTAAAACCAGTGCTGCGGACTTTCGGGGTTGCAGTTGAACCATATCTTGCTCCCCGTCACCGAGCATCGGGCGCAGGCCTGCTCGACAAACGAGCGCGGCATCAAAACCACCTCGTCGAGCAGCGCTCCTGCAAGCGTCACGCCCTGGATAAGCGAGCCGGAGCTTTCGTCCTTGCCTCCGAAGAGATAAAAACGGTTTTCCCGGCCGAGATAGCTTATCTCGACGATCCCCTTTGAAACGAGATCGCGCACCGCAAAGCCGATATCGCGCAGCACCGGCAGCAGCGGCTCTATCATATTTCGCCTTATGCTGCTTTTTGCCTTGCCGCATATGCCGAAGCTTTGTCCGTCAAACCGCCGCATGGCCCAGCAGACAAAGGATATGCCCATGCACAGGGTCTTGCCCGAGCGCACCGCGCCGTCGCAGATCACGGCGTCGAGATCTCGGTAAGGGGATGCGTCGCTCCACCACGACAAAGCCTTCAGCTGGGTCGGCGAGAAAAAGTCAAACGTCATTGCTCTTTTCGCCCTCCAGAAGCCTTGCCGATTTGTCCAGCGCCGCGTAGAAGCCGCCGCCCTGAGCCTGCTGTGCCGCGGCTGCGGCATTGAGCTCTATAAGCTCCCTTATGATCGCAAGCTTGTTTACAAACTTCAGCTCCACCTCCCCTTTCGGTCCTCGTTTGATTTCGCTCAGCAGCGAAAGGTCGAGTCCCTCAAGCTCGGATATATCCTCTGCGCCGAGATAAAGCAGCTTCACGGCGTCGTTCGGCGAGGACACCGCAAGCCTTTCGAGAAGCTTATCCGCATCGGCGGATCTTTTCTTATTCATAAAATTCACCTCTCACCCATAGGCTGTTTTCGGGCAAAACTTGTACGTTTGCGTACAAGTAAAAAAAATATGCAGCCGAAAAATTTTTTCGACTGCATGCTTTCCGTACTTTATTTAATTATTTGCCGAAATGTTGCCCGGCCGCAATATTCTTAAAAAAGAAAAAGTCCGACGGAAAAACCGTCGGACAAATGTCGGCCTAAGTACCCCGCCGTGCCGTTGGGGTTCGATTATAACCTGCACATGAAAGCAGGTGGGTCGCCTAAGTTCTGTTTCTCTGCTTCCAACGTCCGGCCAAGGCCGGGAGGCCTGCAATCCGCAGATTCAAATCGGCATCCCTTATTAAAAATGTGGGTTTAACGAACCCGAAGTCAATATGACAAACCGCGAACACGGCAGGGCAAGCTTTTTAATCATACTATACTCAGTTCACGCGGAACATATGAGCATAATTACCGTCTTACTCCTCGTCGTCTTCCTCGGCCTCGAAGATGGTTATAAACATATTGTGTACCTCTTCGAGCTTCTCTTCGTCGTCGATGGATTCAAACAGCTCGTCGCCGTTCTCGTCCTCGGTGACGCTCAGAAGAATAAGGCCGTAATCGGGATCATCCTCGTCCATATCCGCCGGGAGAAATGCGGAAAACGTCTCGCCGTTGTAGTCGATAGTATCGAGCAGCTCAAGGTTAAACTCGTTGCCGTCATCATCTATTATAGTCATGAAATCATTGCCGAATTCTTTGCTCATGTTGTTTCCTCCTGTGTTGTTGTGTCCTTATTTTACCCTACACAGGCCCATAAATCAAGTGTCTTATGAGCTGAGATCCTCCAGCAGCGACAGAAGCTCCTCGCGCGTTTCGGCCTCAATGCCGGTTTTGAGCTTTTCGCGGTCAACATTGTTCAGCGTTTCTGTCGGAATATCTGTCACGGTCTTCGGTGTCTGCCGTCCGTCCTCAAAAACGGCGATATAGCCCTGCCAATCGCGCAGACAGTAGCCCTGCTTTGCTGCTGCCGCAAGGCTTACGTTTTTGTCCGGCTCGCCGCTGTTTTCGGCATTGCCCACGCTTTTCACCGCAGCGCTTCCCATTATCACCGCCGCCGCGGCAAGAAAGCACAGAAGCAGCTTTTTAAATGTATTTTTCATTTTGTTTCACGCTCCTTTCAGCTTATTATCTCCATATACAGTGAAAACAAATACCCTTTCCGGATAAATCTTTACAAATTATCCACGCTTACTTGACATAGCATGATATAATGATAATTCAGATAAAATTAGCTTATTGCGCCTATTGAACATTTTACTCGTCTCATAACGATTAACGATTTTACACATAACACTCGCAAGGAGGTGTTACCTGAATGGATATTGCCAAGGAGCCCGGCACCGAAAAACGCGGTGGCAAGGCAGGCCGTATTCTGAGCATAATCGGAACTATCCTGCTCATCGGCGTCGTGACGGGGCTTATCTTTGTGTGCATCTTTGCATTCTATGTAAAGACCTGCATCACGCCGAGCCTCGATCTGGATCTTAACGATTTCACGCTCAACCAGTCCAGCATTATCTATTACAAAGATTCAAACGGGGATTATCAGAAGCTGACGACCGTCAGCAGCAGCGAAAACCGCATCTGGGTGGACGGGGATCAGATCCCTCAGCACATGAAGGACGCACTCGTCGCCATTGAGGACAAGCGCTTTTACACGCATAAGGGCGTTGACTGGTTCCGCACGGCGCACGCTGCACTTAATATGTTCACCGGCGGCTCCAC
>OGYL01003487.1_pt1 | contig 10177 bp, 8 predicted proteins | sample 1576541 | NCBI WGS metagenome assembly OGYL01 (sample SAMEA3541551, study PRJEB24748) | human gut metagenome | biome: human gut; feature: human-associated habitat; material: faeces | place: China | collected 2012 | reverse complement strand
GGTTGAACATACAGCCAGGAGGCATCTATGTAGACGTAACCTTCGGTGGTGGCGGCGACTTCAAGTTCAACGACTGGAATCCTTATCTGAAGTTCGGAGCCTACGGCGAGTACCGCACACGCAAATACACAACGCGCGACCTCATCTACAACTGGAACGCTGCCGACAACACCCTGCCCGACGGTTTCCGCCAGATGGACATACCTACGCTGCTCTCTAATCAGGAATATTTCGGAGCCGACCGCCTCTATCTGCTTGAGGAACCGCACATGCGCAACAACTACAAAGGCAACAACTACATGGGTGCGGGCTACATTGCGGCTATGCTTCCGTTCGGAAAGCTCAACATATATGCAGGTCTTCGCTATGAGTACGACCACATGGAACTCATATCAAACACCCGCGACTACGAGGAGAGTCCGTTCAGCCACAACTACGAATACAACGACATCTTCCCCTCGATAAACACTACCTACAGATTCAACAACAAGCATCAGCTGCGCCTCTCATACGGAAAGACGGTCAACCGTCCTGAGTTCCGCGAGATGTCTCCATCTGTATTCTACGACTTCGACCTCGCTTCGAGTGTCCAGGGTAACACCGACCTCAAGCCGTGCTACATACAGAACGTCGATCTGCGCTACGAGTTCTATCCTTCGAAAGGTGAGGTTATATCTATCGCAGCATTCTATAAATACTTCGACTCACCCATTGAGTGGACTTACATCGTGACCGGAGGAACCAACCTTCTCTACTCTTACAAGAACGCTCAGCTCGCCAACACATACGGCATTGAGCTCGACATACGCAAGAACCTCGGCTTCATCGGCCTGAAAGACTTCAGCTGGTCGTTCAACGGAGCACTGATAAAGAGTAAGGTTAAGTTTGAGAAGGGCGCAAGAGAAGAGAACCGCCCCATGCAGGGACAGTCGCCTTATCTGGTCAACACCGGCATATTCTACAACAATGACAAGATGCAGCTCGACATAGCAGTGCTCTACAACCGCATCGGAAAACGCATAATCGGTGTGGGACGCAGCGAAGGCACCACGAGCGGAAACGAGGCACTGCGCGTGCCTGACAGCTATGAGATGCCGCGCGACGTGATAGACCTGTCGGCATCAAAGCGCTTCGGAAAGCATTGGGAGGTGAAAATCAATGTGCGCGACCTGCTCGCCCAGAAGGTATATTACAAGCAGTTTGCCAACGTACACTACGAGGACGGACGCCACAAGGAGGTTGAACAGGTGACACGTGCCTTCAAACCGGGACGCAACTTCGGCCTCACAGCCACATACAAATTCTAAAGATAAGACATAAGGAATTATCATTCAAAATATGAAGAGTTATTATTTAAGATATAATCAGATGTTTAACAAAACAAAAAAGATGGAAAATTTTAAATTCTACGGATGCCTCGGCATCCTCGCACTGTCGCTCACACTGAGCTCGTGCAGCAATGACGATGATGATTCAACAACCGGTCCTACAGACATTACATGGACTCAGGACGGCGGACTGAACGCCTGCAACCACATTCTTTTCACCGCTGACGGCAACAAGAACGTAAGCGACAAGGGAACACAGATCGGTAACGGCGACCAGGAATTCGTATTCACAGGAAAACAGACACTGAAGAAAGGAACCTACATTCTGAAAGGTTGGGTTTACATAGCTAACGGAGCAGAGCTCACCATCGAACCGGGAACAATAATAAAGGGTGACAAGCAGACCAAGGCTGCGCTTATCGCAGAACGTGGCGGTAAGCTCATCGCCCAAGGAACAGCAACATCTCCTATCGTGTTCACATCAGAAGAGGCTAAAGGCAACCGTCGTCCTGGCGACTGGGGTGGAATCATCCTCTGCGGAAAAGCTGAGACAAACGAGGGCGAAAAGCAGATTGAGGGTGGTCCGCGTACAAAATTCGGCGGCAACGACGACGCAGACAACTCTGGTGTTCTGAAGTATGTACGTATAGAGTTCGCCGGTTATCCTTTCCAGACCGACCAGGAAATCAACGGTCTTACACTCGGTGCTGTAGGCTCTGGCACGACAATCGACCACGTACAGGTTTCTTACTCTAACGACGATTCATACGAGTGGTTCGGCGGAACAGTAAACTGCGACCACATTATCGCATACAAAGGATGGGACGATGACTTCGATACCGACAACGGATTCAGCGGAAGAGTACAGTTCGGTCTGTCCGTACGCGACTCTAAGATTGCCGACAAGTCACAGAGCAACGGATTCGAGAGCGACAACAACGCAAACGGTTCCAACAGCGAGCCTCACACATCTGCAGTGTTCTCAAACATCACATTCATCGGTCCTAAAGCCGTTGACGCTTCGTTCCAGAACACAGCCGACTACATCACAGCAGGCAACTACTTCCCCAACAACGGCTCAGGTCTCGGACGTTTCCAGGCAGCTATGCACATACGTCGCGACTCTCACCTCAACTGTTTCAACTCTGTTGCTGTAGGATGGCCTGTAGGTCTGATTCTCGACAACGAGAAAGGTGACACTCAGGGAGCCGCAACATCAGGCGCAATGAAGCTGAACAATATATGGTTTGCCAACATGGACGCTGTAGGAACAGACTTCAACAAAATATATGAAGATGGTCTCTACAACTATGAGACAGGCACTGTTGACAACTCTAAGGAGTCGTTCTCTCACACATTCTTCTCACTGGCAGCAAACAACAACAAGTATTTCGACTCTGCCAACGGATGGTTCGACGCAACAGGATACATACCTGTAGCAGGCAGCCCGCTCATCGGTGCAGCTTCGTTCACAGACGCTCTGCTCAACGGTTGCCTGGCAGTAGATTACATCGGAGCATTCGCAGCCGGCGACAACTGGCTCGACGGATGGACAAACTTCGACCCGCAGAATGCTGATTATTAATCACTGACAGTCTGAAAGACATAAAAACAACCGGTACGGATAAACAGGCAAACAGGCCTTATCCGTACCGGTTTTAGTTTGTTTACAGCATAATATAAAGGCGGCAGACACGTTCAACACAATGGTTTGAACTTTGTCTGCCGCCTTTCTTGTATTCTTTATTCCCTGAACGGATTATTTCTTGTCGGCAAGAACCTGCATAATCTTGCCTTCAAGCTCCTCGCAGAGTTCGGGATTATCCTTGAGCAGTGACTTCGTAGCGTCGCGTCCCTGACCCAACTTTGAGCTTCCGTACGAATACCACGAACCACTCTTCTGGATGATTCCGCACTCGACGCCGAGATCTACAATCTCTCCTACCTTCGAGATGCCCTCTCCGAACATTATCTCAAACTCGGCCTTGCGGAATGGAGGTGCCACTTTGTTCTTCACAACCTTGACACGCACGAGGTTACCTACCACCTGATCGCCGTCCTTAATACTTGTCACCTTGCGTATGTCGAGGCGAACACTGGCATAGAACTTCAGCGCGTTACCACCCGTAGTGGTCTCAGGATTGCCGAACATGACACCAATCTTCTCACGCAACTGGTTGATGAAGATACACGTGGTGTTGGTCTTGCTGATGGTAGATGTGAGCTTTCTCAGCGCCTGACTCATCAGACGGGCCTGCAATCCCACGTTGTTGTCACCCATATCGCCCTCAATCTCCTTCTTCGGAGTGAGCGCTGCAACGGAGTCAACCACGATTATATCAATAGCCGAAGAGCGGATGAGCTGGTCGGCTATTTCGAGAGCCTGCTCACCGTTGTCAGGTTGTGATATCAGAAGATTATCAACATCGACACCCAGTTTGGCGGCATAGAAACGGTCGAAAGCATGTTCTGCATCGATGAAAGCGGCTATACCGCCCGCCTTCTGCGCCTCAGCTATGGCATGGATGGCAAGTGTAGTCTTACCGGAACTCTCCGGACCGTATATCTCTATTATTCGTCCGCGCGGATAGCCCCCCACTCCAAGCGCTGCGTCAAGGGCAATACTACCCGTCGGGATTACCTCGACGTTCTCTATATGTTCGTCACCAAGTTTCATTATAGACCCCTTTCCGAAGTCTTTTTCTATCTTCGACATTGCCGCCTGAAGAGCTTTCAGCTTGCCATCGCTTACGGCGGCAGCGCCTGTATTTTCCTTTTCCTTTGCCATTTCGGTTTTGTTTTCAATTATTAATGAATGTCACGCCTGTCATGACACAGCCCGAGTCAATAGTCTGCAAGGGCTGTTCACGACAGGCGCGTTATGTCTCAAGCAATAAGAAATGCTGTTTGTCTGTGATCAAAGCTCAAGATCTCCGTTGAAGATCTCGTGCCAAGGCAGTCCCTGTTTGTTGAGCTGCTCCATGAAAGGATCCGGATCGAACTCCTCTACATTCCACACACCGGGACGGCGCCACAGGCCTTTGAAGAACATCATGGCACCTATCATGGCCGGAACACCGGTCGTATAGCTTACGCCCTGCATACCTGTCTCCTCGTAAGCAGCCTTATGTGAGCAGTTGTTATAAACGTAGTAAGTGAGTTCCTTGCCGTCTTTCAGTCCGCGGATGCGGCATCCTATGCTTGTCTGACCCTCATAGTTCTTACCGAGGTCCTGCGGATTAGGCAGCACAGCCTTGAGGAACTGGAGCGGCACAATCTTCTTGCCCTCGTAGTCGATCGGCACGATGCTCGCCATGCCGATGTCCTGAATGACACGCAGGTGAGTGAGATACTCCTGTCCGAAAGTCATCCAGAAGCGTGCGCGACGTATTGTAGGATAGTTCTTAACGAGGCTTTCTATCTCCTCATGATGCAGCAGATAGCTCTCCTTCGGTCCTATTTCCGGATATGTGAGCGGCTTGTGTATCTCGAGCGGTTCGGTCTCCACCCACTTGCCGTTCTCCCAGTAAAGGCCCTTCTGGGTTATCTCGCGTATGTTGATCTCAGGGTTGAAGTTGGTGGCGAAAGCCTTGTGATGGTCGCCTGCATTGCAGTCAACGATGTCAAGATACTGTATCTCGTCGAAATAATGCTTTGCGGCATAAGCCGTGAAGATGCTTGTCACACCCGGATCGAATCCACATCCCAGGATGGCAGTCAGTCCGGCATCCTCGAAACGTTTCTTGTAAGCCCACTGCCATGAGTATTCGAAGTGAGCCTCATCCTTCGGTTCGTAGTTCGCGGTGTCCAGATAGCTGCATCCGCATGCAAGACAAGCCTCCATGATGGTGAGGTCCTGATAAGGCAGCGCAAGGTTTACCACCAGCTCAGGCTTATAATCATTCATGAGCGCCTTGAGCTGTTCAACGTCGTCGGCGTCCACCTGAGCCGTCTTGATGTTAGGATTGCCTATTGCCTCGACAATCTTGTCGCACTTCGACTTTGTGCGGCTCGCAATCATGAAATCAGTAAACACATCGGCGTTCTGCGCTATCTTGAACGCAGCGACGGTGGCAACGCCTCCCGCGCCAATCATTAACACTTTTCCCATATTTTCTCAGATATTAGTTGTTTTCAAGTATATTATAAATAATGTATATGAATATCGCGCGGCCACGAGCGATCGCAAGGAACACGACACAGGCCGCAGACACGTCATTTCAGTTCGTCAGAACTTATTCCCAGCGCGCTCATGAGCGAATAGCCGAGTATCTCCTGGCGGAAATTTCCGCCCGCCATTGGCTGCATGGCAAACATGGTGACACGCTTGTCGTCATCCACATGGCGCATGGCATGGCACAGACAATCGTACAATCCGGGCCTGTCCTCATCCGGCACAACCATTATGCGTTTCGTCTCCTTGCCTGCGCAAGCTGCCTCGACCACATCAACGAAGAAGTCGTCGCGGCTGACGATGTCCTCCACCGGACACGCCGAGATGGTGAACTCGCCCAGGTTATCCTTAAACGCCTTGCCGTTGAGCTCGTCGGTAAGATTGCCCGGCGCGAAATTCTCGAGCACACTGCGGTTCTTGTCGTGTATGAGCACCACCTGCACATCGTTGTCTCCCTCACGCAGTCCGCCGTCGAGAGCAATGCAGTCTATCCACCGCGCCATGTCGGCCTTAGGTATGCGGCGTCCTATCATGCGTTCGAAATTGACAATGAGATTGAAAGCCACGCGGTCGATGTGGTTGGCATCGGCAACGATCACATTCTCACTCCATTTCACGCTTTTGTCTGTCATGTTATTCATGTATGCAAAGATAATGCAAATCGAGGGCAGAACAAAATAAATAAATGAAATGTTTTTATTTATTTTTTATGCAGAGACGCTGCTTATCCCGTCCGTTTCATCTTCCGTCATTGCCATACACATACCGGCAAAACAGCCTGTCATACACCGCCAGACACAAAAAATTTCCACCGGACTCATCTGTCATATTGAAAAAAGCAGTAATTTTGTTTGGCAATTTCATCGCTATCATCATTCACAAATAGCCGGTTTACAACAATGGAAAAGAAACAAACGAACAGCGTAACCGCTGACAAAGAAATCTTTCCCCATAACAAACACATTCGACTATGATATATTGTAACTATTGCGGTCATCCGAACAACGATGGAGACAAATTCTGTGGACATTGTGGAAGACCATTAAGCACATACACAAACAACAATCACACCAACAACAATTCGCAGAGAAAGACAAACAGAGGGAACGGCAAATCCTGGATAGACTCAATAAACGACTATGTGGGAAACGACAGACCGGCCGAGCTCAACTGGAAAATGCTTTTCTCAGACGTGTTCAAACAGCACACCACCGAGGAGGCAGAAGAAATCTTCATCTGCGGCACCAAGACCACCACACCCGACGCCGACAGCATATCCAAGGACTGGCCCCATCCCTGGCTGTACAGCCGTGTGCTGCTGATGTTCGTCATCACGTTCGTGCTCCTGTGGATATGCGTGAATGTGTTCGGCAACCCCAACACCTTTCCGGGAATGATCGTGATAGGCTCTTTCGCCGTACCGCTGTCCACCATGATTCTGTTCATGGAGGCGAACGTATGGCGCGATGTCAGCATGTACACCGTACTGAAGACATTTTTCATAGGAGGATGCGCCTCGCTGGTGGCCACCCTGCTGTTGTTCTCGTTCTATTCGGTGAACGAGATGAACTTTTTCGGCGCATTCATGGTAGGTCTTATCGAGGAGGTAGGCAAGGCGGTGATAGTATTCGCCATACTGAGGAAGCTCGGAAAACGCTCCATCCTCACCGGACTTCTCATAGGTGCGTCCGTTGGAGCGGGCTTCGCGGCATTCGAGTCGGCAGGATATGCGCTCCAGCCTTTCATCCGACTGCAGCAGATGACGGGCTTCGCGGCGGCATACGGACAGAACATCGACGGACACGAACTGATGGATGCCATAAACAACACCATACTTCTGCGTGCCGTACTGGCTCCGGGCGGCCATGTGGCATGGGCGGCCATATCGGGCGCGGCGTTCGTGATAACAGCCAAATCGACAGGTGTTTTCGACACGTCGATATTCTCGGACTCCAGGTTTCTGAAGCTTTTCGCCATACCGGTAGTGCTGCATTGCCTGTGGGATTCGCCTCTGTCAGTATGGATAAACAACATATTCCCTTTCGGAGGATACATCGCCCTCATCGTTCTGGTGTGGATAGTGGTGATGATTCTTATAAACATGGGACTGGCTGAGGTAAGCAGAAGAAGATAGTATAATAAAAAAACAGATGGAAGACAGCCGGGATGAAGCACGCCATCTTTACGGTCATAAGGTCTGTCTCGTAAAAACCGCATTATATAATTCACGCTTATGCACATGACGACAATGTGCATAAGCGCCGCGATATGCAGTTGGCAGGAATCTATGGCAACCGTATTCCGGACTCTTCAGTGGAAACTCCGGTGACATGATTACAATTTTTCTTGATTTTATTTTGACAAAATATTTTCGCAAAAGAGGTGTAAATGAATGTTAAATCGCCTATAATATATAACATTTCAGCCATTACCGCCTTTTGATATACCCCATAATGTAGTCCGTAAAAGTTCGTTCCGCTTTCTGATATTGCCCGTTTCGCAGTACGGAAAAGCCTATTTCATGGTGCGATATGGTGCTTTTCAGCCCCCGAAATAGGCCTTTTCGCATGACGAAATGGTGCTTTTTGCAAGGCGATAAAACACATCTAAAACATAAGTCACTGATATTCAACACCTTATAAAAACCTCTCATATTTCGTGTATTTGCGCCCGAAGGAAAGTCTGATTGCAAATATGCGCTTATTTTTCGGGGTATAGTGGAAAACTCGGACCGAAAAATCAAAAACCGCTTACAATCTGAAAGTGGCACAGACCGTTTCATTCCTATATAAGAAAGCGACACGGGGAGGAAAAATAATTAATTTGAAAATAACCCATACCGCTTCATTTCGTCATAAGGAAACGACAAGGATAGGAAAGGAATTTGATTTGACTGTCATGCACGTCATTCCCTTTCAACAGAAGGAAACAGCCCATATACGGCAGTGAATATGCCATATCACAACAAAGCCAACCGCCACCGGATCTCTACCGGGCAGCCAGAAGCCCGTCAGCGACTCTAATATTGATTTTCACACGACGAACGGATAATCTCTTTTATCCCCACCGACCACTTACACTGCGAGCCTGTTTTCCCGCCCAGAAACAAGAAAGGGGCACGCCTCACGGCCGCCCCTTTCTACGAATGAAGAAACATTTTTATGAAAATACTGATTATTTCAGCGCGTCTGCTGCCATTTTCAGAATACCCATGACATACTCATCATTAGCATCTCTCGACATGTCCATAAGGGTGTTGCTGCAAAGATTCTTCTCGTCTTTGGACAAAAATTCGCCCTTGTTCTTGCACAGATCGAGCAGACGATTAGCGACAGTAGATTTTATGGCGAGCCCCGTCTGCTCCTTATAAGCGTTGAGATAGACCGAGCGGAGGTTGCCGAAGACAACGAGGAATTCTGAAGAACTGTTCACATGGCTGTATTCAGAATCTCCTTCTTTTATCACGTTGCCGTTCTTATATACCACGGTCTTCGTCTTGTCAGTATCATTGTATGTCACGACTGTTCCGTCGGGCAATATCGTGGTGCGATGTATTGTCGTATTGTCTTGCGTATTGTTGGATGCCGGATCAAGACTGTAAACCACCGTGATGGAACCTTTGATGTACTTTTCCTTAGACTTCGCCGACTTCTCCTTGCTGTCATACCACACCAGACCGTACGACCAGCGCCAGTTGGTGTCTGTCAGATTCTTCATGCGTCTGACGTTCAGCACTATGTAGTTGCGGTCTGAGTGGGTTCCGAAAGTTACGGTCTTATCCAGTTTTGCGCCATAACCCACTGCCATTTCGGTATCGTTGCCGCTGTTGGCATTCTTAATCATCACCTTGTAAGCATTGGCACTCTCGGTGATGAATGCGTCGCGCAGCTTCTCCAGCTTGTCTCTGTCGGAGCGTTCGATCATGAAATCAGTAGAACTATACAATGCCTTCTTGTTGACATCACTCACAAGCTCCTCCTCTTTTGTTTGCGAGATGATGTGAACAGCGTTTTTGTTGTCGTTCAGAAAATCGTCGATGGCCTTGTCTATGCGCTCCTGGGCGGATGCCGAAAGAACGGCGGCCATCATTGCCATAGTAATAAACAGTCTGTATGTGGTACTCATAGTCTTGTGATTTTTTATTATTATCGATTGTCAATATATTCTTATACACAACGTTCAATACAACACTTCGTTGTCTGACGCAGCCTCACCGCTCTCCTCTTCGGCGTCATAGTCCACGCCCGCCATCTCGAGAACCTCCACCTCGGTGAGCGTTTCTATGTCGCGGAGCAGCGCCTCGCTCACAGCCTCTATGTCGCGCATCTTTTCTGCAAGAATCTTGTCGGCGGCGGCAATTGAGTCGGCCGGCACGCTGCACTCTATGTTGTTAACCTTTGCCAGATAGGTCTTTGGAGGCGCGGGCTTGTAGCGATAGCGGTCTATGCGGCGGCGTACGGGTTTAGGCGCGGGCTGTTCAATGCGCAATATGGTAGTGTCGGCCTCGGCGGTTCCGGTGGTGTCGGCATCAGCCACGGGCGCTGTCATGGCCGTCTGCGGCATGATCTCTGGTGCGGTCATCTCGTTGCGCGGCCACAACATCACGGCCATCACCACCACGGCAGCGGCGGCCGCTGCTCCGAGCCATACACGCCGGGGGCGCCTCATGGGCCTT
>OGYL01003482.1_pt1 | contig 10188 bp, 10 predicted proteins | sample 1576541 | NCBI WGS metagenome assembly OGYL01 (sample SAMEA3541551, study PRJEB24748) | human gut metagenome | biome: human gut; feature: human-associated habitat; material: faeces | place: China | collected 2012 | reverse complement strand
AGAGAATGCTTAGATGCATATAATTTCAAACGATCGTACTCTGCTTCTGATAATCTTGTAGATACTTTCTTATTCTTTGGATTATCAGATTTTGGTCTTCCCATTTTTGACATTATCTACACCTCCCTGCACTTACCAATATCTTACTTTTTGTACTCCAAAAAGTCAAGTGTCAATGAAAGGTCTTTTTCTAAAATTCATGAAATAATTCTAAATATTCATCTATTTTTTCAGTATTTACTAATACTAACTTGTTGTACTTATATATAGCTTTTGCTTCCTTTGCAAGTTTTTCAAAGGTACTTTGGGACATTGAATATAATTGTGCCCCTTCACCATATCTTACGAATTTTTTTTCTATTTTCTGATTTCTTATCATTACTTGTGCACCTTTTGTCATTTATAATCACCTCTGTCCGTTTTTTACACTTTTTACAATTTCCAAGAAACTGCAAGATACGCATTTGTATATACAAATGCATTCTTGTTAGGAAGTATCCTAAAACCTCTGTATCTAGCCTTCAGGCTTTGTTGGTGCTACTGCTCAGGGTTATCCACTGGATAACCGCACCGTAACACTCTTTTATTTATCTGACCTTTACTTCTTCGGCTATTCTTATGTCCTTATCTGTCTTAAAATTTAAGAATTCTAACCTGTCCGAATATGCACTGCTTTTTCTAAAATCAACTAACTGCTTATCCCTCATGCTGAAATACCTCCCCTTCTCCGGACCAACAATAATGTGGTCCAGAAGAGGTATATCCATCAGATTGCAGATATCAATCATTTTTGCCGTTGTCTTAATGTCTTCCTTAGACGGTTCTAATATATTGGATGGATGATTATGTAAAATCATCATGTTTGCTGCATTTGACAATATTGCTGATTTTAGTACTTCCCTTGGTGAAGCAATTGCATAATTAATAGCTCCAATGCTTGCCAGATTAAAATTTATTGGTTGAAGCTTACTGTTAAAGTTGATTACACACAAAACTTCTCTGTCTATGTTTCTTATGTAATCTCCAACTACCATTGCCACCTTTTCAGGAGATGTGAGTTGTTCTTCTGATAATAGTGGACGCTCTTTTACAAGTCTAATTGATACCTGATTTACCTTTTCCATCCGCTACCACCTCAACTTTTATAAAAAACTTTTCATTCTTGCCACAGTTAGCAACTTCACTTTTTATTCTCTCTGCTAATTCTTTTTGAAAATCTTCCATGACTATCTGCCCTCTCTTTCCGGGGTTGATATTGCTCCACGGTCAACGTCATCAAGGCTCTTGTTTATCGTGTCTGTTGCAATTCTTAGTGTTCTCAAATCCTTGTCATAGCAATATACCTGATTTGAAAGGCGATCATTAATGTCTACCTGGTCCATATTGATTTCATAAACCATTTCTGCCAATTCATCAGGTGAACCAAAATCTGCTGATACGGCAATAACTTCATGGATACTTGATGGCAAAATATACAGGTCACTTCCAATTTTTTCTGCCAATTCGTGTAGTGGCTCCTCATACAACATTGAAGCTGCTCCGAACAATTTACTTTCATTTGTTATAACGTACATTGAACGTTCATCCTGAGTTTCCATCATTACTTCTTTGAATTCTTCCTCCATTTCTCCACTAAGTTCACTGTCACCAAATATGATTTCGCTAATGACTTCGTTCATATTCTTAACTAATACAGGGAATAATTCCTTTGTGTTCTTATTTGCCGCATTGTATAAGTCATTTTCTGTAAGACCTTCCTTTGCTGCTAAATCATTGTTAACAAGATTTGTATATGTTCCTAATGAATCATTTCCAAGATTCCATCTGTACACAATTGCAAGGTCTTCAAATTCTCTGTGTGGAACAGTCTTCAATAACTCTCTGTTCTGTTCAGCATTTATTAATGTAAAAAATACGTTATCCTTAAGTCTTGACGTATCTAAAAAATCTGCCTTAATTTCCTTGTTAAATGATTCAATTCCATTTTCCATTGTTTCAGCTGCCATTCTTACAACATCTTCGTAATTTCCTGTTCTTTCGTATTCTTCATACAGGTTGTTTACATATATAGTTGGTGTGGCATTTTTTAACCCCGGAATGTCATAGAAATTCAATCCATCAACTTCACGGTTGGTTTTATTAACCTTTCTGATTACAACTCCACAATCCTTGTACTTTTCATCCATATAATCTTTAATATCATCCTTAATTTTTTCCTTAAATTCTTCGTAATTTAAATTCATGTTCGTCCTCCTAAAAAATCCTTAATTTTAATTTTCACTCTTATGGTGGAACAACTAAAATGCTTTCACTTTTCATAAGACACCTCCATTTTTGCAATAAAAAATGCCTTATTGAAAGACAGTCAGTTATCAAACTACTGTTTTCAATAAGGCATTTATTTATTTTTGATTTAAAGTTTTAAGGCTTGTTGCTCTCAAACTTTATGGTTATATTTTACTATTGCGGTGTATCGATGTCGAATTCTAACATGGATGGGATTTAGGATAATAAACCATATTGTGGTTTAAATTATTCGATGAGTGTAAAAAAAGAAAAGATTGGGACGCGGGTTCCCAACCTTTTCTTTAATCTTCCTCCTGTTTACTGTTATCACTATACTATACTTATATATAACTTTTCCATTATTTTGTTTTTGTAGCAATCCAATGATTAGTTATTTTATATGCATTGTCATCAAATGATTTATTAGCATCATATTCAACTGTTACATTATCACCAACAGTAAATATTACGCATCCCTTTTCGAAGTATATATCTATAGGATATGGATATTCTCCTATTAGTTTTTTTATAGCGTCTTTGATTGTAGAAATATTTTTGATATTTGGAATTCCAATTATTTCACCATTACTATTTACCGTTATATCCCCATATTTATCTTCATCATTACTAATAGTAAAAAATTCTGCTATATCACATATTTCTTTTTTATAATCTGTCAACAAGCTGTTTATTTCTTTAATTCCACCATGATATAAAGAAAACTTTTCCGGTCTGGCATAATTAACTACATTAATTTCGATTTTACCAATAACACCATTATGAGCCCTCGCTGAAATTGTTACACTTCCACTTTTTGTTCCTGATATTATTTTTCCTTTTTTATTAACTTTTAGCACTTCCGGATTATCGCTTGACCATTTAATCTTATCAGATACAAGTCTTGTTTTTAACGAATTGCTTCTAGCATCTTCAACGAGATTAACATACAATTGATCTGTTGAACAAATTCCTATCTCTTTTTCTTTATTTTGTTTGTAAATTTTTACACTTTTACCTTTTGCTACATTTACAATCCTTGCTTTTTCACCATACGTTCTAGCAGATACATAATATGTTTTTTCACCGTATTTTTTCCTATTTTTTTTCTTTCTAAAAGCTACTATTTTGTACTTATAAATTTTATGTATTTTTAGATTTTTGTCTGTGAATTTACACTTTTTTGCTCCGAGTGTTTTTATAACTTTATACTTCTTTTTACTTTTTTGGTAACGATATATTTTATACCCTGTAGCATTATCTACCTTGCTCCATTTCAATTTCAATGTATGCGAATCTTTACACCATACAATCAAGTTTTTAGGGGTACCTATTTCTGTTGTTTTTGCATTTACATTATCTATTTTCATCGCTATAACTAATACAAGTGTAAGCGAAATTATTATCATTTTTTTCATTTCTTTTCCTCCACATAATAATCATTTCTATTCTTTATAACATCAGAAAAAACAGTGCCTAATTTGGGATTTGTTTTATAGGATTGTAAATTTCTCCATGGTCTTCCCTGAGACAAACTATAAGCATAAAGCATCATTTCTATATCATTTGGTAATAAATATTCTTTTTCAGTTATTTCAACCATAATATTATCATACCTTGTTCCCTTTTTATATTTTTTGTAAAAAATGCCTGTCTCATCATTATCTGCAAATCTGTCATGACCATCATCTGGATAACCGTCATCCAATCCAAGTGCATGTCCCATCTCATGGGCAATTATGTACATATAACGGTCCTGTCTCTCTTTTATGGTTTCACCCAAATATTCTCCTTGTTTCAATGCATCTCTTATATCTGTCATATAAATATATGTTGTATATTTATAATCACCTGTTCCTGTATAATACCAATAATCACCTATTTCTCCGCCATCGATATGCTCACCTGCAACTTGAACCTCATAAAAATGTTGATTAGCATTATAGCTACCAAAATCTTTATCATGAATTATAGGTTTAACAGTATAATTTATTCCCACAAATTCATTCTTATCATTAGCAACATCAATAGAATACCATTTTTTTATTCCGGCTTTTATCATATCAATATATGTCTTATTGCCATATCCTAATGTTCGGGAAGCCTTAGCCCTGTTGTTCTTTTTATCATATGTTACAAATTCATAGTAAATATGTATTTCCAAAGTATCACCTGTAAATCTATATTTTATAGGTGAATAATATTCATTAAACACTGAATATTCATTAATATTAACACTTTCGTCTAAACAAACAAAAGGATAATTTTTCTTAAAATAATCTATATTTTTTTGTTTATCAATATTATATTTGCTTTTACACCCAACCTCATTACTAAATGTTATCTTGTTGTCTTTCCATACAATCTTTAGTCTATAATCATATTTAGTAAAGTATTTAATACTTTTATCTATATAAGATGTTTTTATTCCTGATAATGTTTTAATTTTCTTATATTTATCTCTTTCTTTTTTCCTAAATATAGTTATTTTTTTTGCGTTTTTTAATTTTTTCCATGATAATTTAATACTCTTTGTTTTTTGTGCTGTAGCATTCAAAACTACTTTTCTTTTTTTCTTAGCTTTGACTACTTTGCTTTGTATATTAGACATTCCTTTTCTTTTGCAAATCACTTTATACCAATATTTTTTATTATTTTTGACCTTATTATCAATAAATTTATTTTGATTAAATGATAAAGTTTTTACTTTCTTGAACTTTTTTGACATGCTCTCTTTTCGCATGATAATATATTGTTTTGCAGCTTCCTGTTTGTTCCATTTTACTTTAATCTTTTTGTTTCTAATCCAATTAGCATTAACTTTAAAAGAACTACTTTTTTTGTTTGCAAAACTCTGTTCATCCCAGCTATATTCACTTTTATCTTTAACAATAATTTGACATTTCTTAGTTAATTTATGCTTTGCGGTGTATATGGTTACATTGGCTTGACCAACTTTTTTTGTCTTAAGGTTGCCATTTTGATCCACAGTAACAATACGATTATTATCAGAAGAATAGTATAATTTCTTGTTAGTTGCGAAATTCGGTAATACTTTTGCATTCAAACAAATACTATCTCCTAAATTCAACACATACTCTTCTTCAACTTCAATTTCTGTTGCTTGAACATCAATGTATTTTTTCTCAACAAACCCTGTATCTTTGTCATCCTCAAATTTAGTTCCATCCATTGTTCGAATCAAATAAAAATCATTACATAATGCTACAACATTAACCGTTGTACCCTTTTTACACTCTCCTTTATTATCATTATTTTCAACGTCAGCATTTACTGATGCTCCTCGATAAATTGTAGCTTTTGAGTTAAATATGCCCACGTATGATTCCGTACCCTTATAAACAGATATAAAAAGTCTTTCTTTATATTTTTTCCCAGTTGTCGTTTCAATACTTAATGTGACATAACCTACCCCTTCACTTACACCACTAATATAATTCTTTCCATTCTCTTCAACAATTTTAAAAGAAGATGGATTATCACTGGAATAAGCACTCTTCTTCACTTTTCCGTCTTTTAATTCAAACGAAAGTTCTTCACTTCTGCTGCCTTCCGCTATCGCTTTATGATGTCTGGGTGTCGTACTATCACCTAAAAAAATTTTAACTTTTCCATCTGCAGCGTAAATATTAATACTAGATACATCCACACTTGAAAACAAAACTGTTATTGCTAGTAAAAATGTTAGTATTTTCTTCATAATTTTCTCTCTCTCTTGTTTAATATTAATAAAATATATTTAGACAATTTTTATATGTCAATATCATCATAGCACATGACAATGCCTGTATCAACCATTACTTTATATACTTATGTATTTACATTTTTACTATATTTACATTAAATTATATATGTATTATAATTGTAATACACATTTTAATTAGGAGCACTTGTATGAATATTCGAGATAACTTTAAAAAGGGGTACGTTGAAATGCTTATATTGAATTTTCTTTCAGAAAAAGATTTATATGGGTATGAAATGACACAATTGGTAATAGAGCGTGGCGGTGGATATATAAAGATTCCTGAAGGTTCTCTTTATCCCACTCTTTATAAACTAGAAGACAAGCATATGATTTCATCATATCAAAAACAAGTTGGTAAACGTCTAAAAAGAATATATTATCATCTTGAAGATCAGGGATTAGAATATCTTAACGAACTAATTAAGGAATATTATGCTGTTAATGAATGCATTACAAAAATTTTAGAATTTTCAAAAGGAGCAAAAGATGAAAACAACATTGAATAACAATATTCAAAAAGCATATATTAAAAATATCAAAAAACAATTAAAAATCTCATCTAAATATAAGAGAACTCTATTAAACGATTTAGAAATTAATATTGACAGTTATATATCTGAACATCCTAATACTACTTATAAGGATTTAGTTGAGAATTTTGGAACTCCAGAAGATGTTTCAGAGTCATTTTATGAATCTCTTAGTTCCGATGAAATTAAAAAACAGCAAAAATTGAAAAAGCACATCATTATTATTGCTATCATAGTTGGTTTAATATGTGTTTTTTCTCGAAAATTTTAGTTTTAATCTCTTAATTAACACTTTTTTCTTTTTTTTTATTTACAATATCCAATGAACATAAAATAGTTGGTATATTTAGCACTATAAAATCTCCTAACAAATCTATAGCGAATATACTTTTATGTTTTGATACCTTCTTATATATTTTTTATATCTCCTACAAAATCACAAATGTTGAAAATGTAAATAAAAAAAGACACCTTCTAAAAATTTCTTTTTAGAAAGTGTCCAAATTTTTTATTTAATTATTAAGTTAACGTACTATGACATATTATCGCGTAAAATTTCTACGTCCTTTTATACGTCCTTTTTCTTTAATTAGTGAATTTGTAATTACTAATAACTTGCTACAATGCCCATAAATAAATAGGTTCTACAGTTTTTAAAAATAAATTATTTATTATGAATTATTATCAATAATAATTCATAATATTTTTTAAATATTATAAAATAAAAACCAATACTTAATCAAAAAGACAAAAACAATGTAAGAATTATAAAGATATTGATTATGGACAGAAAAGTATAAGTGAAGGAAAAGGCTATGAATGGCTAAAATACACTTGAAAAATACTAAAAAAGAGGGATAAAACCTAACGGATAAGCGAAAGAGAACCGAATTAATAGAAAAACAACAAAAAGTTTACATAAATTAGAAAAACATAGAGTACAGACTAAAAAAGACTAAAAACAAAACTACATATCATCTAGCAAAACAATAAGGATTGGCGAAAAGACAAAACATAAAAATGCTATTGACTAAAAAAATAATATAATATAAAATAAAAAAAGATAGCAATATAAGAAAAATATACAATAATAAAAAGTTAAAACAAATAAGGTTAGGATTTAAATGCAAAATAAAATAAATAATTAATAAAAAATAATTAATTAAAAAACAAATAATTAATTAAAAAACAAATAATTAATAAAAAATAAATTAAATAAATTAAATAATTAAATAATTAAATAAATAAATAATAAAATAAATAAATAATTAAATAAATAATTAAATAAATAAATAATTAATTAATTATTAAGAAATGGAGAGAAAATGAAATTTATACATTTAGCAGATATGCATTTTGATACACCATTTACTAATTTAAGTTTAAAAGGTGATTTCGGAAGAATAAGACGTATGGATCAAAGAGAAGTATTTAAAAAAATAATAGATTATACTAAAGAAAATAAAATAGAATACTTATTTATAGCTGGTGATTTATATGAGCATAATTATATTAGAAAAAGCACAATAGAATATATAAATGAATTATTTAAACAAATACCTGAAACTAAAATATTTATAACTCCAGGAAATCATGATCCATATATAATAAATTCTATGTATAGAAATTTTGAATGGAGTGAAAATGTAAAAATATTTACTTCAAAAATAGAAAAAGTAGAAACAAATGATGCAAATATTTATGGAGTTGGTTTTGAAGATTTTTATTGTGAAAAAACAGATATAGAAAATATAATATTAGATGATAAAAATAAGATAAATATTTTAATTGCACATGGAAGTATAAATGCTAGTGATAAATTACAACTTCAATATAATCCAATAAATAAAAATAAATTAAAACTAATAGGATTTGATTATGTTGCACTTGGACACATACATAAGCTAGATTATAATTCAGAACAAAATCAAAATATTGTATATCCGGGTTCAACAATTTCAATGGGATTTGATGAATTAGGAAAACATGGATTTATAGTTGGAAATATTGAAAAGGATAAACTAGAAATAGCATTTATTCCAGCAGATAATAGAGAGTTTAAAGAATTTGAATTTGATATTACAAATATAAATGATGAAGAAGAATTAATAGAAAAAATAAATAATTTACAATTAAATATTAAAGATTTATATAAAGTAATATTAATTGGAAAAAGAAACTTTGAAATAAATATAAACAATATATATAAATTTATTAATAAAGAAAATATTATAAAAATTAAGAATGAAACGAAAGTAAATTATAACTTAGAAAGTATGGCAAATGAAAATACTTTAAAAGGTATTTTTATAAATGAGATAATTAACGAATTTGAAAAAGGAAATTATACACGAGAAGAATTAGATAAAATTTTAGAAATTGGACTTTCTATTTTAGAAAATTAAAAAATATAATATTAATTAAGTAAAATTATTAAGGAGAAAATAGTTGAAAATTCAAAATATAAAAATAAATAATTATGGAAATTTAAAACAAAAAGAAATTTATTTAAAAAATAATATTAATATTATTTATGGAAAAAATGAAACAGGCAAATCAACATTATTAAATTATTTAAAAAACATTTTTTATGGAATTTCAAAAAATAAAAATGGAAAAGAATTATCTGATTATGAAAAATATTTGCCATGGACAGGTGAAGAATTTTCGGGAAAGATAAAATATGAATTAAATAATAAAAAAATATTTGAAATATATAGAGATTTTTATAAAAAAAATCCAATTATTTTTAATGAAAATTTAGAGGATATTTCACAAGAATTCAAAATTGACAAAAAGGATGGAAATCAATTCTTCTATGAACAAACAGGAATCGATGAAAAAACATATATATCTACTATAATGTCATTACAACAGGAAGTAGTGCTAGATAGCCAGTCTCAAAACATTTTGATACAAAAGCTTGCAAACCTTGCGGGAACCGGAGATGATAAAGTATCATATCAGAAGGCCATTGATAGGTTAAACAAAAAACTAATAGAGGAGGTTGGAACTGCAAGAACACAGGATAGACCACTCAATGTAATACAAAATAGACTAACTATACTATCTAATGACATGAAGACAAGAAAAGAAACAACAAAAAATAAAGAAATATTAGAAGAAGAACACATAAATTTAGAACAAAAATTAGAACAAGAAGAACAAAAAAATAATAATTTAAATAAATTAAATATATTATTTAATAAATATTTAGTTGAATTAGAAAAAAATAATTTAAAAAATAAAATAAATAATGAAAATAAAGAAAAAATAAAAAATAAAATAGAAGAAAAAGATAATTTAACAAAAAATAATTTAAAAAATACAGAACAAAATAATTTAATGAGGACCGGACCATTCTGGCCATGGTGTCCAAGGGGTTGGGCATCAGCCTGCTGCCGGAGCTGATGGTCCGCCACAGCCCCTATCCGGTGACGGCCTGCCGCCCGCCCATGACGTTTTACCGCAACATCGGCATCGCGGTGAAGGATGAGAAAGCCCTTTCCGCCTCCACGCAGCGCTTCGTGTCGTATGTCCGCGGCTGGGTAGAGCAGAACGGCGGGAAATAAGGAAAACAATAAGGACGCGGCGGCCATTCGGCCG
>OGYL01003480.1_pt1 | contig 10191 bp, 9 predicted proteins | sample 1576541 | NCBI WGS metagenome assembly OGYL01 (sample SAMEA3541551, study PRJEB24748) | human gut metagenome | biome: human gut; feature: human-associated habitat; material: faeces | place: China | collected 2012 | reverse complement strand
CATACAGATTGCAGATACTGGAATTATTCCGGGTGCAGGAGTCGAAAATAAACGAAAAGAAATAAGCCAAAATACACTCGGGATACCAGTAATAGCAATAGGGATTCCTACAGTTGTTGACTTAGCAACTGTAACAAATGAATGTATAGATATATTTATAGAAAGTTTACAAGAAAAAGCAATGTCAAATGATTATCTAAACAAATTAAAGGAAAAAGATAATTATGAAGAAATAAAAGAAGCTCTTGTTCCAAAAGATTACAACATGATTGTAACACCAAAAGAAATAGATAAATTAATTGAAAATATGAGTAAAATAATTTCGAGAGCCATAAATATGGCAATGTAAAAAAATGAAAAGACTAATATATTCATTAGAATTGAATATTAGTCTTTTCAAATTCTTTTCCATTCAAATAGTTCAACTGTTGAGCAGATTCATTGAACTTAAATTTCATTTTATAACTACACAAATTTTGAGTTTTACACTTAAATTTTTTATTTATATCATTACGCCCATATTTACCATCTCCAATAATAGGATAGCCTATAAAAGCAAGGTGTGCACGTATTTGATGTGTTCTACCAGTGTGTAAAATTACTTCTAATATACTTGTGTTATCTGATTTATTTGAAGATAATACAAAATATTCTGTGATAATATTTTGGTAGCCTTTTTTATGTGTGCTACTAATATAAACCATAGATTTTTTAGTATCTTTAAAAAGATAATCGTTTAAGATAGCGTGCTTTTTTTGAGGTATTCCATAAACTTTACAGATGTAATGCTTTTCAATTTCATGATTTTTAAACTTATCAAAAAGAATTTGTTCTGATTGCTTATTTTTTGCAAATAGTGTAAGTCCAATAGTATTTCTATCTAATCTATGACATGGATATATTTCAAAGCCGTATTTTGTAGATAATATAGTGGTTAGAGAATTATCTCCAGTTACTTCAATTTCAGTAGGTTTATCAGCTATTAAGATATTATCATCCTCATAAATAATTGGAATATCAATAGAATTATAGGAAGTATTTGCAATTGAGCTAATATTAACGCTTTTAGAAAATAAAAACTCATCAGTAATAAATATTTTTACTACATCTCCAGTGTGTAAAGTTACATTTTCGCTAATTCGTACATCATTTACTCTAATATCCTTTTTGCGCAAAGCTTTATAAATAGTATTTAAGCTTAGCGTAGGGAATTCCTTTTGTAAAATATTAATTAATTTCTTTTCATTATTTTTATTATCAATATTAATCGTTCTCATAACCTAAATTATATAGCAAATCTTGAGGTGTGTCAACAATTAATAAAGTTACATAATTTATAGATTTACGCATGAAATAATAAGAATTTACTACGAAAATAAAATAGAGATAAAGAAATATCTTGGTAACATCATACCATATGCTTCTAATAAATCACGCGAACAATTGAAAAAATTTATAAGAAAGTGTTTCCAGATTTTATAGTTGTTTCTACGTTTACATTGAATGTACTATTTTGAAAATTATCTAGCCAATTATAATCTTGCCAGTCTTTTATTGTTGGAAAATATTTTACAGCGTATTTTCCAAATCCATCTATATCGCAATTGTATTCTTTAGCAGTTTTATATAAGTAATCATTTAAAGCTTTTTTTAAATATTGATTACAAGATTCTTCTATAAGCTGTATGTTTTCCTTCGAATAGTAGCTGGAATTCCCGTAGGATGATTTTTGAGTGGCAGATTCTATTTTTGCATTAATTTTTACAACAGATGAAATAAATGGAGTGCCATTTACCAAAGAAACGCTGTTTTTTGTATTATGAGCAAGTTTTATGCTTAAATTAATGCTTTCAGAATCTCCAATAGGATTAGGTATGCTAATTGTACAAGATTTTAATTTATTAGAAACCATCATATGCAAAATTGATTCTTCGGCATTTAATTCTCCAACCAATATATCGTTTTTAAAAACTGCAAGCCCGATATTTTCAATGTTATCTGCTGGAGATATAGGTAAACTTGATGAAGAGCCAAGAGTAGCAACTGGATTCTTAAAGGAATCTACACAGTCTGAAAAGAAATTTATAAGTGTTACGTTTTGTGTATAAGATGTATATTCATTTGAAGCAAGAGTAATTTCGTAAAATCTTGATGGTAAATCTTCGAGCTCTGGTGAGGCTATATTTAAAAAATCTTCAGAGGGTATTTTACTTATTATTATATTGGCATGAGGGCTGGTTCGTGGGCTACTTAATAATGTATACATATACTCAGAAACTCCTTTCTGAGCGAGTTTTTCTGATATTACAATGGCTTTACAATGAGATAAATCTAAACGCCTACTTATATAGCTGTTTAAAAGACTTATTCCAGTTTCTATAGACGCACATTCTACGCTATTTACAATTTTTTCATATGCTGTGCCAGATGAACCATTTGAACCATTAGATGGTTTGGCAAGCTGAACAGATAGTTTTAATGTATTAGAATTTCCTATATCAAGACCTAAAGCAAGAACGTAGGCTAATTTATCTATATTACGTGTGCTATATGGTGCAGATAATGAGAAAAATACAATAAATAATGATAGAAAAATAATTAAAACTTTTTTTATATTAATCCAAATTCTCATTGGTATTGGTTCCTTTCTTTAATTTTAAATTAGCAATCATAAGAATAATTGGAAATACTATAAAAGTTAATGGTGTTCCAATATATTTAGATATAAAATCATTTATTGCAAGTGTTTGCATAATACTGTTTGGAATAAGTGCAATTATCAAACTAATTATACAAATAGGAATTATAAAAGGTGTTGAGTTTTTTACATTAGTAACTTTTTGGCAGACTAATGATGAAGTCATTAATCCAATGCTAAAGTAACTCATAAATGATAAAATCCAAGTAAATATAAATAAAGATTCAGGGTGTTGAAAGTATTTACCAAATTCGTTATTTGATAATAGTGAATAAAGTGGCGAAATACGGTCTATGTCTGTGCTAAAAGAAAAAGCTAAAAGCATACTAGCAGTTGCAAGTATTACAATAAAAATGGAGATTAATGTTGCAATTAAGGTCGATTTTTTTAAATCTTTTTTGTTTTCGAGTAGTGGTGGTACTAAAAATAAAATAGAAAAACCATTAAATATAAAAATATTTGCAATACCAGTGAAAAAAGTATTAGAAACCCCATGACCTAAAATTGGAAAAATGCGCTGAATTGTCATATTGGGAACTACGGCTGCAAAAGCGGTTAATAAGCTTATTACCATAATTACACATAAAATAACATTAGTTCTAGCAATACTTTTTATTCCTTGCATATTGGCAATAACACTCACTACTGAAAAGAAAAGTAGCAAATAAATAATTGGAGCATCTCCGTAATAAATAATGTGAATTGTTTCTATAAAATACCTAAGTAATAAAGAGGATGTAACAATTATATATAGGGCAAAAATTGAACCAACTAGCCATTTAAGAAATTTTCCTCCAGTAACTTCACAAATATCAATTATATCTGAATTTGGAAATTTTTTAAATAAACGTATTATAACAACAATTAAAAACAAAGTGATTATACTAACAAATATAACATTTAAGATTGATGATGAACCGCAAAATAACAATATAGATTGTAGACTATTCATAGATATTCTGTTAATTGTAAGTATTAATATTAATGCGATAGATTCAATTAAATTAATTTTTGAAAACTTCATAAATTATGCGAAAAATCGCTATCCTCCTTTTTGTTTAGAATATGAAACTTTTAATTATATATTATAAAGAATCAATGTTGCGGGTATTTCCATCTCATGCTTATTTTATCTTGAGATTTTGGTCTTTTGGTTTTTAACTCCTTAGAACGTTTTTCTCTGTGATAGGCCGGAGATAGCACTATTTCATTACCAAATTCATCTGTTTTAAATATATTTTTACCTAAATAGCTTACTCCAAAAGAATGCATATTATTTAATACTAGTAGATGAACACATAGTCCTGCTGCAAGCCCAAGAAACCCTGCCATAGCACCTAGTAAAATATAGATAAATCTCATTATTCTAAAATGAAAGCTTAACGAGAAATCTGGAATTGAGAATGAGCAAATGGCTGTAAAAGATACAATTATAATTAAAATAGGACTCACAATTCCGGCATCTACTGCTGCTTGACCTAGTATAAGAGCTCCAACAATTCCAATAGTTTGCCCGACAGGAGATGGAACACGTATACTGGCTTCACGAATTAGTTCAAATGATAATTCCATTATTAGAATTTCAAAAAGTATTGGAAATGGAACAGTTTCTCTAGCTGATATTATAGAGTAAAGAAGTTCTGTTGGAACCAATTCTTGATGAAAGCTTGTAATAGCCATATACATACTAGGTAGCAATAAGGCAAATGCAAGAGCTATAATTCTAAGAGCCCTAACAAAATTAGAATATTGATATTTTAAATTATAATCTTCGGAAGAAGCTAGAAAATCTGAAAATATGGCAGGTACAATAAGCACATATGGACTTCCGTTTACAATAATTGCAATTCTACCCTCAAATAGTAGATTTGAAGTTCTATCTGGTCGTTCTGTGGCAATTATTTGCGGAAGGCTGGTATTATCATTATCTTGAATTAATTGCTCTAATTGTCCAGAAGATGTTAAGTAATCTATTGCTAAATTATTTAAACGATAACGCACCTCTGAGATTAGATCTGTATTTGCAATATTTTTTAAATAACATATAGAACAAGGAGTTTTGCTCAACTTGCCAATATTCACAGATTCTATTATAAGATTTTCGTTATTTACATATCTTCTTAAAAGAGAGGTATTTGTACGTAAATTTTCTGTAAAGCCAACTTGAGCTCCTCTAACTACCATTTCATTGTGCGGTGTTGTAAGACTACGCCTTTCGTATCCTTTAACTTCTACATCAAATGCAATATCAAGAGTATCTATAAAAAGAGCACAGTCTCCAGCATTTATAGCTTTCACTATATCATCAAACTTAGTAAATTCTTTAACATTGTTTTGAGGAAGTAAACAATTAGAAATGTACTCCACAATATTAAATTTTTTTACTTTTCGTACTGTTATGTTATTTGTTTTTACTTCGGATAATACTCTATTCTGATTGCCTTCGAAAGAATTTGCGGTGTTTTTTAACATTAAAGGCTTCAAAATAAAGTTATTCATAACATCTTGGTCAGTCATTCCGTCAATATAAACAAGAAAAGCGCTATATTGTTTGTTTCGTGCAGTAAGCGTAAACTCTCTAATTATAATGTCGGAATTAATCATCTCATTAAAACGAACTCTTATATATTCTAGGTTAACATCTAAAGATGGAAAAATTTTATCATTACTAGTGTCTGTTAGAGACTCATTATCTAAATTTAATGCCTCAGAATTTTTGCTAAAAGTTGTAGAAGCATTAGTAACTAATGGATTAGTCTGTTCGCCAAGCGAGAAATTATAATCATTAGGGTTATCTTCATAAAAAATATCATGAAAATAATTTTTTATTGAACTAAATACGGAACTCAAAATACAATCCTCCAAAAAATAATTTAATATAGTTTTTACTAAAAATATAAAAATATGTAAAAATTAATTTTCTTTTTATGCATAACTTTTTAAAAGACTAATATACATTAAATAAAGTTATTGTACAAACACATAACACATTTGAAATATACATTAGATGTATAAGGAGGTATAAAATTAATGAAAGACAATAGGTTATATCAAGACATAGCAAAAAGGACAGATGGCGATATTTATGTTGGTGTTGTTGGACCTGTAAGAACTGGTAAATCGACTTTCATAAAAAGATTTATGGATTTGCTAGTAATTCCAAACATAGACAATGAGTATAAAAAAGAGCGTGCACAAGATGAGTTGCCTCAAAGTGCCGGTGGCAGAACAATTATGACTACAGAGCCAAAGTTTATTCCAAATGAAGCGGTACGGAATTACTGTTGGTGATAATATAAAGCTGAACGTAAGACTGGTTGATTGTGTTGGATATTTGGTTAATAATGCTATTGGATATTTGGAAGATGATATGCCAAGAATGGTAAAAACACCATGGTCAACAGAGGAAATTCCATTTGAACAAGCAGCTGAGATCGGAACTAAAAAGGTAATTCAAGAACATTCTACAATTGGAATATTGGTTACAACTGATGGAAGTGTGACTGGAATAGAAAGAGAAGATTACATAGAACCAGAGGAACGTGTTGTAAAGGAATTAAAAGAACTAAATAAACCTTTCGTAATAGTATTAAATTCGGTAGAACCAGATTCTGAATATACACAAACATTAGCTCAAAAACTTCAAGAAAAATACGATACACAGGTAATTCCAACAGATTGTGAAAATTTAACAGCAGATAAAATTGATGAAATATTTGGCAAAGTATTATATGAATTTCCAATAGAAAGAGTAAACATCAGTTTTCCAAGATGGGTTGATGGACTACCAGAAACACATTGGCTAAAAGAAGAATTATATGACGAAATCAAAGATGCGTTTAAAGACATAAGGATTCTAAAACAAATAGACAACAGAATAACCAAATTGCAGAATACTGAGGTAATATCAACAAGTATAATAAACGAAATACAGCTAGGAACAGGAAGCATAAACATAACCATCAACTTATTAGATGACTTATTCTATAAGGTATTAACCGAAATTTCTGGAGTTCCAATAACAAACGAAGGAGAACTATTCTCTAGCATGATATCATTTGCAAATGTAAAGAAAGAGTACGACAAAGTATCAACAGCATTGCAAGAAGTAAACACAAAAGGTTATGGAATAGTAAGCCCATCAATAGACGAATTAATACTAGAAGAGCCTGAAATGGTAAAACAAGGCACACGCTATGGAGTAAAACTAAGAGCAAAAGCACCATCAATACACATGATAAGAGCAGACATAGAAACAGAAGTATCTCCAATAGTAGGAAGCGAAAAACAATCACAAGAACTGGTAGAATCGTTACTTTCTGAATTCGAAAACGATCCAAAGAAAATATGGGAATCAAATATATTTGGCAAGAGCCTGCACGAGCTTGTAAACGAAGGCTTGCAAACAAAACTAATGAAAATGCCAGAAGATGCACAAGAAAAATTACAAGAAACATTGGAAAGAATAATAAACGAGGGAAGCGGAGGACTAATCTGCATAATATTATAAGAATTTCGCCCAATAGGGACGCCCCTTTTTGGGCGAATTTTTAATGTATAAAATAAAGAGGCAGAAGTAATTCTGTCTCTAAGAAAATTCATTTAAATATTCACAAAAATTGTAACGATTTGAAAGTACGTATTATTCTTTATATATTTTCTGCAATAATGCTTCTTCTAGTGTTTTTGAAAAATTTATTTTTAAATTTTCAGCTTTTGTATTTACCCACTTAGGAATGTTAACGGTTTTTTTAACTAATTCTTTTCCCCATTTTTCGGCAAATGAACTTATATCTACTGAGATATATGTCTTAAACTTAGAAACATAATCCCAGTTTTCTATATCTAAATATTTTTCTAATTTTTCAAATGATACGTCTTCAATTTTACTTGATTTAGGAATTTGATTATTTTCTTCCATTTCATCTAATACAATACCAGCAATCAAATCTTCTGCCATTGTCATTGCTTCTTCTAATGTGCTACCACAAGTAGAATTATTTTTCAAATCTGGAACAAATACGGAATATCCACCTTCCTTTTCTTCATAGAATAATACTGGATAAATAACCTTCATGGATATATTTCCTCCTATATATTTGCAAGCGAGGGTGCTATTTCAACCCTGCTTGTTTTAAAATATTGTTAAGAGTTCCTTTTGGGATATCTCCTTTATGGTTGGGAACGGGTATACTTCCGCTTAATCTCATCATGCTTATATATGTAATGTGAACCATTAGTATGATGATGATACCAACCATGGGAGGTTAACAATTTCTCAAGTTCACGAAATGTCATGACTATTCCTCCTAACAATTATATTATACTACGTATACTACGTACAGTCAACAGCTTTTAAGTATTATTTCATATTTATAAAAAAATATTCAATAAACGTAAATTTTAAAATTTGTAGAATTTTATCACTTGAATACTCGGTCATAGCTCTTGTATAATTTTGTTTTTTATGGTATTCTATCAATGAAAATAGGGAGTGGGAGTTAGCAAAAAAACAAAGGAGAAAATCCCTAGAAAGGAGACATTCGTACAATTATACGAGTAAAATAAAATGAATAGAAAAAAATATGAGATTTATGAATCGAAGGAATATAACAACATTAGAGAGGTTCTTGATAATGCTTTTACAAATTATCCTGATAATGTTGCATTCAAATTAAAAGAAACAAATGGCAAGCAGGTTACTTATAAAGAAATAAAGTACAAAGATTTTCAAAATGATATAAATGCTCTTGGAACAGCTTTAATTAATTTAGGACTAAAAGACAAAAGAGTTGCTATAATTAGCAAAAATAGATATGAGTGGATTCTATCATATGTTTCGGTTTTAAATGGCACAGGAATTGCAGTTCCACTAGATAAAGGATTGCCAGAAGAGGAGACAGAGTCATCTTTGCAAAGAAGTTATGCCGAGGCTATAATTTTTGCAAATGACTATATGGATACAATGAAAAAATTCAAGGCTTCTGGAGCAACAGATGTTACAAAATTTATTTGTATGGATCAGATTAGTGATGAAGAAAAAAAAGCTGGTTTCTTGTATTTAGGAGATTTAATAGAAAAAGGAAAGAAACTAGTAGAGAATGGAAATAGAGATTTTATAGATGCAAAAATTGATGATAACAAGATGAGTATTATTTTATTTACATCAGGAACAACTTCTAAGTCGAAAGCTGTAATGCTATCTCACAGAAATATAGCATCAAATATTTCTGCCATGAATAGAGTTGAACATTTTTTGAGCACTGATGTTAATATGGCGTTTTTGCCATTCCACCATACATTTGGAAGTACAGGAATTTTAATTTTTTTAAACCATGGTTGCACAAATGTATTTTGTGATGGGATTAGACATATACAAGCAAATATGAAGGAATATAAAGTAAGTATTTTTGTTTGCGTTCCACTTTTAATTGAGTCAATGTACAAGAAAATTGACAAAGAGATAAAAAAACAAGGAAAAGATAAATTAATAAAATTTGTGACTCCGATTAGTAATTTTTTGTTGAAGTTCGGTATAGATATTAGAAGAAAAGTGTTCAAGAGTGTAATAGATAATTTGGGAGGAGCATTAAGAGCAATTATAAGTGGAGCTTCTGGATTAGATCCAAAGGTTGCAAAGGCTTTTAATGACTTTGGTATATTAACAATTCAAGGATACGGATTAACAGAGACTTCACCAGTTTTAGCTGCTGAAAACGAAAATTGCATAAGGTATGGTTCAATTGGTTTTCCTATGCCAGGGGTTACTTTAAAAGTTGATAATCCAAATGAGCAAGGAATAGGTGAACTTATTGCAAAAGGTCCAAATGTTATGCTTGGATATTACGAAAACGAGGAAGCACCGGCGAGATAAGCGAAATGAAGCTTACATTTGACGATGAAAAGCTTACTTTTTATTGGAAAGAAAAGGAATATGAAAACACGATTGACGTCGGCTTAAACGGTGAATATGGAATAAGCAAGATGACTTTAGGCGACGTTACATATCATGCATATTCCAAAGCCGCTTGGAAAGAGGACGGCACTCTTGATTTGTGGATTAGACCGATTGAAACATCTCATGTAAGAAAGTTTAATTTCAGGTTTAATGATGACGATACGGTTAAAATTACAAATATTATGAACCCAACCTTGCAGGAACTTGTTATTTATTATATGACGTTTACGGGATATCCTGTGAAAGGCGACTTCACCAAAGAGGTAATTGAAAATACGGTAGAAAAGCTCGGTTTGCCGATAATTGAACCGAATTTTAAAGGAAAATTTGTTTAGACTTTGATAAAGTGGCTAAACCGCGCCTCGTCGAAAAGCCTACGCTTTTCGGGGACCCCGAATTAAAAAGACATTTTTGCCTCCCTTGCAAAGGGAGGTGGGTGCAACTTGTTGCACTCAGAGGGATTGGAAAAGGGTCAAGGACATCGAGTCCTTGACCCTTTTGGCGCTTTCCGTCTTTTGCTCGGGGGCGGTACACA
>OGYL01003478.1_pt1 | contig 10196 bp, 8 predicted proteins | sample 1576541 | NCBI WGS metagenome assembly OGYL01 (sample SAMEA3541551, study PRJEB24748) | human gut metagenome | biome: human gut; feature: human-associated habitat; material: faeces | place: China | collected 2012 | reverse complement strand
AATTTCAACTCTGACCTTTTTATCTCCCTGACGCGAAACGGTAGCTTCGCTGTAGCCCAGCGAGTCTAAACGGTTTCTCAATACGTTTTCCACAGATTTCATCTGTTCGTCTGTAACAGAGTCTGCCTGTGCTTCGTATGTGATTACCGACCCGCCGACCAAGTCGAGCCCCTGTCTGATACCCCAATCCTCGTCTAAAGCGTTGGGATATTGAATGTCATAATCGAAAACGCTTATATTCATACCCACCAGTACGACAACGACTGATGTGATGATAACAAGTAGGGCGATGATTAATTTCGCGATACTTTTTCTCATTTGTGTTTTCCTCCTTTTAAAATCGCATAAAACTATTATATATATTTTTTTCATTTTAGTCAACACTAAATTGTGAAATTTTCCTAAAAAACTTGAATTAACTTCAAAAAAAAGGAATTGCAAAAACTTTTTTTTCTGAATTTCTGCAGTTTTTTTAAAATCAGCTTGCAATTCGTTTTAAACTGTGGTAAAATATAAAAAAATAAATATTTTTCGGCAATGATGAAGCAAAGTAACCCCGCACTACCTATAAAAGAGAGGATTTTTCACCGGCTGAGAGAAAATCCGGTTAAGGCGGAAGGCGAAATTTCACTTCGGAGTTCCACGCTTGAACGGGTTAACTGATTAGGGCGCGGCGAATAGCGCACGTTACGCGTAAATGAAGTGTCTTTCTTATTTATTAAGGAAGAAATCAGGGTGGTACCGCGGATATAACTGTCCGTCCCTTTTGGGGCAGGCAGTTTTTTTGTGCCCTTTTCTACAAACCGCGCTTTGTAAGCCCACGCAAAGAACGGAAAAATTGGTGGGCAGAAAGGTTTAGAACAATGAAAGAGCAGTTATTATCCATTAAAAAAGCTGCAGAGGAAAAGCTTTCTCAGCTCCATACGGTTCAGTCTTTAGAAGACATTCGAATTCGTGTGCTGGGGAAAAAAGGCGAACTGACACAGGTGCTTCGCCAGATGGGGTCTTTGTCGGCAGAGGAGCGCCCGGTTATCGGAGCCTTGGCAAACGACATCCGTACGGCGATTGAAAACTCAATTGCAGAAAAACGAAACGAGCTTTTAAAGGCAGAGCGGGAACAGAAGCTGAAAGACGAGGTTATTGACGTTACCATGGCGGGTAAGCGTCCTCAAATCGGCGGTTTGCACCCGATTACAAAGGTATTGGAAGAAGTTAAGGATATATTTTTGGGTATGGGCTTTTCTGTTGCGGAAGGCCCAGATGTTGAGTTGGACTATTATAACTTTGAAGCGCTGAACATTCCGAAAGAGCACCCCGCCAGGGACACCCAGGACACGTTTTATATCAGCGACAACGTGGTGCTGCGTACGCAGACGTCACCGATACAGGTTCGTGTAATGGAAAAGAGCCGCCCGCCGATTCGCATTATTGCGCCGGGCCGCGTTTACAGAAGTGACGCGGTGGACGCAACCCACTCTCCCGTGTTTCATCAGGTGGAAGGCCTTGTTGTTGACAAGGGCATCACCATGGCGGACTTAAAGGGAACGCTGGAGCAATTTTTACAAACCCTTTATGGGCAGGAGGCAAAAATCCGTCTCCGTCCGCACCACTTTCCGTTTACAGAGCCCAGCGCAGAGGTGGACGTTTCCTGCTTTGTGTGTGGCGGCAAGGGCTGCCGCGTGTGCAAGGGCGAAGGCTTCATTGAGCTTTTGGGCGCCGGTATGGTACACCCCGATGTTTTAAGACGGTGTAACATAGATCCCGACGTTTACAGCGGTTTTGCATTCGGCATGGGCCTTGAACGTATTGTTATGAGAAGAATGAACATTGACGACATGCGTCTTTTATATGAAAACGACATTCGGTTCTTAAAACAGTTTTAATTTGTGCGCTGCAAGTTAACACCCGCAGAGGCGGCGCAAAACGAAAAGCGGGTAGAAAGGTATGAAACATTATGAAATTACCACTTAGCTGGCTTTCAGATTATTTAGATATGACAGGCATTACGCCGGAACAATATAACCACGCCATGACAATGTCTGGTTCAAAAGTTGAGGGAATTGAAAATTTAGGAGACGAAATTGAAAACGTTGTAACGGGCAAAATTTTAAGTGTGGAAAAGCACCCGGACGCAGATAAGTTAAAAATCTGCCAGGTGGACGTGGGGAGCGAAACCATTCAAATTGTCACAGGAGCAGACAATGTAAAACCGGGACAGACCGTTCCCGTTGCGAAAGACGGAGCGCGCCTTCCCGGCGGCAAGAAAATAAAAAAGGGCAAGCTCAGGGGCGTTGTGTCCAACGGCATGATGTGCTCGTATGAGGAAATTGGCATGACGAAAGAAGATTTTCCTGATGCTGAATATGGAATTTTGATTTTGGAGGACGGCCTGCCTTTAGGAAAAGATATTAAAGAAGTATTCGGGCTGGACAACCCGGTTGTGGAATTTGAAATTACCTCCAACAGGCCGGACTGTTTCAGCATTATCGGGCTGGCAAGGGAAACGGCTGTTACCTTTAACAGGCCGTTTCATCTGCACACGCCCGAAGTGAAGGGCAGCGGCGACGACATTCACAATTACATGAAAGTAACGGTTGACGAGCCTGCCCTTTGCAAACGGTACACCGCTAAAATGGTGAAAAATGTGAAAATTGGACCGTCCCCCCGCTGGATGGTGGATCGGCTCCGCTCCTGCGGCATTCGCTCTATTAACAATTTAGTTGACATCACAAATTATGTGCTGTTGGAGTATGGTCAGCCCATGCACGCATTTGACATGAACTATTTAGAGGGCGGCGAAATTCATGTGCGCCGCGCAGAAGAAAACGAAAAAATGACGACGTTAGACGGCACAGAACACACCTTAGACAGTTCTATGCTGATGATTTGCGACGGGAAAAAACCTGTGGCGGTTGCCGGCGTTATGGGCGGCGAAAACTCTGAAGTGCGGGAGGAAACGAAAGATGTGCTGTTTGAGTCTGCAACGTTTTTAGGCTCATCCGTCCGCATTACTGCAAAAAAGTTGGGGTTAAGAACAGAAAGCTCCTCGCGGTATGAAAAGGGTTTAGATACGGAAAACGCGGTGCCGGCTGTTTTGCGCGCTTGCGAGCTGGTGGAGAAGCTTGGCTGCGGCGAGGTGGTAGACGGATTAATTGACGTTTACACAGCTAAGCCGGAAACTGTAAAAATATCCTTTGAGCCGGAACGAATCAATCAGTTTATCGGTTTTAATGTGCCGGTAGACTTTATGGTTCAGGCGCTCACGGACTTAGGATTTGTTGTTGCAAACGGTGAAATTACCGTCCCGACCTACCGGCCGGACGTGCTATGCTTTAACGATGTTGCAGAGGAGGTCGCCCGTATCTATGGATATGACAAAATTCCCTCCACGCTAATGAAAGGCGAAGCGACGGTAGGCGTGAAAACGTATGAACAAAAACTGGAGGAACGGGTGAAAAACACCTTGGTGGGCTGCGGACTGCACGAAATTTTGGTGTTCAGCTTTACAAACCCGAATATTTTTGATAAGCTTAACATGGATGATGACGACCCGCGCAGAACTGCGGTTGTCATTTCAAATCCGTTAGGGGAAGAAAACTCTATTATGAGAACAACTGCACTAGCCTCCATGATGGAAGTGATTTCGCGAAACGAAAACTTTAAGGCGGAAAGTGTTCGTCTGTTTGAGGTCGGAAAGGTTTACCTCCCCGTTTTGGGCGAACAGCTGCCGGAGGAAAAGAACGTTGTTACCTTAGGAATGTTTGGCGGCTGCGATTTTTATGATTTAAAAGGCATAGTAGAAGTCTTGCTGAACGATTTGGGCATTGCAAAAGCAAGCTTTTTGCCAAAGAGCGACGATCCCACCTTCCACCCCGGCAGATGTGCAGAGCTGATTGCCGGCGGCAAGGTAATCGGGCGGCTTGGCCAAATGCACCCGGCTGTTTGCGAAAATTATGACGTGGAGAACCATGTATATGCTGCGGAGCTTGATTTAGACGCGTTAATTTCGCTGGCCAATACAGATAAAAGCTATAAAAAACTGCCCAAATTCCCGTCCACGCAGCGGGATTTGGCCCTGATTGCAGACGACGGCGTTTTAGCTGCGCAGATTGAAAGTATTATAAAGAAAAAAGCAGGGAATATCTTTGAGTCCCTGACGCTGTTCGACGTTTATAAGGGCAAACAGGTGCCGGAGGGTAAAAAGTCGATGGCCTATTCAGTGGTGTTCCGCGCGGAAGAGAAAACGCTGACAGACGAAGACGTAAATCCCGTGGTAGACAGCATTTTAAAAGCCCTGTCCGACCAGTTGGGTGTAACCTTGCGTTAATGGTGAATTTTATGAGGAAAACAATTGCGATATCTCCCGGTTGTCTTTCGGGCACGGTTATAGCGCCGCCATCAAAAAGCGCGGCGCACCGTGCACTTATCTGCGCGGCTTTGGCCAAGGGAACATCCTTCATTTCAAACATTGCTTTGAGTGATGATATATCTGCTACTTTAGCAGCGGTGCGCATGTTGGGCGCCGAAGCCACCGTTTCAGATGGCAATGTAACGATTTGCAGCGCGGGGAAAAGAAGCCCCTTTTGCGGCGAAAATATCTTCTGCAACGAGTCCGGTTCGACCCTGCGGTTTTTGATTCCCATTCTGCTGAGCTTTGGCGGACGGTTTACCGTATCCGGCAGGGGACGGCTGATGCAAAGGCCGTTAGACGATTATTTTCAGATTTTTGACCAAAAAGGAATACAATATGAACTGCGGGGAGATAAGCTTCAGCTTGAAGGAACGCTTTTGCACGGCAGGTTTTCTCTCGCGGGAAACGTGAGTTCTCAATATATCACCGGTCTTTTATTTGCGCTTCCGCTTTTGAGCGGCGACAGCGAAATTGTTGTCACAACACCAGTTGAGTCTGTAGGATATATTGACATGACGCTGGAAATGATGAGGCGGTTTGGCGTTAGGGTGCAAGCACAAAAGAATTACAGACACTTTTATGTTCCCGGAAACCAAACTTATCAGCCCCAGAACGTTACAGTGGAGGGGGACTATTCCCAGGCGGCGTTTTATCTTGTCGCAAACGAACTGGGCAGTAAAGTTTGCGTGACGGGGTTAAGTGAAAGCTCCTCCCAGGGTGATAAAGAGATTGTAAATATGATAGAGCGGCTAAAAAAAGACGAGCCGGTTCATATTGTTGATGTGAGCCAGGTGCCGGATTTGGTGCCGGTGTTGTCTGTTTTGGCAGCAAAGGCAAAAGGCATTACCCGAATTGTGGGTGCATCGCGGCTCAGGCTAAAAGAAAGCGACCGGCTGCGTGCGGTGTGCACAGAATTAAAAAAACTGGGCGTTTTGATAAAAGAAGAAAACGATGCGCTGGAAATTTGTGGTGCAAGCCGCTTTTTCGGTGCCGTGGTCGACAGCCACAACGACCACCGGATGGCAATGGCGCTGGCAATTGCGGCAACGGCGGCGGAGGGCGACGTTGTGATTTGCGGCGCGGACAGCGTGAAAAAATCCTACGGGAACTTTTGGGAAAAATTTGCAGAACTTGGAGGCGCAATACACGAATGTCAGCAACCTATGGAAACCTGTTTCAAATAACAATTTTTGGGGAGTCCCACTCCAACGCAATTGGCGTAGTTTTAGACGGACTGCCTTCAGGAATTGCAGTTGATTTTGATAAAATAAAAACGGAAATGGCTCGGCGTGCACCAGGAAAAAACAAGCTTTCCACCCCCAGATCGGAGAGCGATGTTCCGCAAATACAAAGCGGAATATTTAACGGAAAAACCACGGGAACGCCGGTTTGTGCAATTATTTCCAATACAAACACCAGATCGCAGGATTATCAGCCGGAACTGCTTCGCCCCTCTCATGCGGATTACAGCGGCATCGTGCGCTATCACGGGTTTAACGACTACCGCGGCGGCGGTCATTTTTCCGGCAGATTAACTGCGCCTTTGGTATTTGCCGGCGCGATTGCAAAACAGGTTTTGGAAAAAGAGCAGATTGAGGTTTTGGCGCACATTAAAAACATTGGCAGCGTTTGCGACGCAGCGTTAGACTATGCTGCACCTGACGTTGAGTTATTAAGAAAGATAAAAAGCGAAACCCTGCCGCTGCTCGACCGCTCGAAGGCTGCGGCAATGGAAAACGAAATTTTAGCGGCAAAGTTGGAGGCAGATTCGATTGGCGGCGCGGTTGAAGCGGTCGTAATAGGGCTAAAGCCCGGAATGGGTTCGCCGTTTTTCGAGTCGATGGAAAGCCGGATTGCCCAAATCCTTTTTTCTGTCCCGGCGGTGAAAGCGGTTGAGTTTGGCATTGGAACCTCGTTTTCACAAATGCGCGGCAGCCAAGCGAACGATCCGTTTTATATTCAAAACGGTGAAATAAAAACAAAAACCAATCATAACGGCGGTATAAACGGCGGCATTACAAACGGTATGCCGGTTGTGGTTACAGCTGCCATTAAGCCTACGCCGTCTATCGGCAAGCCGCAGGAAACTGTAAATATCAAAGAAATGAAAGAGACCACTTACAGCACCCATGGCCGGCATGACCCCTGCATTGTGCAGCGGGCTGTACCGGTAATAGAGGCGGCGCTGGCTGTGGCGGTTTTGGATATGCTGTTGGAGGAAAAGACATATGCTGGAACAATATAGAAAAGAGATTGACCAAATTGACGAACAGCTCGTGGACCTTTTTGAAAAACGCATGGACACGGCAAAAAAGGTAGGCGAATATAAAAAGGAACGCGGCCTTGAAATTTTTTGTCCTGATCGGGAAAAGGCCGTGATAAAAAAACGGACGGAGCAGACGAAAAATCCTGCCTACAGACAATATACCGCCGAGTTTTTTGAAGCATTCTTTGCTGACTTTTTGGCAGACATTATGCGGATTTCGCGTTCGCTTCAGGCAAAAGTTTTAAATGGCGCGCAGAATTTTTTATATCAGCCTGCTGATTTTTTTAACGCCGATTTAAAGGTTGTTTATCCCGGCGTTGTTGGGTCTTACAGCGGTGAGGCATTAAATAAGTTTTTTCCCGCTGTGAAGCATAAGTTAAATGTAAACACCTTTTTGGAGGCGGCAAAACTGGTTGCAAACGGGGAAGCGGACTTTGGTGTTCTGCCTTTTGAAAACAACTCCTCCGGCGCCATTGCCGATACCTTGGATTTAATTTTGTCGGAGCATTTGTATGTTGCCGGCGAAACGTATGTAGACGTGCGCCATTGCCTGCTGGGAACCAGTGACGCCGAGATGGAGGACATAAAAGAAATTTATTCCCACAATCAAGGGTTTGTTCAAAGCGGCCTGTTTTTAAGCAGCCTTAAGGCGGACATTAAATGTGTGCCTATGGAAAACACTGCGTTAGCCGCCAAATATGTTGCAGAATGCGGCAACAAAAAAAAGGCGGCCATTGCAAGCAGGCTTGCCGCAGAGAGTTATGGCCTGAAAATTCTGAAAGAAAACATTCACGAAAACAGTGGCAACACCACCCGCTTTGTGGTGGTTTCCAACAAACTTACCTGTGATAATAATTGCGACAAAATCAGCGCGGCGTTTACCACAAGGCATAAAAGCGGTGCGCTTTGCGATGTGTTGGCTGTGTTTGCCCGCAACGGCGTAAATTTGATGCATATTGAATCGCGTCCGTTAAAACAAAAGGATTTTTCCTACATGTTTTACATAGATTTTGAAGGAAATTTGGCTGACTCTAATGTTGCGGATGCTATTACGCAGATCAAAGAAACCGGTGCGGAATTAATTCTGCTTGGAAATTACAGAACTGAGAACGTAAGATGAAAGGTTGCAGCATGAAAAAGAGCAATATCGTTCTAATCGGAATGTCGGGAGCAGGGAAGTCGACAGTCGGGATTGCTCTGTCTTTTAAGATGAGAATGCCCTTTGTGGACATGGATAACTACATAGAGCGAACACAGAAAATGACGATTTCTAAAATATTTGAAACACGGGGAAACGAATATTTCCGCAACATTGAGGCAAAGGCGGCGAAGCATATCGGCCTTTCCTACCGGCATACCATCGTTTCCACCGGCGGCGGCGTTATTCTGCGGCCGGAAAACATGAAATATTTAAAGAAAAACGGAGTGGTGGTTTACATCAACCGCTCTGTGGAAAATATTTTAAAAACAACAATTTTGGGGTTATTTTTTGGGACATTTGGAACAACACTAGGTGGCATAATTGGTGTTGTTATAAAGAAAAATTCAAATAAATTTTTAAGCACAATTTTATCATTTGCATCAGGATTAATGATGGCAATAATTTGTTTTGATTTAATACCAGAAGCATTGGGAATAAGTTCAATAATAAATGTAATAGTTGGAATTGTAATAGGAATGATTACAATGATTTACTGTGATGTAATAGTTGGAAAAAAATTTAATTCTAAGGTAACTAAAGGAGGAAATACTTTATTAAAAACAGGAATAATAATTAGTATAGGTCTTGCAATACACAATTTTCCTGAAGGTTTGGCAATTGGTTCTGGGTTTGAGTCTTCATTAAAATTGGGTTTATCTCTTGCAATAGCAATTTGCCTTCATGATATACCAGAAGGAATATCAATGGCAGTACCAATGAAAAATGGAGGAATGAAAATATCTAAAGTAATATATTATGTTGTGTTATCTGGAATAACAACGGGAATTGGTGCATTTTTTGGGGCAATTGTTGGGTCTATTTCAGAAAGTGTAATTGCAATATGTTTAAGTTTTGCAGCAGGAGCAATGCTTTATATTGTATCACGGAGAATTAATTCCAGAGTCAAATAAATTATATAAAGGAAAAATGAGTGCAATAGGAAATATGGTAGGCTTTATAATTGGAATTTTTGCAATGACAATATAAAAATTAATTGACAAATGTGTATATAAGAAATAAAATAATTAACGTGGTGATTAAAATGAAAATAATGTTTATATGCACAGGAAATATATGTAGAAGTGCAATGGCACACTGGTTAATGGTAAAAAAACTAGAAGAATTAAATATAAAAAACATAGAAGTATATTCATGTGGAATATATGCCCAAGATGGAGATACATCAACATATGAGGCCAAAAGCGTAATGGAAGAATATGGGGTAAATTTAAATAAACATAGGGCTACAAACATAAGAAATTCAAATATAAAACAAATGGATTTAATATTATGTGCAACAATAAGCCATAAAATTGCAGTTATAGATATGTATCCAGAATTAAAAAATAAAGTTTATACAATGAAAGAATATGTAAATTATGATAGACAATATCATGACAAAATAAATATAAAAGATGCATATGAGAGTGCAGCTGCACTGCGGCGTGATATTGATGGAGTGCTTTTTTGCACAGGTTCATTATATCTTGTCGGTGAGATAATGAGTATTATTAAATAATGGAGGAACAATATGATAGATTTTGATGAAGAGATTAAAAAATTCAAGCCAAGCCTTGAAGTAGAAGACGCAGAAGATGCGATTTATAATAATGATGTTCCTGATATAACAGATCTTATTAATAAAATTGTTGAGGATTTATCAGACAAGTAGGAGAAAAATAATGAGATGCTTTAAATGTAATGAAGTTCTTACAAAAGAAAGCCACTGCCCGAACTGCGGCATTGACGTTTCTATGTATAAGAAAGCTGTTATGGCTTCAAATGCATATTATAATCTCGGACTTTCAAAAGCAAAAGTAAGAGATTTGTCCGGTGCAGTAGAAAGCCTGAAGATGAGTATAACAATAAATAAAAAAAATATAGATGCAAGAAATCTTTTAGGACTTGTATATTGTGAGATGGGCGATGTTGTTGAAGCATTAAGCGAATGGGTTATAAGTAAAAATATCCAGCCTGATAATAACTGTGCAGAAGATTATATAACTGACATCCAGTCAAACCAGAATAAATTTGAGCTTGTTACTTCAACAATTAAGAAATATAATCTGTCTCTCAGATATGCCAAAGAAGGCAATACCGATATGGCACAGATTCAGCTCAAAAAGGTGGTTTCACAGAATCCAAGACTTTTAAAGGCACAGCAGCTTCTTGCTCTTATTTATATAAAAGAAAAGGAATACAGCAAAGCCAGAAAATGTCTTGCTTCTGTATTGAGAGTTGATAGAAATAATACACTTGCACAGCTTTATATGCAGGCTATTGATGAAGAATTATCATCTAAAAAGAAAGAATCACAG
>OGYL01003475.1_pt1 | contig 10203 bp, 7 predicted proteins | sample 1576541 | NCBI WGS metagenome assembly OGYL01 (sample SAMEA3541551, study PRJEB24748) | human gut metagenome | biome: human gut; feature: human-associated habitat; material: faeces | place: China | collected 2012 | reverse complement strand
CGGCAGCTTCCGCTCCGTACGCGTCTCGGATTACGGTGAAATCATCACCGCGCTGGAACACAACGGCATATGGGTGAACCGAACGTTAAAGGACAAATTCCCGATGTACGCCGTCGGCGTGCGTGACCGTGGCGAACTGGCCGTGATCATCACCATGGGAGAGGCCAAACCGGACCAGATGAACCTGTACTTCCAGAATCTGTTCAGCATCATGTGCGGTCTGGTCGAATCGGCCATGATCAGGGCCTTCGAATACGAGGACGTGGCGCGCCGGTCCATGCTGGTGCCGGGAACGAACCTGCTGAAGCCAGAAGCGTTCCTGCCGAAGGTGCTGGCTGCCAACGACCTCAAACACGACCATATGGGCGACCATCTGCTGCTCAAAGTCGAATGCGAGGGAAACCTTGAGGACGTGGACTCCCTGCTGATGCAAAGCATCCGCCAGACCGATGAGGCCGGCATGCTGACGGATGACGGCGTGTATCTGCTGATGAACCAGGCGGGGGAGAAGGAACTGCCGATCATCCTCAAACGTCTGACCCGTTCCGGCTTGCACTGCTCCTACGTTCCGCAGACCCAAGAGGATGCCCTGCTTTCCGAAGCCCAATCGCATATCGCGCAAGCCGACGATGGGGGTGAAAGCTGATGGGGTCGACGACTATCGCCGCGTTGATCATCATCGCCGTGCATCTGCTGGTCTGCATGACGCTGTGTCTGCTGCACCATGTCGGAGTGCTGAAAGTCGATGGACTGCTGCTCCCGTTCATGGCGTTGATTCCTCTATGGGGGCCGTTGAGCGTGGCGCTCATGCATTCGCGTGCCGTGCTTCGTGGGGGACGACGGATTCCCGCCGGTCTGCAGGAACTGAAGGTCGAGGATCGGGAACAACGCAACATTCTTGTGGACGACCGTACGGATTACGCCAACACCGTGCCGTTGGAAGAGGCGCTGATCGTGGACAATCCACGGCAGCGTCGTAATCTGATGCTGTCCATTCTTAACGAGAATCCCGGCCAATACGCCAATCTGCTCTCCCAAGCCCGTCTGAACGAGGACGTGGAAGTCGTGCATTACGCGGCCACGGCCATGGCGCAGATCAGCGCGAAGGAAGACATCGCGTTGCAGCAACGCATGGAGGAATACGAGCGGAACCGCGATTCGGACGAGGCGCTCGACCGGTACCGTGAGGCGCTCGAACACTACTTGGAATCCTCCATGGAACAGGGGTATGCCAGAACGTTGCAGATGCGCCGATACGCCGACCTGCTCGCCGAACAGCTCAAACGGCATAACGACTACCGCACCGTATGCTCGTTGGCGAAAACGCAGATGGATCTCGGTTCGTTCGATGCCGCGTCTCGCACCATCGAAGCGGCGCTGTCCGCATGGCCGCGTCAAGGTGACGTCTGGCTGATGAAACTGCGATTGGAAGCCGCACGTCACGATGGCGAGGCGGTGCAACGCACCGTCCGGCACATCAAGGACGACCACATCTACCTTGGCGGCCGAGGCCACGACATCCTGCGATTCTGGCTCGGCGACAAGGAGGCTGGGCGCGCATGATACGTTCCGCATGGCGCATATGGAAGCGCTTCCGTTGGAAAAACCTGGTCCGCGTGTGGGCCGTATTCATGGCCATCGCCTTGGTGCTGTTGGCGCAAACCTTGGGCATCCACTACGGCGCGACGAAATTCACTTTGAAATACATGGCTCGTAACGAGGCCATTCCGGCCCAGAACGCCATCATGGGGCAGCGCGCCACGAACCTGATGCTCGTGGATAGTTCCCAGGATGGTGTGGACGAGGCCGAAACCATGATGAAACAGGTGCTGCTCGACATGAAAGTGCCGACCGCCACCGTGGATCTGGCCAAAACCGATCCCGACGACATCCCCTCATTGAATCGGTACCGCACCGTGCTGATCGTCATGCCGGAACTTGATTCGCTGGGGGATGAGCTGGTGTCCATCATGAGATGGGTTGAAGGCGGCGGCAACATGATGCTTGCCATGACGCCTGAAAAAACAGGCTATCTGGACGCGATCGGGCCTCAAATCGGCATCGAATCCTCCGCATACGACTACGTGATGACCAAAGGCATCAAGCCTGCCAGGGACTTTATGCTGGGTGGCGGGCACACCTACATGTTCAGTGGCCCGTTCAAATCGTCGTTGAGTCTGAACCTCAATGAGAAGGCCGCCGTCGAAGCGGTCAGTGCCAACGGCCATACGCCACTGATCTGGAGTGCCGATGTGCGTTCCGGACGAACCGTGACCTGCAATATCGGCATCTATGGCAAGGTGGTGCGCGGCTTCTATGCCTCCGCGTTCAGCCTGCTGGGTTCCGCCACGGCATACCCGGTCATCAACAGCGCCGCGTTCTATCTGGACGATTTTCCATCCCCGGTCCCCAGCGGAGACGCCACCTACATCAAACGCGACTACGGCATGAGCATCGCCGACTTCTATTCGAAGGTCTGGTGGCCGGACCTGACCAAACTTGCGGAACGCTACGGTATTCGGTTCACCGGCGTGATGATCGAGAATTACGGGGACGATACGAAAGACGCTCCCGTACGGCAGAAGGACGAATCGCATTTCAGCTATTTCGGCGGACTGCTGCTCAAACAGAACGGCGAAATCGGCTACCATGGCTACAACCATCAGCCGCTCGTACTGCCGAACACCGATTATGGCGACGAATACGCGTACCATCAGTGGCCGAATCGCAAAGCTGTCGTCGCCTCGCTGCGCGAGCTGATCGCATTCCAAAAGTCCGTGCTGCCGGCGGCCACAGCGTCGGTATATGTGCCGCCGTCCAACATCCTGTCCAAGGAAGGACGGCAGACAATCGGACGAGACGTGCCCGAAATCCGCACCATCGCCAGCACCTACCTGCCAAGCGACAGCAAACTGCCTTACGTGCAGGAATTCGGTGTGGCCGATGACGGCATCGTCGAGGCGCCGCGCATCGTCTCCGGCGGCATGGTGGGAGATTACATGCGGCTCGCCGCAGAATCCGAACTGAACATGCATTTCGTCAGCACCCACTTCATGCATCCGGACGACATGCTCGACCCTGACCGTGGAGCGAAAGAAGGCTGGGCGGTCTACAGAAAAGGCCTTGAGAACTATCTCGACTGGCTTGAAGCGTCTGCACCGTCCATCCGCATGCAGACAGGCACGGAATGCGCGTCCGCGGTGCAACGCTTTTCTGGACTGACTGTCAAGATGAGGGAATCCGCCAATGAGTGGGAATTCGACTTGGGCAATTTCAAGGACCAGGCTTGGCTGCTGCTCCGCGCGAACCATGGCACGCCCGGCAGAATCCAAGGCGGAAGCATGATCCGGATGACGGGGAATCTGTACCTCATCAAGGCCACGGACTCCACAGTGCACGTCGAACGCAAGGCTGGAGGCGCGGCATGAGAATCTGCCTGGTATTGGAAGGTTGCTACCCGTACGTGCATGGAGGCGTGTCCACATGGATGCACAGCTACATCACCGCCATGAAGGAACACGAGTTCGTGCTGTGGGTGATCGGCGCGAAAGCCAAGGACCGTGGCAAATTCGTGTACGACCTTCCATCCAACGTGGTGGAAGTGCATGAGGTGTTCCTCGACGACGCGTTGCGTCTGAGCGGTGAACATGCGAAAGTGATCTTCACCGACGAGGAAGTCAAGGCACTGCGTGAGCTGGTGAATCTGAGCGATCCCGACTGGGACGTACTGTTCAACCTGTTCCACAACAAAGGCGTGCATCCGCTGTCGTTCCTGCAAAGCAACGAATTCATCGACCTGTTTACGAAGATCTGCATGGAGGAATACCCGTACGTCGCCTACGCGGATGCGTTCCACACCGTGCGATCCATGCTGCTGCCGGTGCTGTACCTGATGACGGGAGAAGTGCCGAAAGCGCAGATCTACCATGCCATCTCCACCGGTTACGGCGGCCTGCTGGCATGCTTGGGCGGCAGTATCAACCACGCACCCGTATTACTAACCGAACATGGCATCTACACGCGCGAACGCGAGGAGGAGATTCTTTCCGCCGAATGGGTTGCGCCCGCGTTCCGGCAACGGTGGATCCGTTTCTTCGCCATGCTGTCACAGGAGATCTACCGTAGGGCATGGCGTGTGACCAGCCTGTTCGGCCGCGCTCGCCAGACCCAGATCGACATGGGCGCTCCGGCAAGCAAATGCCTGGTCATTCCCAACGGCATCCAATACGAACGGTTCTGCGACATTCCACTCAAGCCTGAGGACGGTTGGGTGGATATCGGCGCCGTGGTACGTCTGGCTCCCATCAAGGACGTGAAAACCCTCATCCACGCGTTCAGCGAACTGTCGAACCGCGTGGACAATGTCAGGCTGCACATCCTCGGTGGTGTGGACGACCAGGACTATGCCGACGAATGCTATGAGCTGGTGAAACAGCTTGAAGTGAAGAACCTTGAATTCACCGGACGCGTGAATGTGGTCGAATACATGCGCAAACTGGATTTCACGGTGCTGACCAGCATCTCCGAAGGCCAGCCTCTGTCGGTGTTGGAATCGTTCGCGGCGGCCCGCCCTTGCGTGACCACCGACGTGGGCTGCTGCCGTGAACTGCTGGAAGGCGAGGAAGGCGACGACCTCGGCGTGGCCGGCTTCTACGTGCCTCCGATGTACCGCGAGGGCCTTGCCCGCGCCATGGAACGCATGTGCGCGAGCCGCAAGCTGCGCGAAGCCATGGGCCAAGTGGGACGCGAACGCGTGAAAACCTACTATCGGCATGAGCGCATGCTTGACGAATACCGTGCGCTGTATCTCGATACCGCCGACCATTACGGGTTGGAGCACTGATATGGCGGGAATCGGATTCGAACTCAAGAAACTGTTCCACCGCAAGGGCCTGGTCGCCATGGTGCGCGCCTACGGTTATGCCGGTGTGATCTGCACCGGACCGATGCTGCTGGGCATCCTGCTGCAGTTCGGCGTGCTGGCGGTCAGCGGTTGGTGGCACGTGCCCCGCGCGGACCAGAATCTGCTGGTCTGCATGATCACGTACACGCTGCTCGCCTCATTGGTGTTGACCAGCTTCCTGTCCATGCCGGTGACGCGTTTCCTTGCGGACATGCTGTTCGAACATCATGAGGAGACCATTCTTCCATCGTTCTGGGGATCCACGACCCTCATGCTGGCGGTGGGTGCGGTGCTGTACGCGGTGTTCCTGCTGTTTTCCGGCGCGACCCTCATGCAGGGGTTACTCTGCCTATGGCTGTTCCTGGAAATGATCGTCAATTGGAATGCGATGAGCTATCTGACGGCCATCAAGGATTACCAAGGCATCATGTGGTCGTTCGTCGCGGCGGTGGTCGTGGCGTTCCTGTCCGCATGCGCGATGATGGCGCTGGGCCTGCCGCAGGTGGAAAGCCTGCTGGCCGCAGTGGCGTTCGGCTACGGCGTGATGATGGTCTGGGACGTGGTGCTGCTGCACCGGTATTTCCCGCAAAGCTCGGAAAGCCCGTGGACGTTCCTCGCATGGCTGGACCGGTTCCTGCCGCTCGCCCTGACGGGACTGCTGACCACCCTCGGCTTGTTCTCCCACTTGGTGATCACCTGGTGTGGTCCGCTTGGCGTGCATGTGAAGGGACTGTTCTACGGTGCCCCCTACTATGATGTGCCCGCGTTACTGGCGTTCCTGACGATTCTGATCACCACCGTGAATTTCGTGGTGTCGGTGGAAGTCAATTTCTATCCGAAATACCGTGCCTACTACGCGCTGCTCAACGACGGCGGCACCGTGAAGGACATCGTGGTGGCCGAACGCGAGATGCTCGCCGTGCTCAACCGTGAGCTGTACTACACCGCGTTGAAGCAGCTGTTCGTCACCGCGGCGGTCATCTCGTTGGAAAAGATGGTGTTGGGCGTGTTGCCGCTCGGTTTCAACGATGGCATGCATGGTTATTTCCGTGTGCTGTGCGTCGGATACGCCCTGTACGCGGTCGGCAACACCGTGCTGATGATTCTGCTGTATTTCACTGATTACTTCGGCGCGGTGTGCTGCGCCGCGATATTCGCCGGGTCGGCCACGGTCTTGACTGTCATTTCGCAGTTCGTTCCGGTCACGCTGATGGGATTCGGCTTCCTGCTGGGCGCGTCGGCGTTCCTGCTGGCCGCGGTCGTGCGATTGGCGGTGTTCACCGACAATCTGCCGTATCGTGTGCTCGGCGCGCAGCCGATTGTGGCGACCGAAAAGCGCGGATGGTTTACGAAACTGGGCGAAGCGTTGGACGAATTCGGCGAACGGCTGCATGGAACTTTCGGACGGAAGGAATCATGAGGGAAAGCGTGGAAAGCATGGAAAGGAACGGACGAATGACGATGGGTAATCGGCCGTGCGGCCGCAATGCCATATTCAAATGCGTGGCGATCATCGCCACGGTCGTGACGACGTTCTCCTGCGTCGCCTGCGGAAACGCTGCGGACAGTGGTTCCACGGCAGACAAATCGGCGGCGCAATCGCAAGGAAAGCATGAGAAAGTCAAGAAAAGCGCCACGCAGGGGCTTGACGGCGCGCATCTGCGTGACAACGACTCGCTGTACAAGGTGTATGACGACAGCGGTGTGGAAACCATGTATCTGACGGTCTCGCGCGGCAACAAGTCGGAAGGCACCGACCACAGTTGGAGCGAAATCAACCAGTATTCCGTGGATGATTACGCGGCCATGCGCACCAACCGGTACCAAGTCAACGGTCTGCTGCAGGTCGGCGACGAACAGGGGCCTGTATCCGGCGAACTCGGCTACGGTGAAAAAGCGCCGAACGCCACCGTGCAGGTGCGCGGCCAGTCGTCCAGTCTCAATAAGCAGAAGAACTACAAAATCGAGCTGAAAAGCGGCAAAGGCAAATGGCGCGGGCAGCGCACCATCGCATTGAACAAGCATATGGGCGAAGGGCTGCGATTCCGCAACAAGATGGCATACGACCTGATCCGCGGCATCGACCAGATGATGGGACTGCGCACGCAATTCGTGCACCTGTACGTCAAGGACGAAACCTCCGGTTCCAACTCCTTCGACGACTATGGCCTGTACACGCAGGTGGAGCAGCTCAACAAAAGCGCGCTCCAAGCGCACGGCCTCGACAAGAACGGCCAGCTGTACAAGGTCAACTACTTCGAATTCCAACGCGACGCGGACGTGATCAGACTCGCCGACGATCCCAAATACAATCTGTCGAAATTCGAGGAGAAGCTGGAGGTCAAAGGCAACAGCGACCATACCAAACTCATCGCCATGCTCAACCAGCTCAACGATTATTCGGTGCCGATGAGCAGCATCCTCGGCAAATATTTCGATACGGAAAATCTCGCATACTGGATGGCGTTCCAGCTGCTGACCGGCAACACCGACACGCAGAGCCGCAACATGTACCTGTACAGCCCTACGAATTCCGACACCTTCTATGTGCTGGACTGGGACAATGACGGCATGCTCATGCGCAAGGAGAACCAGATCCGCAATATCTCCACCGGTTCCAGCTGGGAGCAGGGAGTCAGCAACTATTGGGGCAACGTGCTGTTCAAACGCTGCCTGCAGACCAAATCGTTCCGCGACGAACTCGACAAGGCCGTGAAGCGGGAATACCGCTATATGAGCGCAAAACGCATCAATACGATGGTGGACCACTACGAGTCCATCACCAGGCAGTATTTGTGGAGGACGCCCGATTCCATGTACGAGCCGCTGACGCGCGCCCAGTATGACGAAGTGGCGGGGCAGCTGCACGACGAGGTCGCGCAGAACTACAGGATCTACAAAGAAAGCTTCGACAAGCCCATGCCGTTTTTCATCGACGCTCCACAGGCCGCAGACGGCAAACTCAAATTCAGCTGGGACACCTCGTACGATTTCCGTGGCGAGGATCTGAGCTACGACGTCACCGTCGCCAAGGACTATCTGTGTGAGGACGTCATCTTCTCCAAAACCGATCTGGCATTGCCGGAGACGGTGACGGACCTGCCAGGCGACGGACAGTATTTCATACGAGTGCGGGCGCGCAACGCCTCCGGCAAGACGCAGGACGCCTTCGACTACTACATGACCGACACCGGCAAGACGTACGGCACGAGATGCTTCTACATCAAATCCGGGAAGATAGTGGAGGATGTCAATGCGCGGTGATGGCGGGGCGTCGAAACTGCTGGAACGGGTCCGCCGCCGTGTCGGCGAGGAGCTTTCCATGCCTCCGCGCCGCTGTGAGGAACATTACCGGCATGAGCTCAAGTATCTGATTTCGTACGGGCAGAAAGCCGATCTGAACTTGCGTTTGGCTCCGTTGCTTGAACAGGACAGCCATGCGCGTGGCGGCTGCTATATGATTCGCAGCCTGTATTTCGACGATTATTGGAACACCGCCTACCAGGAGAAGGTGGACGGCGTGCTGATGCGCAAGAAATACCGTATCCGTATTTACGATTACAGCGACCGGGTGATCAAGCTGGAACGCAAGCGCAAAAGCGACAGTTGGATCTACAAGGAGGACGCGCCGCTCACGCACGAGCAGTTCGACCGGATACTGGCCGGCGACGTCGGATTCATGGAACACAGCGAAGAGCCGTTGTGCCGGGAATTCTATGTGGAATACATGAGCAATGTGCTGCGGCCGCGGGTGATCGTCGATTACGAGCGTGAGCCGTGGATCCTCGACGCGGGCACGGTGCGCATCACCTTCGATATGAACGTGCGCGCGGCGGTGGATGGATTCGACGTTTTCGACCGTGGTCTGCCCACTCTGCCGGTACTTGAGCCGGGCAAGCTGGTGATGGAGGTCAAATTCACCGAATTCCTGCCGCAGATCGTGCGTGACATTCTGCCAGGCAAGGCGCAGGAGATAACGGCCGCCTCGAAATACGTGCTGTGCTATGACAAAGCCTCGTATCTGCGGGGTTTCGACTACTGGCAGGAAGGCTGGAACGTGCCGAGCGTGTGACTTGAGCGCACCGGTCGGACGTATCGCGGAAGACCGAAAACAGACGGACGAAAACGCGCAGCCGAAAACATCGGCAATCGTAGAAAACGTAATAACCGAACAATCGCAAAAGAGAGAGCGAAACCATGAGCGTAAACGACATGATCAAGAAATCGGTGCTGAACTCCTTCAGCCAATACAACATGCCCAAAATGGCGCTGGCCCTGCTGGTGGCGCTGCTGGTGGGCATCGTCATCTACTGCGTATACCGGCGGTTCTACACGGGCGTCGTGTATTCGCGCAGCTTCGCGGTGACGCTGGTGGGCATGTGCGTGCTCACCTGCATGGTCACATTGGCCATCAGCACGAACATCGTGATCTCGCTTGGTATGGTGGGCGCGCTGTCCATCGTGCGTTACCGTACCGCCGTGAAGGATCCGATGGACCTGTTGTACCTGTTCTGGGCCATCACGTCCGGCATCGCGGCCGGCGCGGGCATGTATCTGCTGGTGGTGGTCGCCGGCGCGGTGATGATCGGCATGCTCGCCCTGTTCTATTCGCATCAGGACAAGGGCCGCGTGTACATCGCGGTGATCCATTACGCTTCCGACGCGGTCGGGGACGACATCACGCGCGCGTTCGGCCGCACGAAGTTCTTCGTCAAATCCAAAACCATGCGTGGCGACCATGTGGAGATGGCCGTGGAAGTGTTCTGCGACGACAAGGACATGACGTTCGCCGAGCGGATTCGTGCCATCGAGGGTGTTGAGGACGTCACCCTGATACAGTACAACGGTGAATATCACGGATGCTTTATTTTCAATATCCGTCTTCCGTTTTTGCAGGTATTAATCAAAAGATTTACATTTTTTTCTGACACAAAAGATATTGCCATAAACACGCAAATTAAAATCAAAATGAAGTCGCCGATTTGATAATTCAAAACAGCACTTACAGGCAAATCATTAACTAAAGACAGTTTGATATTTTTATTTTTTGAAAAATCATTTGCCGATTTTTGTATTGATTTATATGAATATGAAGTTTTGTTTGAAAACAGCTTTTTTGATGATAAATTTTGAGCATTTTTAAGAATTGATTTTATGTATGCAGGGTAATCGTTTTGATATTCAAGCTGATACGCAAAATGAGAATAAAACTCAGCTTGTGCCGCAAGCTCTTCATAGGAATAATTACTGTTTTTATATTCCTTAGGAAACTTATCATGATTTAAATCATGCATTGTTAT
>OGYL01003474.1_pt1 | contig 10204 bp, 7 predicted proteins | sample 1576541 | NCBI WGS metagenome assembly OGYL01 (sample SAMEA3541551, study PRJEB24748) | human gut metagenome | biome: human gut; feature: human-associated habitat; material: faeces | place: China | collected 2012 | reverse complement strand
TGTTGTATCTCAATGAGTTGGGATGAGGGTTGCTATGTTTAGCGGACAGTAATAAAAAAGTTTGATGAATATTTTAATACACGACCAGTTTGTTTTACAAAAACGAACTTGGCGCTCGTATTACATACTGATATATAGCACTTTACCGTGGCTTGCCGCTTCATATTGTACAACTGCCTCAGAAGATGCTTTCCATTTATCTCAGCGCCTTAGTCTGCCAATAGTTTGTTTATCATCATCTGATTTGCTTTTGTTACCGACGCATTATCTATCGTAGAAAGATATATTTGGGTAGTCCGAAGGCTGTCGTGCCCCAAGCCTGTGCTTATTATAGACAGGTCTACTCCCAAATCGCGCATGGTGCTTGCCCACGTATGTCGTGCTACATAAGTTGTCAGTGGAATGTTCAAGCCGGCCATGCAGCCAAGTTTCTTTAAGTTTCTGTTCACGTTGTGTTCCATCTTCTCATACTGTTGCCGTTCTGTCCCGTCCGGTTTTGTGATGATAGGTAGTAAGTAGGGGCTTTCTTTAGTTAGATGCGTGTATAGATTTACTATTTCCTGCATTTGCGGTTCCCAGCCTATGGCCAGGTTTTGTCTGGTTTTCTTGCGTTTGTACATCAGCAGCCCGTTCCTTACATCAGTCTTTTTAAGGTATGCCAAGTCTACAAAGGCCATGCCCTGCAGGTAAATGCTCAGTATGAACATGTCTCTGGCGAATGCTATCGGCGAGCCGTCATCCAGTTTTATTTGTCTTATTTTTCTTACCGACTCGATAGTAATGGCTCGTTTTGCCGTTTTGGCAAACCCGGTGAACACATGCCTGAAAATGTCTTTGTCCATAGTTAGTCCTGTTTCAACGGCTTTTCTGTAGAGTGTGCGTAGGGTTCGCAAGTAGCATGACGACGAGTTGCGGTTTAGCCCTCGGCTTTTCAGCCAAGCTTCATATTGAGCAATGTGCCTTGGTTCGAGGGCGTCGGCGGTAATGTCTTCACCATTGCGAAATTTGGCAAAGCTGCTCAGGGCGTCACGATATGTTTTGGCCGTTCCCATACGTCCGGTGCTTATTTTCATTTCCACCATATCCCTTATGAAGCAGAACCACGTTTGGTATGGCGGCAATCGTCTGTATGCCTCGATGATGTCGTCTGCGCTGTACTCAACACACGACGTTTCTTTTTCTGCAATAATGGATTTCAGCAGTTTGTAACTCCAGTTTACTTTTGATGCAATCAACTGCAATTGCGCTTGCCGCTCTGGCGTGCCGGATATTTTAACGGCAGACGAATAATCGTTCCATTCATTTGGCTTGATATGAAACTCGGTATATATTGTTCTCGTTGCCCTGCGGTGGGTTAGGATGAAGAACAGCGTTCCTTCCTTACCGTTGGCTGTGGAAGGCCGGAATTTTAATCTTAATGACGTCATGATGGTTTTGATTTTGAATAATTAAACTTGTTGTCCTTATACATAATGAATATAGGCGATAGGATTGAGCAATGTGGATTGGCGGGATGTTTTTTCAATTTTTGGCAATCTTCGAAAAGACCGTTAAACTTTTTTAGCGATGCCTGCCGGTTGCCGTACATACGTTTGTCGGTAGCGTTGATGCATATCTGCAAACAGCCCATGCCATATTTTGTAGTCGGCATGCGCGCATCTCCGACGGCATTTTTGGTGTTTAGTACACCTGCAAGGGGCTTCCCCCTTAACCCATTGCCATTCAGAGAGTTGCAAGATGTGCCGTTTGTCTGGCTGAAACAGGCCATATCGCGAAGCAAAACATGCCGTTTGGTGTAGCGATATGGCGCATACGGGAAATAAAGAAAACAAAGGATGTCTTCAGCCGCATATTTGCAGGTAGGTGAATATTGCGGATATTATTATAACATTTATTTGCAAAAAAAATACCAAACAATGCATTAAATGCATTAACTTTGTATTTAGCAAAATGGACGTATCATGGATATTTGTCGTCAAATCAATGACATGTAGCTACAGTCGGCATGGGTATGTTCCAGAATGTGTGGCGGCGAATGTTGGAAATGGTGGCCGGTAAGTGCATATCCAGGCATAGGATATTGTATTGTTGCCACATGTTTTTCTGGATTTCCGCATACGGAGTAACCGGCATCGGCAGTGTAGACGTCAATCAAGGTAACGTCTGTAAGTGCCACCCAGACGGTGTATATGGCTTTCAGTCAATGACAGCATGAATGATTATATGTCGTTTGGTATTGCCAACCTAAAACAGCCAAAATACATTGAAGTAAATGCGTCATTTTAGAGTTAATGGTTTATGATGAGAATGAATGCATAATTGTAAGTGGTGGTGCACAGCCACATCATTGAGGCAAGGCGGCACAAAGCACTGGCTGGCTGTCATTTGTGGTCTTGGGGCACATGGCAAGGCCGGATGATATGGCCCGATTGTGGGTTTTAGACAGTGTTTGTAAAAACATATATGCTATAAATTAAACAACGATATGCCTTTGAAATTAACTAAAGAACAGATAGTTCAGCTCGCACCAGACGAGGCTTCCGTTAAGGCTGCCAAGGGTTTGGCAACCACTTCCAAGTGGAGTGTCAGGCAATTCAGCGACCGATGCATCTGGGGGCATTGCCAAGGCAGCGGCAAAAATCCATACCAGACTGCGGTTGACATTACCGATATAGCTTTCAAATGTTCGTGTCCGAGCCGAAAGTTTCCCTGCAAACATGCCCTCGGGCTGCTTTTCCTTTACGAAAGCCATGCCGATGGATTTGAGCAGGCCGACGAGCCCGATTGGGTGAAGTCATGGCTGGACAAGCGTGCTGTCAGGGCCGAGAAAAAAGAAAAGCCAGGCACTGAGGCAGCCCCGGTGGACGAGGAAGCCAAGGCCAAGCGCCACCAGAATGTGATGGAAGGCATAGCCGACTTGGAAGTGTGGATGAAAGACCTGTTGCGCAACGGTCTTGTCAATGTTCCCGAACGTGCATATTCTGTTTTTGAGGCCATGGCCAAGCGCATGGTCGACGCCCAGGCACCTGGCCTTGCCGCACGGCTCAGGGCGATGGCCGACATTGATTATGGTGCCGAGAGTTGGAAACATGAGCTTACCGACAAGCTAAGTAAGCTGTTCATGGTGATAAGCGCCTATCGTAATGTAGACCGGCTGCCGGTCGACTGGCAGGATGAGATTCGCACACAAGTCGGCTTTTCGCAATCGCGTGACATGGTGTTGGGCGGTGAGCCCTTGGTTGACCGTTGGCTTGTGCTTGGCAAGCGTTCGCAGACAGCAAACGGACTTACCACCGACTCATACTGGTTTTATGGGGAGCACAGCGGCCGTTGTGCCCTCTATCTCAGTTTCTCTGTACCGGGCAGCATAGCCGATGCAGGCTGGGTTCCGGGGTGTGTCTATGACGGCAGCATGTGTTACTATCCAGGGGCGGGTACCAACCGTCGTGCGTTGCCAAAAGAACTGATCTTGGTCGATGGCAGGGTCGTGCCCGCTTTCTGTGCCGACTTGTCGCAGGCTGCACTGCGTTACAGACAGCATGCCACAGAGAATCCTTTGGCCGAAGACATACCTTTGCTGGTATCCGATGTTTTGCTGGCCGGCAGTGGCGGGGCGTGTTGCCTGGTCGACATGGCCGGCAATGCTGTGCCATTGGTTGTTTCCGACGAAATGCGTATAGATGTGCTTGCCATTAGCGGTGGAAAACCATTTTCTGCCTTTGTGCTTGCAAATGATGGCAGGTGGCGACTGGTGGCTATGTGGTATAATAACGAATATCATACTTGGAGAGATGAACATAACTGACAATATAATACAGGCGGCGTTGCTTGGTACAGCAAACAGAGACATTGACTTCGACGGTCTGCCTGAGGCGCTGGACGGAGTGATGCAGGCAATACAACGTGCTGCACACGACTGTGAGGAAGCTTTCTATCAGGCTGCTGCCGTGGCCTTTGCCTACAGGCGGGCAGGGTGGGAGCCTCAACCGTCCGCCGTGGTGGCGACGGCAGGCGAAGCCCCTGGCGAGGATTTGCCGTATCTTGGCGATGGGCAGAACGCCATGCTCTCTCGGCTCTTGCAAATGCGTTTCCTGTTGCCTTATGCTTACCGTAAGGCTGCCGCTATGCATCGAATAATATCCCCGGAAGTATTGCCGCCATTGTTGCGGCGCGCCTACGACCGCAACAATTCCACCGGCAGTGAAGAGCGGGAGCAGCTTGCTGTGCTCGGTGGCAACCGCGCCCGTTGGCTGCTTGGGCTAATGGGATGTTCCGATACGAGTGCCGACGGGGCTGAGGCTTGGTCGACGGCATCACACGGCGAAAGGAAATCAATCTTGAGGTCGTGCAGACGCGACAATCCCGTCGCTGCATTGGAGATGCTCAAGGGCGACTGGAAGAATGAGTCGGCCGCACACCGCAACGAGTTGCTTGCCTGTTTGCAGGTCAACCTCGGCAAGGCCGACGAACAGTTTCTGATTGACGTCTCACAGACAGACCGCAGTTCGGCGGTAAAGGAAACGGCGCGCAATCTCATGTTCCGAATGCCCGATTCCCAGCTTGTCATGCGCTGCCGGGCCATACTCAGCGGGAAAATAAAATATGGCAGGCTCTTGGGGTGGTCGTACGGCAAAGTTGAGTTCACTCCCGAGATGAAACAGATGGGCTTTGAGGAACTTAGTCCCGACAAGCGGGAGAACGACAACGAGTATGTGTTGCGACAATTGGCACAACGCATGCCATTGGCGTTTTGGTGCGAACTGCTTGATTGCAACGAGGAGCGTGCCGCAATCTTGCTGGCTCGCAAACGTCCGTTTGGCAAGTTCTTCGAGCTTAGTGTGCCAATCTGTAACTATTCAGACAGGCAATGGGCTTATTACACCATAAAGGAGTCGGCATCATATCAGTCGGTGACCGATATGGTGGGGTTGCTCACAGCCGCCCAGCGCGAAGAAATAAAATGGATTGACAAGCAGACTGGCTTTGACACGGTGCCACGGTCGTGGTTTGACGCCAATTACGAGGCGTGGGGGCCACGGTTTTCGCGCGCTGTGTTGTCGTGGCTGCTCCACAACAGATGGCTGAGTTTCGCTTCAGACACAGCCGAGCGCCTGGCTCTGTATATTGACCCGCAGCTTCGCCCAGATATATTCAGCCTGGCTCCCAAGACGCCTCAGGGCGTATTGCCGTCTGTCAGCGAATTCTGCATGAAGCTGGAGGAATGCATGGACTTGAAAGAAGAGATAGACAAAATATTCAAAGATAATGCAAACGAGAGGAATGTAAGCTGGCTTGCACATCCCTGAGTGCAGCTTATCTTATGCAAAGCAATAATTAAACTGAATGATATGAGCACATTATTAAGGCAACATGCCGAGCAGCAGTTTGCTGAGGAACTGCATGAATTGAAAAAGAACGAGGCCTACCCGGTGCCCGAAAACTGGGAAATGTCACCCCAGTCTGTGGTCACTTATTTGATGGGCGGCACATTGAAGGATGGCTTTATTGTCACTCCGAAATACATTGGCAATCGACGTTTGATGGAAATAGCTGTCGCAACGCTTGTGACAGACCGGGCTTTGCTTCTCTATGGCTTGCCTGGCACGGCCAAGAGTTGGGTGAGTGAGCATATTGCTGCGGCCATATCCGGCAACTCTACCCTGATTGTTCAGGGCACGGCCGGTACGGGCGAGGAGGCCATACGCTATGGCTGGAACTATGCCCGCCTGTTGGCAGAGGGGCCCACAGAGGGGGCTCTCGTCCAGACTCCAGTGATGAAAGCCATGCAGGAGGGCAAGATTGGGCGCATCGAAGAGTTGACGCGAATCGGCTCCGACGTACAGGACACGCTCATTACCATACTTTCAGAGAAAACATTGCCCATACCTGAGCTTAACCGCGAGGTTCAGGCAGTGAAGGGGTTCAACATCATTGCCACGGCCAACAACCGCGACAAAGGCGTCAATGACTTGTCGAGTGCCCTCAAGCGACGCTTCAACACTGTTATATTACCGCTGCCCGACACTATCGACGAAGAGGTTGACATAGTGAGGCGCAGGGTGGAAAGCTTTGAGAAGGTGATGGAACTGCCGGCAGAGAAGCCTGCGTTGGACGAGATTAGGCGTGTGGTCACCATTTTCAGGGAGTTGCGCCAGGGAGCCACTGCAGACGGCAAGACAAAGCTGAAGTCACCGAGTGGTACGCTGAGCACGGCCGAAGCCATTTCCGTGGTTAACAACGGCTTGGCCATGGCAGGCTATTTCGGCGACGGACAGATACATGCCTCCGACCTCGTTTCGGGCATACTTGGAGCCGTGGTGAAAGATCCTGTACAAGACAAGGTGGTTTGGCAGGAGTATATGGAGACCGTTGTCAAAAACCGTGACGGCTGGAAAGATATCTACCGCGCGTCAAGAGAGATGATGTAAGTGGCCTTGCTTGTTTAAAAAATAGTTGATAATGATATGGCAGACGTTCATCTATTGGGAATAAGGCACCACGGGCCGGGGTCGTGCCGTAACGTAGTTGGGGCACTGGAGCAATTGCGCCCCGACTTGATTCTGCTCGAAGGACCGGCTGAGGCTGACGCCATGATGCCATTTGTAGGCGATGTCGGAATGCAACCGCCGGTGGCGCTGTTGGGCTATCAGCCTGATGCACCACAGCGTGCGGTATTCTATCCGTTTGCAGAATTTTCGCCGGAATGGCAAACGATGCGTTATGCGCTGCGTGAGAATGTTGAGTTGCGCTTTTTCGACTTGCCGTTGTCTTATTCGTTGGCAATGTCTGACGATGGCGCACAGCAGGCGGAAGAGCCGTCCGACCCATTCGACCTGCTTGCTGTGTCAGCCGGTTTTTCCGATGGAGAGTCATGGTGGGACATGACAATCGAGCAGCGGCGCAATAACACCGGTGTGTTCGATGCTGTCAGAGAGGCCGTTACAGCCCTGCGTGGTGCGGCCGACAGCGGCAACGCTTCACATCGTGACCTTATCCGTGAGGCATGGATGAGGCGTATGCTTCGCGCCGCACAGAAAGATGGCTTTGGCTGTATTGCCATTGTGTGCGGAGCGTGGCATTTACCGGCATTGGCATGTCAGGCTAAGGTTAAGGACGACAATCAGTTGCTTAAAGGTCTTTCAAAGGTTAAGGTTGAATGTACTTGGATTCCATGGACATACGACAGGCTCATGTTGCGTAGCGGATACGGTGCCGGCATCTCGTCGCCGGGATGGTATGATTACATATGGAAGCATCCTGATGACGACGGCACGTTATGGGTAAGCCGTGTGGCCGGCCTGCTTCGCGAGAAGAACATGGACATTTCCGTTGCTCATGTCATTGAGGCCGTGCGTCTGGCCCAGGCTTCGGCGGCGTTGCGGGGGCTGTCCTCACCGAGCCTCGCCGAATACAATGAGGCTGTTGTGGCTGTAATGGGCTTTGGCGATGACATTCTGCTGAGGCTCATCGGCGAGTCGATGGTTGTAGGCGACCGTTTGGGCCATGTGCCCGACGCTGTGCCAAAGGTGCCGTTGCTTATTGATGTCGAGCGCCAGCAAAAGCGTCTGCGCGTGCCGTTCACTGCCGAGATAAAGGAACTCACGCTCGACCTTCGCAAGCCAAACGACTTGGAGCGCAGCCTGTTTTTCCATCGGCTTTCATTGCTCGGAATAGATTGGGCAACACTGGGTGTGGCAGAAGGAAAGGGAACATTCAAGGAGCGATGGACGCTATACCATAAGCCGGAGCATATTGTCTGCATAATTGAAAGGGCAATATGGGGCAACACTCTGCATGGGGCCGTGCAGAAATATCTGTTGCACCGTATGGAAGACATACGTTATATGCCTGAATTGACCCATCTGTTGAACTTGGTAATCCCTGCCGACTTGCCCGATGTCGTTGGGGCCATGACAACACGACTTGACGGTTTGTCGGCCGGTTCTACAGACATTGTCGAGATGCTGGAAGCCGTGCCCGACCTTGTGGGCATTGTGCGCTATGGCAATGTGCGCAACCTTGACTTCTCTCAGGTTGCCAATATGTTGCAGGCCATGATAGCCAGAATATTGGCAGGTGGGCTACTTGTCTGCATCAACATCGACGAAGATGCTGCTTCTGATTTGCTTGAACATCTGGCTGCAACAGATTATGCCGTTGCCACACTGAACGACAGTGAGCTTAATTCCATGTGGTGTGAGTTTATTGGCAAGGTCGGAAGTGCGTCAAATGTCCATCCGTTGCTTTCCGGTTACGCTACACGGCTGCTTCATGACAAAGGTCTCGTTTCGCATGAACGGATGCACGATGCACTTCGTTTTTACTCTTCTGTTGGAAATGCCACGGCCGATATTGCATACTGGTTCGAGGGATTCCTTCGGTCGTCGGGGTCGCTGCTGTTGCTTGATGACCACTTGTGGGAACTGGTCAATGGCTGGGTTTGTGATCTGTCTGATGCCGATTTTAAAGAACTTCTGCCCATCATCAGGCGCACCTTCAGTCTGTTTACTTCAGTTGAACGCCGCAAACTGGGCGAGAAGGCAAGGGGGTATGAAGAAAACAGTAAGGCCTCGTCTGTTTCTGTCGGCACTTCGTGCAACGATGCCGAAGCGCAAAAGGTATTGCCGTTGGTATGTAGTTTGTTGGGATTGGAGATAAAGTAATCTTATTGTAATATGAAATCTGAATACTTAAAGCGTTGGCGTTTGATACTCGGAGGCAATGAGGCCGACGGTACAGGGGTGGCATTGACCGTCGAGGAGCAACGTCTCGACCGTTCGCTTGAAGCCGTCTACGATGGCGGTTTGCGTGGCGGCCTTGGGGCTTCGGCCCCGAAGGTAAGCCGCTGGCTCGGCGATATCAGGGAGTTCTTCCCCCAGACTGTCGTCCAGGTTATACAGCGTGATGCAATCAAGCGTTTGCACATCGATTCATTACTGACAGAGAAGGAGATGCTGGCAACGGTAGTTCCCGACGTCCATCTCGTTGCAACGCTGATGTCGCTGGGGCGTGCCATCCCCGAAAAAAATAAAGATGTGGCACGCCAGGTAGTGCGCAAGGTTGTTGACGAGCTGCTGCGCAAGTTGTCGTCGCCTATGCAGCAAGCTGTCACGGGAGCGCTAAACCGCTCGTCGCGGCGCCGCAACCCGCGCTACAACGAGATTGATTGGAAGACAACCATAGTGAAGAACCTCAAGAACTATCAACCGGATTACAAGACAATAATACCCGAAGTGAGAATCGGCTATGGCCGTAAACGCAGGGCTTTGAAAGATGTCATACTGTGTCTTGACCAGAGTGGACCATGGGAACATCTGTTGTCTACTCCGGCATATTTGGCTCTGTGCTCGCATCGATACCGTCGGTGAGCACCCGCATGGTGGTGTTTGATACTTCTGTGGTCGACCTGACCGACGACTTGCAAGACCCCGTCGATCTGCTTTTTGGCGTGCAGTTGGGTGGGGGCACGGACATAGCGCGTGCGTTGGCATATTGTCAGGGAGTCATTACACGGCCTCAGGATACTGTGCTTGTATTGGTGACCGACCTATACGAAGGTGGCAATGACATCGAGATGCGCAAACGGTTCGCTTCCATTGTTGCCAGTGGGGTTCAGCTGATAGTGCTGCCAGCCTTGAATGATGATGGAGCTCCGAGCTACGACAAGCACCATGCAGAGTTCCTGGCATCGTTGGGGGTGCCGACTTTTGCCTGTACGCCTGACAAGTTTCCCGACTTGATGGCTGCGGCTTTGGGCAAGCAGGACATCGGAATGTGGGTGTCGCAGAACATAAAAGAGTCTGAATAGAAACAGGTAATACCAAACGATGGTCCGGCTATTTAATTGTTTCTTTTCCAGGTAAGTGTTAATTAAGCGGTTTATACATAAAATCACAGACATGCATAAAAAGTTTACTTATATTGTAACATTGCTTCTTTTGCATATTTGCTCTTATGCTCAACCCTCGATGAAAAGGTCGCGCATTGCATTTACGGCAGGACTCAATACTAATGATGCGTATGATGGGGAGTTTTCATATCATTATATGCTGCTTCCATATTTAGGTATTGGTAGCGGAATCGGTTATTTCAATCAATGGTACAATGACTATCTTCCTCACGGTAAAGCTTCCGGGCAGTGGACTTCTTGGAAGTGAAATAAGCACATAGAGAAATAAGAATACAATATCAAATGGAAAGCGTG
>OGYL01003472.1_pt1 | contig 10206 bp, 8 predicted proteins | sample 1576541 | NCBI WGS metagenome assembly OGYL01 (sample SAMEA3541551, study PRJEB24748) | human gut metagenome | biome: human gut; feature: human-associated habitat; material: faeces | place: China | collected 2012 | reverse complement strand
ATAATCTTCATTGGCAACTGGATGTTACCTTTCGAGAAGACTACAGTAAAAAGGTAAAAGATGCAGCCAGAAACTTCTCGGTGGCAACAAAGATGGCGCTTACCATGCTTAAGAATGAGAAAACAACAAAAGGAAGTATGAATCTGAAAAGACTAAATAAGTTTTTGTAACTGAAGTAAATAGATACAGGACACATCAAGAAGGAAAATCTATGAGCCTTCAGAAACAATGGTAAAAAGACACATACATACCGGTTAAGGGGAATTACGGAACCTTTTACACCACAAACCTTTGAAGATAAATGGTTTGTGGTGATGGAAACAAAAAAGAACAGATGTCTTTTTAATACGCTATCTTATCCAATATCCCGTTCAAGTGTGCAATAGCCACTCCATAATTAGTCATGGGAATCTGTTGCTTACGGGCATTATCAATCCGGTTTAGTACATATTTGCGATTGAACATGCAGGCTCCGCAATGAATGATTAAGTGATAGGGTGTCAAATCCTCCGGAAAGTCTGTACCTGCAACGATATCTATTTGCAACTCTTCACCTATCTTTTTACGCAACATACGTGGAAGCTTTACTCTGCCTATGTCCTCGGTGGCAGGGGCATGAGTGCAGGCTTCTGCTATCAATACCCGTGATTGTGGGGTGAGGCGGTCTATGGCTGAGGCTCCTTCCATATAATAGAGTATATCCCCTTTATATCCTGCCATCAGAACGGAAAAAGAGGTGAGAAGGCTTTCTGCCGGTTTTTGCTCATAAACGGCATGAAAAACTTGGGAGTCGGTTATGATTAGTTTTGGAGGATAGGACAGAGCCTGCAAAGTGGCGGCTATTTTATCGGTTGTACAGCTCATTACCAGACATTTTTTGTCCAATAATTCGCGCATCGTCTGTACTTGTGGAAGAATAAGTCGGCCTTTGGGAGCCTGTATGTCTTGTGGCATGACTAAGAGCACTAAATCTCCTTCTTTAACCAGATCTCCGGTAATGGTCTGTTGTCCGAAATCTGCCGGTAACTTTTCCAGAATAGCTTGAAGTATTTTCTCTATGCCCGTCTGTTCTTTTGCGCTGATAATGAGAGGATTTTGACCGCATTCTTTTTCTATACGATCCCTTGTGGATGCTATGTCTTTTCGGATATCAGCTTTGTTCAGTATCAGGATAACCGGAATATTCCTTTTATTTAACTGCTCCATCCATTGTTTTTCATCCTCGCAATTGCCGTCTTCACAAAGAAGTAAGGCAATATCTGTCCGTTCGATGGCTTTCAACGTACGGGTTATGCGCATTTCTCCCAATTCCCCTTCATCATCAAATCCGGGAGTATCGATAAAGAGACAAGGACCGATATGTTGAATTTCCATCGCTTTGCTGACAGCATCTGTTGTTGTACCGGGAATATCCGATACAAGGGCGGTGTCTTGTCCGGTCAAGGCATTGATTAGAGAGGACTTGCCGCTATTGCGTTTTCCGAACAGGACGATATGTAGCCGGTTGGCAGCGGGAGTGTTGTTTAGACTCATATTTTATTGGGCTTGAATTAGGTTCATTATCTGTATTGAAAAGGTTGCTTGACGCATGAGCGGTTAGAATCTGAAATCTCGTTTCCCTTCTTCTATCTCTTTCAGATTACGAATTGCTATTTCTTTTATTTTCGGATTGGGAATATGTTCCAACTCTTTTTTTATCAGTTGGATTCCTTTGGCTCGTGTATCCGGTGCCGCATAATCTTCCAGATACTCTTTTAGTGTCATCAATGCATTGGGAGCGCAGCAGTTGGCGATTTGTCCCGATTTGACTAATGACATAAAACGGTCGCCTGTACGCCCTGCCCGATAACATGCTGTACAGAAACTGGGGATATGCCCCAAGTCGAGCAGCCAGTTCACTACCTCGTCCAAGGTACGGGTGTCACTGATGTCGAATTGTGCTGAGTTTTCTTCCGGTGTTTCCGGAATGGCATAACCGCCTACGCTGGTCCGGGAGCCTCCGCTGATTTGTGAGATTCCCAGGTTTAAGACTTTGCGTCGGGTTGCAGCCGATTCCCTTGTAGAGATAATCATACCTGTATAAGGAACAGCGATACGGATTACCGCCACAATTTTACAAAATATATCATCTGAAATGGCATCCGGGAAATCTTGCGTGGAGATATCATCTGCCGGACAGATGCGAGGAACACTGATGGTATGTGGTCCCACTCCGAAGGTAGCTTCCAGATGTTCGGCATGCATCAATAATCCTGTAAAGTCATAGCGGTAGGTATTCAGCCCGAATAAAACACCTAGTCCTACATCGTCAATTCCCGCTTCCATGGCACGGTCCATCGCTTCGGTATGATAAGCATATTTGCTTTTCGGACCGGTGGGATGCAGGGATTCGTAATTTTCTTTATGATAAGTTTCCTGGAACAGGATATAAGTGCCGATACCTGCGTCTTTCAGCTTGCGGTAGTTTTCCACGGTAGTGGCGGCAATGTTGACATTGACCCGGCGGATAGCCCCATTTTTATGTTTGATGCTATAAATGGTTTGGATAGATTCCAGTATGTACTCAATAGGATTCCGCAAAGGATCTTCTCCTGCTTCCAGTGCCAGGCGTTTGTGTCCCATGTCTTGCAAGGCAATTACCTCCTTACGTATCTCTTCTTGTGTCAGCTTTTTGCGTGCTATGGTCTTGTTCTTCAAATGATAAGGGCAGTAGACGCATCCGTTCACACAATAATTGGAAAGATATAGAGGGGCGAACATTACAATACGGTTGCCGTAAAACTTATGTTTGATTTCCTGTGCCAGCCGGAAAATGCGTTCTGTTAGATCCGGTTGGTCGCATTCCAGCAGTAATGCTGCCTCACGATGGGACAGTCCTTTGAATTGAGCAGCTTTGTCAATCAGTTGCTCTATCAGGGCACGATTGCTTTTGTTGTTGTGAGCATACTCCAAGGTATCCAGTATCTCTTGATGGTCTATGAATTCTTCTGCTATTTTAGAATCTGCTTTATACATGTTTGTTAGGGGTTAGTGATAGTCACCTCTATCTGTCGATATCCGGTAACCGATTGTTTCCAGTTGTTGTGCCAAAGCTCGTAAACCTTCGGCTGCTTCGGCACCGAAAGCGGCTTTGTTATCATACAAGGTGTATTTTTCTCTTTGCTCCCTGGGGGAGAGATTGGGCATCACTACATTAGCTCCTGCCAATATTCCTTTTTCCCGTCCGTCCGGTGACAAGGTGGCAAGGGCGGTGGTCGATGGAATCAGGGCGGACGGGTGCATTAACCGGAAAAGGGATAACAGCTTGAGGGTCATTCCTACACTTCCGGCCGGCTCTGTTCCGAATGGTGTGTCATGATGGGGGATAAATGGACCGATACCGATCATTTGGGGCTGGAATTGCTCTATGAATAACAGATCTTCCACCAGATGTGTCAGGGTTTGTCCCGGAGTGCCTACCATGATTCCTGTTCCGGTTTGATATCCAATTTCTTTTAGCCATTGCAGGCATTGGAGCCGATGCTTTAGTGACATCTCCTCAGGATGTAATTTCCTATAGTGTTCTTCGTTGTGTGTTTCGTGTCGGAGCAGATAACGGTTGGCTCCGGCACGGAAGAAACGTTCGTATGCTTCCCGTGATTTCTCTCCTAATGAAAGGGTGATGGCACAATCGGGGAATTCACAGTGGATGGCGGCAACGGTTTTTTCTATCCATTCATCTGTTAAGGCAGGGTCTTCACCGCCTTGCATCACGAAGGTGCGGAATCCGAGTGCATATCCTTCACGGCAACATTCCAAAATGGTTTCACGCTTTAATGCGTAACGGGTAATGGCGGTATTTCCTTTTCTTATTCCGCAATAATGACAGTTGTTACGACATCGGTTGCTCACCTCGATAAGTCCGCGGATAAATATCCTATTCCCGAAATGTGCCAAAGTGACTTCCCTGGCCTGTTGCTGTAAATACAGTAAAGTGCCGGTATCCTGACAGGAGAGGAGGTTGGCATATTCCTCACCTGTCAGGCTATGGTAGTGACGTAATTTGTCAATCAGTCGCTTCATGCATACCTTTAATATGTTTTTTTCTGTTTTGCCAGTTCCTGTACCAATTGGCGTTTTCCATTGTTGCTGCCGCTGTGCGTACTGGGTCCTGTAATACAACCACCCTCGCAGGCCATCACTTCGATGAATTGTCCGGGAGCTTTGCCCGATTTAGCGTAGGCGCGTAATGTTCCGATATTCTTCTTGTTTAAATCAGATACCTGTATGGCATTGATTTTGTCCGCTTCCATTTTCAGGAATGCCTTTACGGCTCCCATCACGCCGCCAGCTTGTGCGAATCCATGCGCTTCGCGAACGGAAGAGAATTCCATAGCGTATGGCTGTACAATCTCCAGGTTAATCTCGAAAGCATCGAAAATAGAGGAAATCTCTTCGAATGTCATCACAAAATCCACAGCCTCGTCACGTTGAGCTTCTTTACGTTTGGCTACACATGGTCCAACAAATACGATTTTTGCATCAGGATACTTCTCTTTGGCTATACGTGCGGCATAATACATAGGCGAGCCTGTGCCGGAAACGTATTTTTTCATATCGGGGATGTATTTGTTCACCAGCTCGATATAGGACGGGCAGCATGAGGTAGTCATGAATTTCTGTCCTTCTTCCAGTTTTTCTATCAGTTCATGCGCTTCATGTTCTACGGTGGACATGGCTCCTTGTGCTACTTCAATTATATCGGTGAAACCGATTTGTCTGAATGCACCATATACTTGTTCGATAGTTGTGCTGAATTGTCCCAAAATAGATGGCGCGACAATGGCTACCACTTGTTCTCCTTTACGGATGCATTGCAACACATCGAATGTCTGGGATATTTCAAAAATGGCCCCGAAAGGACAGGCATTCATGCATTTACCGCAATAAATACATTTATTCTCATCAATATGCTCTATACCGTGTTCATCTTTGCTGATCGCTTTGACAGGACAAGATTCCTCGCAGGGAACGGGAATATAGACGATTGCGTGATAAGGGCAGCTTTTGTGGCAGATGCCGCAACTGATGCAGGTATCATGGTCGATCCATGCCTTGCCGGTGTCGGCATGTACATGTACGGCTCCTTTGGGACAATTGTACTGGCAACTGCGGGCGGTACATCCCCGGCATAAGTCGGTGATTTCATAATTGATCTGTACGCAGGCCGAGCATGCTTCGTCTATAACACACATAATGTTGTCTTTGGGCTTTCCATTGTTTGCACGTTCTATAGCACGTGCGGCATATTCGGATAGTGGAGTGAGCTCATCGGTTTCATCATCCATATCCAACCCCAGTAGAGGAAGGGATTTGTATTTCCATACAGCGCGTTCTTTGTGTACGCAGCAACGCCCTGCATGTTTTGAACGTCGGGGGCTGAGTTCTAATGGCAGACGGTCTATTTTGTCTGTTGTCAGTTCTCCGTTTTTCCACAATTTTACAAGTTCTGTCAGCAATCTGTGGCGGACAATCATAATGTTGTTCGTAAATGCCATATAGTTAAAGGGGTTAATTATTAGGTTTTGCAAAGATAGTGATAGTTTGTGTCCTATGGAAATATTAAAAAAAGAAAAATCACATTTTTCTCTTTTTATATTCAGATTCGTTCTGTCGCTGTGGAATGTAGCCGACTGGTTTATATATGAATCTTTGTAGGTAAAAATAATAAATTTCGTAAAAGCAACTGATAATGGCAGGGGAAGAGGAAACCATTTTAGTGAAAGATATGTTATAGCTGTGCCAATTTGGCAGAATAAAACTGTCAATTTCTCCTTTTTCATGTTTGGCACGTTTTTCGCAAGATGTTTTGCGTCACTGCTTAAAGATGACGGATAATTGATATAATTAAAAGTATAACATATAAAAATTAAGAACTATGAACATTAAACCATTAGCAGACAGAGTATTGATTCTTCCTGCTCCTGCAGAAGAAAAAACAATCGGTGGTATTATTATTCCTGATACAGCAAAGGAAAAACCATTGCAAGGTGAAGTTGTCGCAATAGGTAACGGAACAAAAGATGAGGAGATGGTGTTGCATGTAGGTGATCAGGTATTGTATGGCAAATACTCGGGCACTGAACTGGAACATGACGGTAAGAAATACCTTATCATGCGTCAGAGCGATGTTCTCGCTGTTTTGGGATAATTAAATAGTACATTGTAAATCATTAAATTGTAAATAGAATTATGGCTAAAGATATTAAATTCAACATTGATGCCCGTGACGAATTGAAGAAGGGTGTAGACGAATTGGCTAACGCAGTGAAAGTAACCCTGGGTCCGAAAGGTCGTAATGTGATTATCGAAAAGAAATTCGGTGCTCCTCATATCACTAAGGATGGCGTGACTGTAGCTAAAGAAGTGGAATTGGCTGATGCATTTCAGAATACCGGTGCACAGTTGGTGAAATCTGTTGCTTCAAAGACAGGTGACGATGCAGGTGACGGTACTACTACTGCTACTGTGCTGGCTCAATCAATCGTAGGGGTAGGTTTGAAGAATGTTACTGCCGGAGCAAATCCGATGGATTTGAAACGTGGTATCGATAAAGCTGTTGCCAAAGTGGTTGAATCTATCAAGTCTCAGGCCGAAATGGTAGGTGACAACTATGACAAGATTGAACAAGTGGCTGCTGTTTCTGCCAATAACGATCCTACTATCGGTAAGTTGATTGCAGACGCTATGCGTAAAGTTTCTAAAGATGGTGTGATTACTATCGAAGAGGCTAAAGGAACGGATACTACCATCGGTGTGGTAGAAGGTATGCAGTTCGACCGTGGTTACTTGTCTGCTTACTTTGTAACTGATACAGAAAAGATGGAATGTGTGATGGAACATCCGTACATCCTGATTTATGATAAGAAGATTTCTAACTTGAAGGATTTCTTGCCTATCCTGGAACCGGCTGTACAGAGCGGACGTCCTTTGTTGGTTATCGCAGAAGATGTGGACAGCGAAGCATTGACTACGTTGGTTGTAAACCGTCTGCGTTCTCAGTTGAAGATTTGTGCTGTGAAAGCTCCGGGCTTCGGCGACCGTCGTAAGGAAATGTTGGAAGATATTGCCGTATTGACCGGTGGTGTTGTAATCAGCGAAGAAAAAGGCTTGAAACTGGAACAGGCTACATTGGAAATGTTGGGTACTTGCGACAAAGTTACAGTATCTAAAGAAAATACTACTATCGTAAACGGTGCCGGTCAGAAAGAACTGATCCAAGAACGTATTGCACAGATCAAGGCTGAAATGAAGAACTCTACTTCAGACTATGATAAAGAAAAACTGCAGGAACGTCTGGCTAAGTTGTCTGGTGGTGTAGCTGTATTGTACGTAGGTGCTGCCAGCGAAGTAGAAATGAAAGAAAAGAAAGACCGTGTAGACGATGCATTGCGTGCAACTCGTGCTGCTATCGAAGAAGGTATCATCCCGGGTGGTGGTGTAGCTTATATCCGTGCTATTGATTCTTTGGAAGGAATGAAGGGTGATAATGCTGATGAAACAACTGGTATTGGTATCATCAAACGTGCCATCGAAGAACCGCTTCGCGAGATTGTTGCTAACGCTGGTAAAGAAGGTGCAGTAGTTGTTCAGAAAGTACGTGAAGGTAAAGGTGACTTCGGTTACAATGCCCGCACGGACGTTTACGAAAACTTGCACGCTGCCGGTGTAGTAGATCCTGCTAAGGTTGCTCGTGTAGCTTTGGAAAATGCAGCTTCTATCGCTGGTATGTTCCTGACTACTGAATGTGTAATTGTAGAAAAGAAGGAAGATAAGCCAGAAATGCCGATGGGCGCTCCCGGAATGGGAGGCATGGGCGGAATGATGTAAGATTGTTTTCCCTGATTGCTTAATCAAATAGGAGAACCGCAGTGTCTTTTTGATAGATACTGCGGTTTTTTTGTTCTATTTACCTTCTTGATTATTAATAAAAAGCGTGTAATATTACAAAAGTGTTACAAAAATGATTAGTTTTCATATCTTTTGCTCGTTTTTGTTGTTGGTAAAATAAAAAATCATATCTTTACCCTTCGTAAAGATAACCTAATCAACAAGAACTATTAACCTTTTTAATTGAAGAGAAAATGAACAAAAGCGAAATTGGACTAAATGCTGGGAAAGTTTGGCAGTTGCTTAGCGATTATACCAGATGGAGCTACGGTTCTTTAAAGAGGAAGTCCGGACTGAAGGACAAGGAGTTGGGAGCCGCATTGGGGTGGCTTGCCCGTGAGGACAAGATTGAAATTCATCAGGAAGAAGATGAACTTTATGTTTCACTAGGGGTAAATGTTTATATCGGATAAAGGAAACCGATTGAATGGATTGATTGAGGAGCACAGATTTCGCAGTGCGGAAGCATTTTCTGCCGGGGGGATGAAATCTGTGCTCCTTTGTTTTTTCATGTTGCAGAATATTCTTTCCTTTGCACATTCTTTTCAATGAACAAAAACAGAATGACTATGAGAAGTTTTGCTTCAGACAATAATTCAGGCGTACATCCGCTGGTAATGGAGGCACTGAACCGGGCCAACAGTGACCATGCTGTAGGTTATGGAGATGACCCTTGGACAGAGGAGGCTGTCTGTAAAATAAGAGAAGCGTTTACGCCGGATTGTGAACCGTTGTTCGTATTCAACGGTACGGGCAGTAATGCGGTGGCTTTGCAGCTGTGTACCCGCCCTTATAATTCCATTATTTGTGCAGAGACTGCACATATCTATGTCGATGAGTGCGGTGCGCCTGCTGCGGTTAAGCCACCGCGCATAGTTTTGCACCGTTACAGATTGTCAGATTCGTCCTATAGCTCCCCCTGACGGCAAGCTGACGCCCGATTTAGTCCGTCCTTATTTGTGCCATTTCGGCGAACAGCATCATTCGCAGCCCGGAGCCATCTATATTTCGCAATGTTCGGAGCTGGGCACTGTCTATAAGCCGGACGAGTTGCGGGCTTTGACGGATTTGGCCCATCGGCATGGCATGTATGTCCATATGGACGGAGCCCGTCTGGCAAATGCTTGTGCAGCCTTGAATCTTGGCTTTAGGGAACTGACAGTGGATTGCGGGATAGATATCCTCAGCTTCGGTGGTACGAAAAATGGACTGATGTTGGGAGAAAGCGTGGTTGTCTTTAACCCAGCTTTGAAGAAGGAAGCTTATTTTGTGCGCAAGCAGTCGGCACAGCTCGCATCCAAGCTCCGCTATCTGTCCTGCCAGTTCACTGCCTATCTGACGGACAGCCTTTGGTTGAAAAATGCCGCGCATGCCAATCGTATGGCAAAGATTCTTTACGACGGATTGAAGGAATTGCCAGGTGCGCATTTTACGCAGAAGGTGGAAAGTAACCAGCTTTTCCTTACGATGCCCCGTCCGGTGATTGACGAGCTGTTGAAGGACTATTTCTTCTACTTCTGGGATGAGGCCATCCACGAAATCCGTTTTGTAACCTCTTTTGATACTACGGAAGAAGATATCGAGCAATTGCTGCAATCGGTAAAAAGGCTTCTCTGAAATATATAAAAGCTCCTAACCTTCACAGGCTGGGAGCTTACTTCGAAACTTTCCCCTCTTGGGGGTAGGGGAAGGTTTACTGAAAACAAACCGATTGAATATTTACCTTAAATACCTTTGCACGATAACCTTTTTAACTAACCTTTTCAATAAATCCTTGTTAGAGTATGCTTATATACCGACAGCCTCCGCGCACGATGTACTCACGGCCGTACAAAAGTGTAGCCTTTTCGTTTCAGTGTCTTAATCATCTTGTCCAAATAGCCATTATAGAACTTGTCTGTGCGGCGGTCGTCCGTTCCGAAGTGTATCAGCATTAGGTGTCCGTTCAGACCTTCTTTCTTTTCCATCTCCATAATCTTGTCGTAGATGAATTTGCTGCTCCGGTACTTCTGTCCCATGTCCGGAGTGGTGTAGTCGGCATTGCTCATGGTACCAGGGGTATAGTTGATGACTTGAATACCCATATTCTTTGCCCAGGCGGATATTTCCTTGTTATAGTATTCGTAAGGGGGAATATAGACGGGAGCGTCTTTGTATTCGATACTTGCCTTGTGGAGGGTCTCGTAGCTTTTCATCATATCGTTCTCAAACTCTTCGCGGGTGACCAGCAGAGAATCACGCGCGGGCGCGAATATGCAGCACGCTTTGCCGACAGCC